>Ga0123338_10001946_pt1 | contig 19525 bp, 18 predicted proteins | sample grotaG_FD_89793 | JGI IMG/M metagenome (GOLD analysis project Ga0123338, IMG submission 89793) | Glacier valley bacterial and archeal communities from Borup Fiord, Nunavut, Canada, to study Microbial Dark Matter (Phase II) -... | ecosystem: Environmental > Aquatic > Freshwater > Ice > Glacier ...
CATCTATGACCATCACCCGGTGACGGACGAAAGCATCCCGCCGACCGGCGGAGCGATCGCCGTCTGCGGCTCCGTCTCGACCCTGTTGGCTGCCAGGCTGATGGAAGGGGGCGTTCGGTTGACACCCGAAGAGGCCACCCTGATCATGCTCGGTATCCATGAAGACACCGGGCGTCTGCTGTTTGCATCGGCAACGGCGGAAGATTACCGCGTGGCGGGTTGGCTGCTGGGGGAGGGGGGCCGGCTCAACGTCGTCAGTGATGCGCTGACGCCGGAGCTGACAAAGGCGCAGATGGGGCTTTTGAAACAGCTGCTGACAACCCTCAAGACCAGTTCGGTGAATGGGGTCGCCATATCGGTTGCATACGCTTCCTGCGACCATTACATCGGTGATATCGCTTCGCTGGCTCACCTGATGCGTGACATGGAAAATATGGACGCGCTGTTTGTGGTGGTAGCCATGGAAGATAATGTCTATCTGGTGGCCCGCAGCCATATCCCTGAAATCGATGCCGGTGAAATCATGAAGGGTTTCCAGGGGGGAGGGCATGCTACTGCCGCTTCGGCTGTCGTGCATGACGGGTCTCTGAAACAGGTGCTGAAGCGGCTTGACGGGCTGCTGCAGCTTTCGGTCAGCGCAGAGGCGACTGCGGGGGGGATCATGTCGGCACCGGTCAAGACGGTGCCCGACTCGGTCAGTATAGCCGGGGCCCGCGAGCTTCTGACACGCTACAATTGCAACGCCATGCCTGTTATGGCCGGCGGGGCGATGGTCGGCGTCATCTCGCGCAAGACCGTCGAGAAGGCGCTGCATCACGGGTTGGGTGAATCACCGGTGACGGACTTCATGCATACCGAATACTTTTCTGCAACCGCTGATACCCCGCTGGCAGATATCCAGTCCTATATGGTGACCGGCAATCGCCGCTTCGTACCGGTTTTTGAGGGGACGGAGCTGACAGGAGCGGTGACCCGGACCGATCTGATGCGTCATGTCTACGGTGGGCGTCGTGGTCTGAGCGGCGCATTCTATGATCTTGACTCCCTGGCGGTTCCGACTCGAACCCGTTCGGTAGCAGGACTGCTCGGCAAGCGGCTTTCGCCAGAAATCCGCGAGACCTTGCGCATGCTGGGTGACGTCGGTGACGGATTGGGTCTGTCTGTCTACGTTGTCGGCGGCTTTGTGCGCGACCTGCTGCTGGGGATAGGCAACCTGGATATAGATGTAACCGTTGAAGGGGATGGCGTTTTCTTTGCGGAATGTTTTGCCGAGCGCTATGGCGGTCGGGTGCGCAGCCACAAGAAATTCGGCACCGCGGTGCTGGTTCTCCCCGATGGCCGCAAGATCGACGTGGCCAGCACCCGTCTGGAATATTACGAATCCCCCGGTGCCCTGCCGACGGTTGAGCGGGCTTCGCTCCGGCATGACCTGTACCGGCGTGATTTTACCGTCAACACGCTGGCGCTCTGCATCAACAACGACCGTTTCGGCTCTCTGACCGATCATTTCGGTGGTCAGCAGGATATTCAGGAAAAGGTCGTCAGGGTGCTGCACAACCTGTCGTTTGTCGAGGATCCGACCCGCGTGTTCCGGGCCATCCGTTTTGAGCAGCGTCTCGGCTTTCACATCGCCCCGCATACCGAGAACCTGATGCGGAGTGCAGTACGGATGCATCTCCTTGACAAACTGGGGGGGGAGCGCCTGCTGAGCGAGATGGTGCAGATCATGCGTGAAAAGGAGCCGTTAGCGGCCATTCTGCGCATCTCTTCTTTGGGGCTTCTTCCGTTCATTCACCCCGCGCTCAAGCTGGTGCCGGCCACGGAGCGGGTACTGCAGGAAACAGGACAGGTGATGGCCTGGTTTCGACTACTTTATCTGGAGGATCGTTGTGAGCCGTGGCAGGTATATCTTCTGGCCTTATGCGATGGGCTTACCTCCGATGAGTTCCGCGATGCCTGCGTCCGTCTTGCTATTCCCGGGCGTCTTGCCGTACGCCTCTGCAGCCAGCGCCATCTGGTTTTCACGACTCTGAATGCGATCAAGCGGCGTCTGAAACAGGGGGCCGAGGTATGTAACAGCCAGCTGTATCTCTGGTTCAGCGGCTTCACGCTGGAGATGCTCCTGTACATGGCGGCCCGGGCCAGCAGTGAACAGGTCAGACGCTTCGTGTCGCTTTATCTGACCCGGCTGCGCGATGTTGCTCCATTGCTGGACGGGAACGACCTCCGTGGACTCGGTCTGGAGCCCGGCCCTCTGTTCGCGCGCATCAAGGAGCGTCTGCTGCAGGCGCGTCTTGATGGTGAGGCATGCAGCAGGGATGAAGAAGAGGCTTTGGCCTGGTCCATGATACAGGCAGTGTCAAAAACCGGCAATATCAATAAAACCGGTTAGTTATGAAAAACCGGCTTGACGGAATGTTCTCTCCCATGCTAGTAAGGTATGTATAAATTCAACAACTGTACGGGGATGATGCACTATGAATCTGCTTAAAAAGCTTGTTGCCGTCATGGCGCTGGTTTCGTTTTTATCGCCCGCTTCTTCGGCGTTCGCCGCAGATGACACGATCAGTGAAGTTTTCACGGATGCATTTTACGGCGCCGCCATCGGCGGGCTCGTTGGCGGTGCCCTTCTGGTTTTCAGGGCGAAGCCGCTGGACCACCTCAATTATATAGCATATGGCGCCGCATCGGGCGTTCTGATCGGCACAGCCTATGGGTTGGCCAAGTCATCCCGCGCATTTGCCGAAGTCGAAAACGGCCGCGTTAAAATTGCGCTTCCGACGGTCACCCCCGAGCTGGTCACCTCGCCTTCATCAGGGCGGAGTACGATCGCCTGGAGAGCCGATCTGATCCGAGGCACCTTCAACTGATTCCGATAATATAAGTTGCAACAGCAATAAAACCTGCCGGAGAAATCCTGCAGGTTTTTTATTTGCCTCACACCGCCAGAAACGGGTATAACGTGCCGCAGAATATCAACCCCGAGGAGGAACAATGTCAGAGTTCAATAACGTCACCGTTGTCAAGAAGGCCAATGTTTATTTTGGCGGTCAGGTTGTCAGCTATTCGGTACTGTTTGCTGACGGCAGCAAAAAAACGCTCGGTGTCATGCAGGCCGGAGAGTATGAATTCTCCACCGGGGCCGCCGAAATCATGGAGATCCTATCGGGAACGCTGGAGTGGCAGATGAAGGGGGAGGAAAAGTGGAAGAAAGTAGTTGGCGGTGAAGCGTTTGACGTGCCGGCTCATTCTGTTTTTCTGATGAAGGTCCCTGTTGTAACCGATTATTGTTGCTCATTTGTCAGCTGACAGACCGGATCTCTATGGACAATAACTCTGATCATCACGTTGTCGGCCGCTTTGCACCATCTCCGACCGGTGCGCTGCATACCGGTTCACTGGTGGCGGCAGTCGGGAGCTACCTGATGGCGAAGCGGGCAGGGGGACGGTGGCTGCTGCGAATCGACGATCTCGATACGCAGCGTCAACTGCCCGGAATGGCTGGTGACATCATGCGTACTCTGGAGTCGTTCGCTCTGCTCTGGGATGGTGAGGTCGCCTATCAGAGCAGGACCGTAGGAGAGTATCAGCGAGCTTTTGAAGCGTTGCAGCGGGGCGGTGTGATCTACCCCTGTCGCTGCTCTCGCAAGGAAATTGCCCGAAGCGCCTCAGCTCCTCATCTTGAGGATGATTGCATACCGTATCCCGGCAGCTGCCGGGGGGGGATGGGAGGGGGAGTGAAGGGGGATTCGCCCATCCGTTCCTGGCGGATCAGAGTGCCGGAGGAGGAGGTCTGCTTTTCTGACCTGCGCAAGGGGCGTTTCTGTCAAAAACTCCCCGAGGTCTCTGGCGATTTTGTTCTGAGACGCGGCGACGGGGAGTTCGCCTATCAGCTGGCGGTTGTTGTGGATGATGGTCTGGCCGGGGTAAATCAGGTGGTGCGTGGAGAGGACCTGCTCGCTTCGACGCCCCGTCAGATTTATCTGCAGCGGCTTCTCGGCATTCCGCAACCGGAGTATTGCCATCTGCCGCTGGTGGCCGGGGCTGACGGCTCAAAATTGAGCAAACGCGATCATCTGGTTTCACATGGACTGGGCAATCTGGCCGGCAGGGAGGAGGGGCTGCTTCTTGCAATCCTCCGTTTCCTTGGTCAGACCCCCCCGCCGGAACTTGCCGGCTATTCCTGCAGCGCCATCCTCCAGTGGGGCATCACCCATTTCAAACCGCTCCAGCTCCCCGCTCAAGGTGGCTCTCTGCTGTTCTAAAATTTACTCCGGAGTTCCCGCTGACACCACGGCACAGTTGGGGTGTCAGCGGGAACTCCGGCAACAGCATCTGTTCGAGTTTACACCTTGATTATACGATAGTTGCATGGTATCTGTATCAACCGTACATGCTGAATGCAGTGTGAATTCCCATAAAATAAAGCACCCGAGGGGGACGAAATGGAAAAACGGAAGGTTCATTATCGTGAATTAGGGTTGTCTAACACGAAAGAGATGTTCGGCAAGGCGATGGCCGGCAAATATGCCATTCCAGCCTATAATTTCAATAACCTCGAACAACTTCAGGCGATCGTGACCGCCTGTGTCGAGACCAACTCCCCCGTTATTATTCAGGTTTCCAAGGGGGCGCGCAGCTACGCAAACGAAACCATGCTCCGCTGCATGGCGATGGGAGCCGTGCAGATGGCTCGTGAAGCCGGTTCCGATATCCCGATCTGTCTGCACCTTGATCACGGCGATACCTTTGAACTCTGTAAGTCCTGTGTCGATAGCGGTTTTTCATCTGTCATGATCGACGGTTCGCACCTCCCGTTCGATGAGAACGTGGCGCTTGCCAAAAAGGTTGTCGAATACGCCCATCAGTTTGATGTTTCGGTTGAAGCGGAGTTGGGCGTGCTGGCCGGTATCGAGGATGAGGTCTCGGCGGAGCATTCCACCTATACGAAGCCGGAAGAGGTTGAAGAGTTTGTGAAGAAGAGCGGCGTTGATTCGCTGGCGATCTCCATCGGTACCAGCCATGGGGCCTATAAGTTCAAGGCCGGTCAGCCGGTGCCGCCGCTCCGCTTCGATATTCTGGAAGAGTGCGAAAAGCGTATTCCCGGTTTCCCGATCGTTCTCCATGGCGCCTCTTCTGTCGTTCAGGAGTACGTCGAACTGATCAACCGCTATGGCGGTAATCTTGAAGGGGCGGTCGGCATCCCGGAAGAGCAGTTGCGCAAGGCGGCAGCGAGCGCTGTCTGCAAGATCAATATCGATTCAGACGGCAGGCTGGCGGTAACTGCCAAAATCCGTGAATACTTTGCCAAGGATCCCAAGGAGTTCGATCCGCGCAAATATCTGGGTGAAGCACGGAAAGAGCTGGTCAAACTGGTAAAACACAAGAACGAAACAGTTCTCGGTTCGGCCGGCAAAGCCTGATTATTGATAAACGGCATGAAGAGTTACCGCAGGAGGTGACGAATGAGTACCCGTAAATTCTCACGTGTGCAATTCAATGTCGGGGCGACCGTCAGGGTCGCCGATCGACAGTTTCATGGTGCAGTGGAAAACCTCAGCATGGCCGGTATGTTTCTCGTGACTAACGAGAAGCTTGCCGGCGGTGAAACAGCAGATATTACAATCGTTCTTACGGGTGCCATTCCGGAAATTGCGGTAAACTTCAATGGTGTCGTCACCCGCATAGCTGAGAACGGCGTCGGGTTTACCTTCGAAAAGATGGATCTCGATTCGTACATGCATCTCAAAAATATTATCGCCTATAATATTGACGATGCGGAAAAGGTTATGGAAGAGATCGGCCATTCCATTGACGAAAAATTTGCTTCCGAGAAATAAATATTGGGAACAGGATTGAGGAAGGCACTATGAAAAGGCATTCAACTCTGTATTCAGTCGGCGGATTTTTGCTCGGAGTTTCTGCCCCTGTTGGCTGGATCGCGATCAGGCTGCTTTTTTATTACGATTCCAGGCTCGGTTTCTTTGAGCAGATTTTCCACGATATCGTAAAAGACAGCGAACATTTTGTGCTTTACGCTTATATGGGGGGGGGGACCGCCATCGTCCTTGCCGTCCTTGGCTACATGATCGGCAAGAACGGTGACGAACTGCTTGAGCGGGCCGCAGAGCTCGATGTGCTTCACAAGGAAGTCGGCGAACAGAAGGAGATCTTCGAAAACCGCTATAAGGTGTTGGACAGGAATATCAAAAACTTTCATCAGATCAGCAGCAAGATCCAGAAATCGCTCAATCTTGATGAAGTACTGCTCCTCTGTGCCGAGGGGTTACACGATATTCTGGGGTACGAACGTGTCAATATTTTAATGGCTGAAGACGGCAAACGACTCCGCTTCTTTGCCGCTATCGGGACGGAGGGTTTTGACCCGTCTGACGCCGTCATGCCGATAGATTCGAGCATCGGTGTCATTGCGAAGTGCTTTAATGACCGTAAAGTGTATCTGATTGATGACATATCCCGCTATCCCGAAGATTACCATCTGAAGCCCCCCCACAATAACCTGTCGCCTCTCCGTTCAAAAAGTTTCATACTCTGCCCGATCGTTGTAAGGGGCGATTCTATCGGGGTTTTCGGGATTGATAACAAGAACAGTCACCGTGCTCTTAATGATTCCGATGTCGATACCATCATGCTTTTCGCTGACCAGGTGGCATCCGCAATAACCCGCATCAACCTGTTGACATCGATAGACACTCTCACGTCCGAAATGGAGAGTTCGTTCAAATTCCTGCTGGGGAGTCGCGACCAGTATTCCCGAAATGTGGGGAATCTGCGGGACGGAGTCGACTCTGTCGCCGACGGGACCTCTATTATTGCGTCCGCTTCTGAAGGCGTGATGGCCTCGATTGATGAAACCAGCTCTGCTGTCAACGAGATTTCGGTCGCCATTGAGCAGGTTACCCGGAATCTGGACCATCTGGCGGGGGTTGTCCACCAGTCGGCGTCGGCTATGGAGCAGATCCACAGCACCATCGGCAATGTTGAACAGAATGCGGCTCTTTCACACGAAGTTTCGCAGCAGGTAAAAGAGCGGGCTGAAGAGAGTCTGGCCGTGGTTACGGAAACGATCAACGCTCTCGACGAAATCAAACATTCGGTTGGCCTTTCTTTTGACGCTATTCAGCGTCTGGCCGCGAACAGCACCCGCATTGAAAATATCGTCAACGTTATTAACGACATTACGAAGCGCACCAATCTGCTGGCACTGAACGCCTCCATCATTGCAGCCCAGGCGGGTGAATACGGGAAGAGTTTTGGCGTTGTGGCCGATGAAATTCGTAATCTGTCACTTCAGACCGGTCATTCAACCGGTGAAATCACCTCCATCATCGAAGAGATCATGAGTGAGTCAAAAACTGCCGCCAATAATATCAGGACAAGCAAGGATCTGGTGCACCGCGGCGTTGAATTGGGACATACCACAGGGGAATCGCTCAAGGCGATCTTCGACAGTTCCACCTGCTCACTCGACATGACCAAGCAAATCAAGCAGGCGACAGAGGAACAGGTAATCAGCGTCCAGCTGGTGGCGCGCTCCATGGAAGAGATCAGTTCCATGACATCCCAGATATTCGCGGCATCGACCGATCAGGCCAAAGCCACCAGGAGCATTGCCAGATCCATTGAAACAATCAAGGATATGACCCATGAAATGGTTAACTCCACATCGCGTCAGGTTGATGATGGCAAGTTGATTCGGAGTAATGTGGAATCGGTCAGTGGCATGGTTACCGAAATGTTTGATAATATGGAGATGCGCAGAGTGCAGAGCGCAGAAGTTGTCAAGGAACTGGAACAGATGAAAAGCCTGACCTGCCCGATCTGAACCTCCCCGCCGGATGCAATCAGGAAAAATAAATATCTGGATTTAACTATTCGGCTCTGATATTTTAACACTCTGCCACGACGGCTACCCATACGGGAGTTGATCTACTGCTGGCAGATCGTAGCAGTTACATACCGCACGGATTCGGAAGCGAACCGGGACGGGAGGGGTGGCCCCCACAGAGAGGTATTTCAGCATTATACCGATCTGACCGTTCACGACGCGCCCTCCGGCGCGTTTTTTTTTATTGGGGGGTCCATGAGAAAGAAAATGACGATACCTGAAATATTGAAGATGAAGCGGGACGGGAAGCGCATTACAGCCCTGACCGCCTACGATTTCCCCTTCGCACGTCTTGTTGATGGCGGCGGGGTAGATATCATACTGGTGGGTGATTCGGCCGGTGTTGTCGTAGCCGGACACGATACGACCCTGCCGGTTACCATGGATGAGATGCTGTATCATACCCGTGCAGTCGTGCGTGCCGATCCCAAAGCCCTCGTGGTGGCAGATATGCCCTTTATGTCGTACCAGACCGGCATCGAGGATGCCTGCAGAAATTGCGGCCGGATGATCAAGGAGGGAGGAGCCCAGGCTGTCAAGATAGAAGGGGGGAGCAACATGGCCCACGTCATCCGGGCTGTTTCAGCGATCGATATTCCGGTCATGGCCCACATCGGTTTGACGCCGCAGTCGGTTCACCGCATGGGTGGTTTCCGGGTCCAGGGTAGAAACGATCAGGCCGAGCGGATCATGGACGATGCCATTGCGGTACAGCACGCCGGCGCCTTTGCCGTTACCCTGGAGGGGATACCGGCATCGCTGGCGGCGGAGATCAGCGCCAAGCTGACCATCCCGACCATCGGCATCGGGGCAGGGCCCTCCTGTGATGGCCAGGTGCTGGTAATCCACGACATTCTCGGACTCTGTGAAAAATATTCTCCCAAGTTCGTCAAGCGTTATGCCGATCTGGCACCTCTGATATCCGCCGCAGTCGAGCAGTATGTCGCCGAGGTCCGGAGCGGCGAATTTCCAACTGAAGAACATTCCTTTTCCTGAGGGTCAGATGAAGATTATAAACAGTATTAAACACATGCAGGCGCTTGCGATCGCCCCCGAACGGGAAGGGAGGCGCATAGCTTTTGTACCCACCATGGGGTATCTGCACGAGGGACATGCCTCTTTGCTGCGGGAAGGGCGCAAACGGGGAGACGTGCTGGTGCTCTCGATCTTTGTCAACCCGATCCAGTTCGGTAAAAATGAAGATCTGGAGAGTTATCCGCGAGACATGGAGCGAGACTTTAAGATCGCCGAATCTTGTGGCGTTGACATCGTCTTCATCCCGACCGCGGCTGAGATGTACCCGGACGGTTTTCAGACCGGAGTGGCCGTGCGGGATATTGCCCTGCCGCTCTGCGGCGCAAGTCGTCCGGGTCACTTTGACGGCGTGGCAACGGTTGTCACCAAACTGTTCAATATCGTCCGTCCCGACGTGGCGCTCTTCGGCTGCAAGGATTATCAGCAGCTTGCGGTTATCCGCCGAATGACCGTGGATCTGAACATGCCGGTTGAGATCGTCGGCATGCCGATTGTGCGCGAGGCGGACGGGGTGGCGATGAGTTCTCGTAACGCTTATCTGTCGCCATCCGAGCGGCAGAGTGCGCTCTGTCTGTTCCGCGCCATCAGGCGGGCACGTGAGCTGTATGCCGCCGGAGAGCGGTCAGTCGCTGTCCTGAGAGGGGAAACGCGTGCTGTTATTGAACAGGAAGCGGCTGCAGCGGTTGAATACGTTGAGTTCCGCGATGGCGCGACGTTACATGAGTTGGAAGTTGCCGGGAGCAGTACCCTGCTGGCGCTGGCGGTGAAAATAGGACAAACCAGATTGATCGACAATACCGTACTTGGAGAGGAGTTGTAATCATGCAGAGAATTATGTTGAAGAGCAAAATCCACCGTGCCACCGTTACCGGTGCCGACCTGCACTACGAAGGGAGCGTCACCATCGATCGCGACCTGATGGATGCGGCCGATATCGTTTCTTACGAAAAGGTTGCGGTCTGGAATGTTACCAACGGCAACCGTCTTGAAACCTACGCCATTGAAGGAGAGCGCGGTTCCGGAGTTATCTGTCTGAACGGTGCTGCGGCGCGTCTGATGGCGCCAAAAGATCTCGTGATCATCGCCAGTTTCGTCAACATGGAAAATGCCGAGGCGATTAAATATGAACCCAAACTTGTATTTGTTGATGAGGAAAACCGCATGTTGCCGACGCGCAAGGAAGATGCCGGACAGGCAAAGTTGAAGTGCGTGCATTAGCACGTTAGAAATTATTTTCTGCGTTATTGAGCAGAAAATGATTTAGTTAACGCACGTGCCCTGTTTATGAGGGGTAGCGGTCAGTTCAATAATCGAGTAACCGAACAGGCGAAAAACCGTGTTTTTCGCCTGTTCGGCATTCACATCATCACCCACACTACATATCCCAGTACGACAGCTGCGCCGCCCGCCAGGGCGACCAGCGACGTCGCCACCCGGCCGGTACTCCACCCGGCAGGGAGCCCCCCCAGCCGCATCACCGCGCGCGCCATCCCGTCCAGGGTGCCGTCGATAGCAAGGCCGTCGACATCTTTCCATAAGAAACGACTGAACCAGACAAAAGGCCGGATGAACAGTGCGCGGTAGAGACTGTCCAGATGCCAGCCGTTCAGCAGGAATCCGGTAAAGGGGAGGCCCGCCTCTTCCCGCCTCAGCGATTCCGCCCTGCGCCGGCCGGTGTAGCGAGACCTGGCCAGCCCCAGGCCGAGCAGGCTGACGGCTGCGGCAGCGATCTGCAGGGCGATTTCGGTAGCAGACGTCGTGTGCGCCGCTGTCGCAAAACCGGGCAGAGCGCCGAGAAAAGTGGACAGCAAACCGTGACAGCCAAGGTATTCAGGGAGATTGAGAAGGCCACCAAATAACGCGATCAGGGCCAACGGTATGAGGGTGAGGGTCATGATCGATTCAACTCGGGCCGCCGGCTTCTCCCCACTCTCCGTTAGCTGGCTGAGCGGAGCCGAAGCCGTGCCGTGAAACACCACGAATAGCATGCGGAACGTGTAGTAGGCGGTCAGCAGTGCGGTCAGTAACCCGAGGGCAAACAGGGTGCCATACAGCGGACCGCCCCGTTCAAATACCGCCCCGAGAATGGCGTCCTTGCTGAAGAAACCGCCGGTCAGCGGAAAACCGGCCAGACAGAGCACCCCGGCCAGGAACGGCCAGTAGATCGTCGGGATTCTTGATTTCAATCCCCCCATTCGGTAGATATCCTGCTGGTGGTGCAGCGCGGTGATGACGCAACCGGCGCCGAGGAACAGCAGCGCCTTGAAGAAGGCATGGGTCAGTAGGTGGAAGGTTGAAGCGGTAAGCGCACCGGCTCCAACACCCATAACCATGTAGCCGATCTGGCTGATGGTGGAGTAGGCAAGGATGCGTTTCAGATCGCCCTGGGCGCAGGCGCAGGTGGCGGCATAAAATGCGGTCACTCCGCCGGTAACCGCGATGGCGGCCAGTGTGGTTGGTGAAGAACCGATCAGCGGGAACATGCGGGCCAGCAGGTATACCCCCGCCGTAACCATCGTGGCGGCGTGAATCTGGGCGGAGACCGGTGTGGGGCCTGCCATGGCATCCGGCAGCCATACGGAGAGCGGCAGCTGGGCCGATTTTCCGGCCGCGCCGATCAGCAGTAGAATTCCGAGAGCGGTGACCACCCCGGCAGGCATCAGGAGGGGCATCCCGTTAAGCTCGCTGATCGATACGGTGCCGAAAAGCTGGAACATCCAGACGGTGGCGATGCCCAGTGCGGTGTCACCGATGCGGGTGACGATAAAGGCCTTGCGCCCCGCTGTAGCGTTCTTCTCTTCCGTGTACCAGAAGCCGATCAGGGCGTAGGAACAGAAGCCGACCCCTTCCCACCCCAGGTAGAGGAGCGGCAGATTCTCGGCCAGAATCAGGGTCAGCATGGCGAAGACGAAGATGTTCAGCAGGGCAAAATAGCGGACCGGTGACCTGTCCTCCTTCATGTAGCCGACCGAATGAAGGTGGATCAGACCGCAGACGAAGGTGATCATCAGGGTCAGCACCAAGGAGAGTTGGTCCAGGTACAGGGATATCGGGGCTTTGAAGTCGAAGTCTACGAGCCAGGTGGCGTACTCGATTCTAACCGGGGCCGTGAAGTTCTGAAAGGCCAGAAGAGAGCAGGCGAAAGCACCCCAGATGGCGCCGCAGGCAACAGATTCAATCACCCGGCGCGGCAGAAAGCGGCCGAACAGGGCGTTCAAGAGACCTCCTGAGAGAGGGAACAGGAGTATGAGGGCGAGGTAAAGTTTCATGTCATCCCTTCATCTCGCTGAACATATCCGTATCGACTGTCCGCTTGCGCCGGTGAAGATAGACCACCATCGCCAGCGCCAGCGAGACCTCCGCCGAGGTCAGCGCCATGATGAAGAGAGCGAACAGCTGGCCGTCAGGGTTGCCCCAGCGGGCGGAGCCGGCCACAAAGACCAGCATGACCGCATTCAGCATGACCTCGATGCTGACCAGCATCATGATCAGATTGGCGCGCCAGGCCAAAAGCCCCCCCATGCCGATGAAGAACAGCAGGGAGGCCAGGATCAGGATATGTTCGAGAGGGACGATCATTGCGCATCCCTCCCTTTGGACCGTTTGCCGAGATAGAGGGCACCTACAAGGGCAAACAGAAGCTGCAGCGAAACGAGCTCTACCGCCAGGCCATGCTCCTCAAAGAGGCGGCGGGCAACCTCACGGATCGGCAGGGGAAAGGGATATGCGGCGGCTGTCGCGTGACGTGCTACGATCACCACCACCAGCGAAGCGATGCTGACGGCTGACAGCAGCAGTGCCGGCAGCCATTCCCGCCAGCCGGGTGACATCCCCTTTTCCGGATGACCCAGGTCGAGCATCATGATCACGAACAGGAACAGCACCATGATCGCGCCGGCATAGAGAATCACCTCGAAGGCCGCTACCAGCGGCGCCATCAGCAGGTAGAAGATAATCGCCATACTGAACAGCGAGGTAACCAGATACATGATGGCATGTACCGGGTGCTTTTCGGTGATGGCCATGACCGTTCCGACCAGGGCGACAGCGGCCAGTATGTAGAAAATCGCTTGTTCGATCATGGCATCAGCGACCTGACATCCACCGGCGGCATCTCTTCCACCCCCGCTCCTCTCGGTTGTGTTACGCCGATCCCCGCGTGACGGTAGAAATTGTATGACGCATCCTTGCCGCAACCATCGATCAGCAGATCTTCCTTCTCGTAGAGCAGATCCATGATGTCCCGTGTGCAGATTTCATAATCAGGCGTCATCTGGATCGCCAGTGTCGGGCAGGCCTCGGCACAGAGACCGCAGAAGATACAGCGCGAAAAGTTGATCCGGAACCAGGCAGCATAGCGCCGGCCATCATCCCGTTCGGCCGATTGCATCGAGATGCAGTCAACCGGGCAGGCGGCAGAGCAGAGGTAACAGGCGACGCAGCGCTCGCCGCCATCCGGGTCGCGCGTGAGGACAATCCGGGCCCGGTAGCGCGGGTAGGGGGGGCGCTTCTGCTCCGGATACTGGATAGTAACCGGCTTGCGCAGCATGTGCGCAAGCGTGACTCGGAAACCGCCCATTATGGCCTGAATGTCGGAAATTATCTGCATAAGCCCGTACCCTGGAAACGTAGAGACGCACCGCTTGAGAATCTCTACCGTCGAATATTATTACGTCCGATTAGGCGTTACCCGTCTTAGCCCGTTCAGCCTTCTTCAGCAGTGCAGCCGCCAGCGGATGGCTGTTGTTTTCGGCATACAGGCTGGCAGTCGTACCGGTCGCCGTTTTAAGCGCCGGATTTGCGCCACCATCGAGCAGCGCCTGTACCGTCTGGTTACAGCCGTAAATGGCAGCCAGCATCAGCGGCGTATGCCCTTCACGGTCACGGGCGTCGACATCGCCCCCTTTATCAATCAGCATCTTGACAATCTCGGTATGCCCGTTGGCGGCGGCATAATGAAGTGGGGTCTTCCCTTTGTCGCTGATGGCGGAGATATCGGCGCCACGCTGCAGCAGGTCCCGGACAAAATCCTTGAGCCCCTCTTTGGAAGCACTGATCAGCGGGGTGTGGCCATGGCGGTCTTTTGCGTTCACGCTTTCCATATGTGACTCCTCCCGTGGATACATGATCGGGCAGGACTGCCCGTGTAAGTACTACTTCAACACAAGCCACCAACCGGTGATCAGTATGTTCACCAGCGCAAGCGGCGTCAACACCTTCCAGCCAAGGTGCATCAACTGGTCATAGCGCAGTCGTGGCAGCGTCCCGCGCATCCAGATGAAAAAGAAGGCCACAGCCAGAGTCTTCAGTGAAAACCAGACGGTCGGTGGCAGCAGCGGGCCGTGCCACCCACCCAGAAAGAACGTCGCCGCCAGCCCCCCCAGTACAATGATGTTAATGTACTCACCGACAAAAAACAAGCCGAAGCGCATCCCGGAATATTCGGTATGGAAACCGGCTACCAGTTCTCCCTCCGCTTCAGGGAGGTCAAACGGGATGCGCTTGCATTCTGCTGTGATGCTCAGCAGAAAGATGATAAACGCCAGAGGCTGGTGTACGATAAACGGCATGGTCGCCTGCGCCGCAACGATATCGGTCAGGCTGAAGGAACGTGACAGCATGACGATCGGAACCAGTGAGAGTCCCATTGACAGCTCGTAGGATATCAGTTGCGCCAGACCTCTGATCCCCCCCAGCAGGGAATATTTGGAGTTGGAAGCCCAGCCGCCGATCGCCACGCCATAGACGGCGATCGAAGAGAGCGCCAGGAAGAAGAGGAGGCCCACATTCAGGTCGGCAACCACCAGCGGCAGGGTATGTCCGTATATCGTCAGCGGTGCACCGAAAGGAATCACGGAAAATATCAGGATGGCGGGGATGGCGGCCATGGCCGGTGCCAGATAAAACAACCAGCGGTCGGCGGCGCTCGGGAGAACATCTTCTTTAGTGAGGAGCTTGATCAGGTCCGCCAGCGGCTGCAGCAGACCAAAGGGGCCGACGCGATTAGGCCCTTTGCGGTCCTGAACCCATGCCAGGATTCTCCTCTCTGCAAACACCAGATAGGCGGCCAGGGTAAGGATGACGAAGAATACCACTGCCAGTTTAAGGGCGAATAGCGCTATATCCAGTGAAAATGCTGTCATAAGAACCCGCTGTGAACAGGTAAGAGAAATAAGCATCCGATAAGGAAATAACGGCGTTTTTCATATACCATACATTCAAAGTGAACGCCACGTGCTATTTAATAGTACCACAAAAATGCCCCGTAAGAATTAAGCGCTTGAATCTACGGGGTTCTAAACACTATAATGCCCGCCACATACACATTTTAATGCACCTCGTTATCAAGGAAGAATGACCATGAACGTATTTCAGGCTGATTTCATAAAGAGTGCCGCAAAACCGAAAGACTATCCGCCGCCGGGGCTTCCGGAGGTGGCCTTTGTCGGGCGTTCCAACGTCGGTAAATCTTCGCTGATCAACGTGCTGGCCGGGCGTAAGGGGTTGGTGCGAACCAGCTCAACCCCCGGCCGGACACAGCTGATCAATTTCTTTGACATCAACGGCATCCTGACCCTGGTTGACCTTCCCGGCTACGGTTATGCCAAGGCGCCACCGGCACTGCGCAAACAGTGGGGGCCGATGATCGAGTCATACCTGTCAATTCGTGAATCGCTCAAGGCGGTCGTGCTGATCCTCGACATCCGTCGGGTGCCGTCAGACGGCGACCTGCAGATGCTGCGCTGGCTGGAGATGTACAATATTCCGCCGATTCTCGTTGTGACCAAGTGTGACAAGCTGTCGAAAAACGAACAGGCCAAGCAGAAGGGTATCATCGCCGCTGCAATCAAACGTGACAAGGGGATGATGCTCCCCTTTTCGGCTCTCTCCAAAGAGGGGCGTGACGGCATCTGGAACGAGATAGGAAACGTGTTGGAAGTTAATCTGAAGCCGGAAATCAAATTATGAAAAAGACGCCCCCGTCTTCCGCCCAGACTCCGATGCCTGACATGCAAAAACGCCCGGACACGCGCCGCATTCCGATTGCCAAGGTCGGAGTCAAGGACATCACCTACCCGATTGTGGTGATGGACAAGAACCGTACCCTGCAGCATACGGTTGCCAGGATCAATATGTACGTCGACCTGCCGCATCAATTCAAGGGTACCCACATGAGTCGCTTTGTGGAAATTCTCAACAAGTACCGCGAGCAGATCGCACTTGACAAGCTTGAGACGATTCTTGATGAGATGAAATCAAAGCTTGGCTCGGACAGCGCCCATCTTGAAATCCAGTTCCCCTATTTTATCGACAAGGCCGCACCGGTCTCGGGTGCCAAAAGCCTGATGGAGTATACCTGCGAATTCAGCGCCTCCATGACGGAGGACCTCGATTTCGTGCTCGGCATCAAGGTGCCGCTCACCTCGCTCTGCCCCTGCAGCCGCGAGCTGTCACGCTTTGGCGCCCACAACCAGCGCAGTGTCATGACCGTGCGGGTGCGCTACCTCGACTTCATCTGGATTGAAGATCTTGTGGAGCTGATCGAGCAGTGCGGCTCAAGCCCGCTCTATTCTCTGCTCAAACGTGCCGACGAAAAGTTCGTCACCGAGCAGGCGTATGAAAATCCGCGCTTTGTGGAGGATATGGTGCGCGAGGCCCACTCCCGGCTGGCGGCGCTTGACAACATCACCTGGTTCTCGGTCGAGGCGGAGAATTTCGAATCGATCCACAACCATTCGGCCTACGCCGCCGTGGAGCTGGATAAACGCGGATGAAACGGGGGCTGATCGTCTTTGCCAAAGAACCGCTCCCCGGCCGAGTCAAGAGCCGTCTGGCGGCGACCATCGGCGATATCGCGGCGGCCGAACTGTATCAGGCCATGCTGCGGGACGTGTTGAACCTCAGCCGAAAGTTGACCGGCGTTGAAACCGTCGTGTACTGGGATTGCCCGGAACAGACGCTTCCCCTGCTGGCGGAGCGTTTTGGATGCCGGTCACGCCGGCAGCCGGCGGGAGATCTGGGAGTACGGATGCAGGCCGCGTTCGCGGAGATGTTTGACGACCATGAGATCTGCTGCATCATCGGCAGCGATACCCCCGATCTGCCGCTTGCTTACGTGCAGGAGGCTTTTGATCTGCTGGCGGCAGAGACGTCCGACACGGTCTTTGGTCCCAGCGCCGATGGCGGCTACTACCTGCTCGGTCTGCGGCGAGTCATCCCGCAACTGTTCACCGCTATCGATTGGAGTACCGATCTGGTGCTCCGGCAAAGCATGGCAGCCGCCGCCAGCGCCGGCTGCAGGGCAACCCTGCTGCCCGAATGGCACGACATAGACACCCATGCGGATCTGGAAGCATTCGGGAAAAGAGCCGGCGGAGTATCAGCGCCACGCAACGGCTCACCATCCCTTGGAGGGCTTATGACACTAAAACAGTTACTCCATGTTTGATACATTTTTGATAATTCTGGGGAAGTTCAGCGGGGGGGCAGAAATGGGAGACCACTTTGTCCGCCTTGGCCTGGCGGCTCTGTTCTGGGCGATGCTGCTCTGGCTTTCCTGCCGAAACCGTTGCAAAGCACCGCTGCGTGAAAAGATGCTGCAGATAGGTTTCAGCATCGGACTGTTACGAGAATTACTGCTGTTAGGGGTGTTTTATCTCCGTTTTGCCGGATGGTTGCCGCATGAGGCGATGTACCCCTATTATCCGCCGTTCGAACACCTGTTGTCGTCGGTTGCTGTCGTCTGGGTCGTGGCCGGTTTCCTCGATTACCTGCTCGATCACCGCCGTGCCAAACGCTACCTGACAGCCGGACTGATCCTGATCGCGGCCGTTTACCTTTCCACCTTTGCCGGCTGGCATGGCTACATTAGCGCTCATCCCTCCTCCCACTTCGGTCATGGGTGGTACGGCTGGGCGTTTCACCTGACCAATACCCTGATGTTGCTGACGGGGATCGTCCTGTCACTACGAATCACGGGGTGGCATCGATCTGTTCTGCTTGTTGCAATATCCTGCTTCCTGCTGGATGACCTCCTGGTGCTCTTTAATATAGCGTCAGGCGAGGTTTACGGCCACATCTACGATCCGATCCGCCACGCTTTTCACATCCTTGCCATCCCGATCTTCGGCTATATCTATATCCGTGAGGAAGGAGAACGCCATGATCATACTCTGGAGGCGCTTCAGGAAAGTGAGCACCGTTATCGAAGCCTGTATGAAGGAAGTTTTGACGGTTTTGTACGGACAGATATGGACGGGCGTTTTGTGGAATTCAATTCCAGCTACCTCCGGATGCTTGGTTATGCCGCTGACGAACTGATGGGGCGGTCATACAAAGAGATCACCCCCGCCGAACTGGAAGCGTGGGAGGATGTCATAGTCACCGAGCAAGTCATTGGACGCGGATACTCGGATCGCTATGAGAAAGAGTATATCACCAAGGATGGCGGCATCCTCAATCTGGAGATCCAGGTCTTTCTCATAAAGGAGAAGGGGGTCAACAGCGGAATGTGGGGATCGTGCCGTGATATTACCCTGCGCAAACAGGTAGAAGCCACTCTGCAGCAGGCCAAAGAGGTAGCCGAGGTGGCCAATATCACCAAGAGCCGCTTCCTGACCAACATGAGCCACGAACTTCGCACACCGCTCAGCGGAGTGGTCGGAGTGACTGACCTGTTGAGAAGGACCACGCTTGACCCATCCCAGTGCGAGTATGTCGGCATAATCCGCACAAGTTCGGAATTGCTGCTGGCGCTGATCAATGACCTGCTGACCTTCGCCAGAATAGAGGCGGGAAAAGTGGAGCTGCACCCCGATGATTTTAACCTTTTTTATCTGATCAACGATGTGCTGGCGCCGCTCAAGTTTCAGGCTGCCGAAAAAGGGATACTTCTTGAATGCTGTATAGAAGCCGATGTGCCGACCTACCTGCATGGCGACGGCATCCGTCTTAGTCAAATTGTTATCAACCTTGCCTCCAATGCTATCAAATTCACCGAGAAGGGGAGCGTCAGCGTCAGCGTGCAGTTTTTATCACAAACCGACCAAAGCGCGACGCTCTGCTTTTCGGTCAGAGACACCGGCATCGGCATCCCGCCGGACCGCATCGATGCCATCTTCGCCCCCTTTATCCAGGTTGATGATTCCACCTCCCGCAAATACGGCGGTACCGGCCTGGGGCTTCCGATCTGTCGGCAGCTGGCGGCTTTGATGGGCGCCAGCATTTCGGTCGAGAGTATCGAAGGGAGCGGCTCAACCTTCTGCTTCGATGTGGAACTCAAAAAACAGTCTGTTCCTGAAAAACAGCTGGTGAGCGGCATCAAGGGCAATACGCCTGGGACAGCATCCGGCAGTATCGGTCGCAAAGGACGGATTCTGTTGGTGGAAGACCATACCACCAACAGGCGGGTGATAAAGATGATGATTTCATCATTGGGATATCAGGTGGATGCTGTTGCGAACGGGTTGCTGGCCGTGGCGTCTCTGGAGTCATCACCGTTTGATCTGGTCCTGATGGACTGTCAGATGCCGGAGATGAGCGGTTATGAGGCCACCGCCGTGATCCGCGATCTGCAGTCAG
>Ga0123338_10001948_pt1 | contig 19518 bp, 19 predicted proteins | sample grotaG_FD_89793 | JGI IMG/M metagenome (GOLD analysis project Ga0123338, IMG submission 89793) | Glacier valley bacterial and archeal communities from Borup Fiord, Nunavut, Canada, to study Microbial Dark Matter (Phase II) -... | ecosystem: Environmental > Aquatic > Freshwater > Ice > Glacier ...
ACGCTCTCGCCGCTTAAAACCGGTGAGCTTCGCAACAGTTGGCCGATGGGCTGGGCCTGAGGGGTAACCTGAAGGCTGCGAAGTCATACACATGGGCTCGTCCGGCGTCGCGTCATTCGGCGCAGGATCAAATCAAGTGAATCGGGGACCGGGTAGCGTGCTGCTGCGCGACCAGGGCCCTTAAATCCAAATCAGTCAGCTAAGCGTGTAGATCTGCCCGACAAAGGCTTTCGGACGGGGGTTCGATTCCCCCCAGCTCCACCAGACAAGCGATCACAGCATGAGCGGCCCACTCCACGGCGTCACCGTCGTCGAGCTCGCCGGCATCGGGCCCGGCCCGTTCGCCGCGATGATGCTGGCCGACATGGGCGCCAGCGTCGTTCGCGTCGACCGCATGCCGGCGCATGAAGGCGGCGATCTGCAGGCGATGCTTCGCAACGACAACATCGTCGATCGCGGCCGCCGCTCGATCGCGGTCGACCTCAAAGACGGTCGCGGCGTCGAGATCGCGCTGAAGTTAATCGCTCGCGCCGACATCCTTATCGAAGGCTTTCGTCCCGGCGTCACCGAGAAGCTCGGGCTCGGACCCGAGGCCTGCCTCGCGCGCAACCGGAAGCTGATCTACGGCCGCATGACCGGCTGGGGCCAGACCGGGCCGCTGGCGCACGCTGCGGGCCACGACCTCAACTACATCGCGATCTCCGGCGCGCTGCATGCGATCGGGCCACGCGACAGGCCGCCGCCGCCGCCGCTCAACCTTGTCGGCGACTATGGCGGTGGCGGCATGTTCCTCGCGCTCGGCGTCGTCGCCGCGCTCTATGAAACGCAGCGCTCGGGTCTCGGTCAGGTCGTCGACGCGGCGATGAGCGACGGCGCCGCGGTGTTGATGGCGCCGCAATACGGCCTCGCCGCCAAGGGCTTCTGGAGCGACGAGCGGGAGAGCAATTTCCTCGACGGCTCGGCCCCGTTTTACGGCAGCTACGAGTGCGCCGACGGTGGCTTCGTCGCCATCGGCCCGATCGAGCCCCAGTTCTACCGGACGCTGCTCGAGCGTTGCGGCATCGACGATCCGCACTTCGCGAAGCAGTGGGAGCGCAGCGAATGGCCGGCCCTGAAGGCGAAGCTCGCGATGCTGTTCAAGACGCGCAATCGCGATGCGTGGTGCCAGCTCCTCGAAGGCACGGAAGCCTGCTTCTCGCCCGTGCTGTCGATGAGCGAAGCGCCCGCGCATGCGCACAACGTTGCGCGCGCGACCTTCCTCGAGTCGGCCGGCGTGATGCAGCCGGCGCCAGCGCCGCGCTTTGGCCGCACGCCGAGCGAGCTGCCGCCGCCGCCGCCCGTCATCGGCGCCCAGGGCGGCGCGTTGCTGCGCGAGATCGGCTGCAGCGACGCCGAGATCGCGGCCCTCGTCGACGCGGGCGTGACGCTGGCACCGTCGCCGTGATCGCCAGACCGAGCGCGCGCTTCCGCTTGCGCGTGACCACGGGCGAGACCATCGCCATCGGTCCCGGCAAGATCGAGTTGCTCGAAGCCATCCGCGAGACCCGCTCGCTCACGGCGGCGGCGAAGTCGATCGGCATGTCGTATCGGCGTGCCTGGATCCTCGTCGATGCCCTCAACGGTTCGCTCCGGAAGCCGGCGGTGCTGTCGCTGAAGGGCGGCGAGCACGGCGGCGGTAGCGAGCTGACGCCGGCGGGCATTGCGCTCGTCGACCTCTACCGCTCGATCGAAGCGCGCGCGGCCGCCGCCGCCGCCGTCGAGATCAAGGCCTTGCTCAAGCTGGTGCGCTGACGGCGGCGCCATTGCCGCTGACGCGGCCGCCGTCGAGCGTGATCACCTCGCCTGCGAAGGCGGCGACATCGGCAGCGTCGTGGGTGATGAGCACAATCGGCAGGGCCAACCGGAGCTGAAGCTCGCCGAGTTCGGCGCGCAGGCGCTCGCGCAGGCCGCTGTCGAGCGCGGCGAAAGGCTCGTCGAGCAAAAGCGCTCGCGGGTCAGCAACGAGCGCGCGGGCCAGGGCAGTGCGCTGACGCTGGCCGCCCGACAGCTCGTCTGGATAGCGATGACCGAGCGACGCCAGCTCGAGGGTCGCGAGCCAGCGGTCGACGGCGGGTGCGGCAGCGTCGCGGCGCGGATTGCGAAGGCCCTTGTCGAGACCGAAGGCGACGTTCTGGCGCACGGTGAGGTGCGGGAACAGCGCGTACTCCTGGAAGACGTAGCCGAGCCGTCGCGCACCGGCCGCCACGTCGACGCCGGCGGCCGCATCGAACAGCGTGCTGCCGTCGACGACAACGCGCCCTTCTTCGGGTCGCAGCAGGCCGGCCATCGCCTTCAGCGTCAGGCTCTTGCCAGCGCCCGACGGGCCGTAGAGCACGAGTCGTTCGCAATCGCTGGCGAAGGTCACGTCGAGCCGGAACGGGTTCGCACCGTGGCCCATCGAGCGCGCGACGCGAACATCCCACTTCATGCGTCCGCCCTCACCATCGCCCCGGCACGCGCGACGGCGCCAGCCGGCCGGCCAGGAGCAACACGGCGATGCAGGTCGCCGAGGTCAGCAGCACGAGGCCGTTGGCGAGCTCGTCTTGGCCAGCCTGCACCGCGTCGTAGACCGCGATCGACAGCGTCTGCGTCTTGCCCGGGATGCTGCCGGCGATCATCAGCGTCGCGCCGAACTCGCCAAGCGCGCGCGCGAAAGCGAGCAGCGTGCCGGCGAGAATGCCGCGCCAGGCCAGCGGCAGCGTGACGCGGAAGAAGACTGCGGCCGCGCCCAGGCCGAGCACGCGCGCGGCCTGCTCGAACTGCACGTCGACGTTCTCGAACGCGGCCCGCGCCGACTTGCACACGAACGGAAAGGCGACGATCGCCGCCGCCAGTACCGCGCCCTGCCACGTGAAGATCAGCTGGATGCCGAACGTGCGCTCGAGCCAGCCGCCGAGCCAGCCGCGGCGGCCGACGACGACGAGCAGGTAGTAGCCGAGGACCGTCGGCGGCAGCACCATCGGCAGCAGCAGGATGGAGTCGACCATTTCGCGGCCCGGAAAGCGATAGCGCGCCAGTGCGAAGCCGACGGCGACGCCGGCCACGAGATCGATCGCGGTGGCCCAGAGCGCGACCTTGAGCGACAGCCCGAGGGCGATCCACGCGGGCTCCACGGACCGGGCGGCTACGGCTTGCCGAAACCGTAGCGGGCCATCGTGTCCTGACCGGCCAGTGACGCCACGAACGCCACGAAGCCCCGCGCCGCTGCCAGGTTGCCGCTGCCCTCGACGATCGCGATCGGATAACGCACCGGCGGGTCGGTCGGCACGACGAAAGCGACGCGGACCTTGTCGACTTCGAGGGCGGCATCGGTGGCGTAGACGAAGCCGGCGTCGACCTCGCCACGCGCCACGTAGTCGAGCCCCTGGCGCACCGACTGCGCGCCGATCACTTTCGCCTCGATGGCCGGCCACAGCTTCGCCTTGTCGAGCGCGAACCTGGCGTAGCGACCGGCCGGGACGCTGGCGGGCAGGCCGATGGCGATGCGACGGATCGACGTCGCCGCCAGGTCGGCAAGGGTCTTCGGCGACGATGCCGCGTCGCGCGGGACGACGACGACGAGCGCATTGGCCGCGAAGTCGACGCGGCTGCCGTGTCGGATCAGCTTTTGCTGCTCCGCCCGATCCATGGTCTCCTCGTCGGCGCTCGCGAAGACATCGACCGGTGCGCCCTTGGCGATCTGCTGCAGCAGCGCGCCCGAAGCGGCGAAGTTGAGTTGCACCTTCGTGTCGGGATGCGCCGATTCGAACGCACGGCCAATGTCCCTGAAGGCATCGCCGAGACTGGCGGCGGCGGAAATCGTCAACTCGGCGGCAAAGACGACGGGGCTTGCGAATGCGAGGACGAAGGCGAGCGCGACTGACGCCATGCGCCGCGAGGAGAGGACACCGACATGCATGGCCGAATATAACGCAGGCCTGAGCAAAGGCGCCCTTTCGGCGCCGGCGTTCTACAGTTCGGAGATGCTGGTGTCGAGCGGCGTCAGCGCCGTCGTGCGGCGCGAAGTCGACGGTGCCGGCTCGGCTTCGAGGTCGTCCTTGCCGAAGGTGCCGAAGAAGATCGGCGCCCGGGTCGGAGAGCTGTCGAGCCAGGCGTCGAAGTCTTCCTCGGCGAGCAGCACCGGAGTGCGTTTCTCGGCCGATTCGCCCTTATCGGTGGTTCCCCGCTGAAATCGCGACAGCATCGGATGGAGGTCGCAATTGATGGTGAGCATCGCGAAGCTCACGACGGCGCGGCCATCGTCGCCGACCCAGCGATCCCACAGGCCGGCGATGCTGAGCGGCGTGCGATCGGTGCGGCGAACGCGCCAGCGCTCCGGCTTCTTGGCGCCGTCGGGGTAGTACGGCACGTAGAGGCACTGCGCGGGGACGATGCACCACTGCCGCTGCGTGTACGCAGCCTTGAAGGACGACCGGGTCGCCGCCGTTTCCGAGCGCGCGTTGACGCTGGAGGCCGGTGGCTTCTCGGTCTTCGACGACGCAGGCAGCAGGCCGAAGCGGGCGATGACGGCTTCCCTCTGCGCCGCCTCGCCGACACCGAAGCGGCGGATGATCGGGGCGAAGTCGCCGCCGGCGATGTCGGTCGGCCAGTCGTCGTCGATCATGAGGCCCCACTCGCGCTCGAGTTCGGAGGCCGTGGGAGCCAGGTAGTTGCTGGTCATCCCACCACTTTAGCGCTGCCGGCGCAGATCGGGGTGTGTTCTGCCGCGCGATCGAGTGAATTGCGCCACGCTCGGCGCCGGCCTCAGACGGCGACGGCGGCCTTGATCGCCGGGTGATGACGATAGTCGTGGACGACGAAGTCTTCGTACGCGTAGTCGAAGATCGACGCCGGCCTGCGCACGATCTCGAGCGTCGGATACGGATTCGGGCTGCGCAAGAGCTGCTCTGCGACCTGCTCGGCGTGGTTGCTGTAGATGTGGCAATCGCCACCGGTCCACACGAAGTCGCCGACGTCGAGGTCGCACTGCTGCGCCAGCATGTGCGTGAGCAGCGCATAGCTCGCGATGTTGAACGGCACGCCGAGGAAGATGTCGGCGCTGCGCTGGTAGAGCTGGCAGCTCAGCTTCGCGCGGGCGCCGTCGGAAGCGGGCGCGACGTAGAACTGGAAGAAGGCATGGCAGGGCAGCAGCGCCATCTTCGACAGCTCGGCGACGTTCCAGGCGCTGACGATGATGCGGCGCGAATCCGGGTTCGCCTTCAGCTGCTCGACGACCGCCGCGATCTGGTCGATGTGGCCACCGCCGGGAGTCGGCCACGAGCGCCACTGCACGCCGTAGACCGGGCCGAGGTCGCCGTCGGGCGCGGCCCATTCGTTCCAGATCGTGACGCCTTGGTCCTGGAGCCAGCGTGCGTTGCCGTCGCCGCGCAGGAACCAGAGCAGCTCGAGGACGATGGAGCGCAGGTGGACCTTCTTCGTCGTCACGAGCGGGAAGCCCTCGGCGAGGTCGAAGCGCATCTGGTAGCCGAACACGCTCGTCGTGCCGGTGCCGGTGCGGTCGCCCTTGGCGACGCCGTGGTCGCGCACGTGGCGCATGAAATCCTCGTACTGCGAGCGGGCCGGTCGATCCATGCGCGGATTATCGGCGGCGGGTCGGTCTCAGCGATCGAACTGCAGCGCCGCCAGCCGCGCATAGAGGCCACCGGCGGCGACGAGCTCGGTATGCGTGCCGGTCTCGACGATCTCGCCGGCCTCCATCACCACGATGCGATCGGCGCGCTGGACGGTGGCCAGGCGGTGGGCGATGACGATCGTCGTGCGACCCTGCATCGCCGACTCGAGCGCGGCCTGGACCATGCGCTCGCCTTCGGCGTCCAGGGCGCTGGTGGCTTCGTCGAGCAGCAGTAGCGGGGGGTTCTTGAGCATCGCCCTCGCGATCGAGATGCGCTGGCGCTGGCCGCCCGAGAGGCGAACGCCGCGCTCGCCGAGGAAGGTCTTGTAGCCCTCGGGCAAGGCGAGGATGAAGTCGTGCGCGAACGCCGCCTTCGCCGCCGCCTCGACCTCGGCGTCGCTCGCCTCGGGGCGGCCGTAGCGGATGTTCTCCATCGCGTCGGTCGAGAAGATCACGCTGTCCTGCGGCACGATGCCGATGCGCGCCCGCAGCGCTTCCAGGGAGACGCTGTCGACGGCCTCGCCGTCGACAGCGACCGAGCCCGACTCGACATCGTAGAAGCGCAGCACGAGCTGGAACACGGTGCTCTTGCCGGCGCCGCTCGGCCCGACCAGCGCCACCGTTTCGCCCGGCTTCACCTCGAAGCTGAAGTGCTGCAAGGTCGGATGCTGCGGCCGCGACGGATAGCGGAAGGTCACGTCGTCGAGCCTCACCGACGCGCCTCCCGTGCGCGCCGGCAGCGGTCGTGGCAGCGCCGGCGTCACCACCTTCGACTGCAGTGACAGCAGCTCCATCAGCCGCTCGGTGGCGCCTGCCGCGCGCAGCAGGTCGCCATAGACCTCGGAGAGCACGGCGACGCTGCCGACCAGGATGATCACGTAGATGACGGTCTGGCCGAGGTGGCCGGCGCTGATGTCGCCGCGGATCACCGCCTGCGTGCCTTGATAAAGCCCCCACAGCATGGCGCCGAAGGTGGCGCTGATGACGAAGGCGACCAGGAACGAACGCATCTGCGTGCGCCGCACGGCGGTACCGAAGGCGCGCTCGGTCGAGGCCGAGAAGCGGTCGGCTTCGCGATCTTCCTGCAGGTAGCTCTGCACCACCGGCACCGCGTTGAGGACCTCGGCGGCGATCGCACTCGAGTCGGCGATGCGGTCCTGGCTGGCGCGCGAGAGGCGCCGGACGCGGCGGCCGAAGTAGAGCGACGGCAGCACGACGAGGACCAGGATGCCGAGCACCTGCGTCATCACCACCGGGTTGGTGATGACGAGCATCGCCATCGCGCCGACGCCCATGACGGCGTTGCGCAGTCCCATCGACAGGCTCGAGCCGACGACCGTCTGCACCAGCGTCGTGTCGGTGGTCAGGCGCGACAGCACCTCGCCGGTCTGCGTCTCCTCGAAGAACTCCGGGCTCTGGCGAACGACGTGCGAGTAGACGGCGTTGCGCAGGTCGGCGGTGACGCGCTCGCCGAGCCAGCTCACCATGTAGAAGCGCGCCGCCGAGAACACGCCGAGCGCGATGCCGACGCCGAACAGGGCGAAGAAGTGCTCGCGCAAGGCCATCACGCGGGCCCCCGGATCGGTCGCGATGAGGCCTTGGTCGATCAGCGACTTCAGGGCGATCGGAAACACCAGCGTGCTCATCGCCGCGAGGACGAGGAACACCGCGGCGAGAACGATTCGGCCGCGGTACGGGCGCAGAAACGGCAGCAGGCCGGAAAGGGCGCGCACGTCGCGCGCGGGCTTGGCGGAGGAGGGCGGGAGGGTCGGCACGGCGGCGAGTGTAGAGGGATGGGCGCCCACGCAAATAAAGCATGGGCAAATACCGCCCTGTCAATGGGAGCCTTGACAATCATTGTCTAGGCACGTATATTCCGCCCATGTCGCGCACCACCTCACCGGCCCCCCATCGCTTCTACGAGCCAGTCGGCTATTGCGCCGACGAGAGCGTCGGCTGGCTGATGAAGCGGGCCCTCATGTCGATCGCGCAAGCGGCCGACCGCCGCCTCGAGCCGAAGGGCATCACCCACGCGCAGTGGGCGGCGCTCTTCATGCTGCAACGCTGCCGCGCCTCGACGGTCGCCGAGTTGGCGCGCGAGACGCAGAGCGACGCCGGCGCCATGACGCGGCTGCTCGACCGCCTGGAAGCGAAGGGCTTCTGCCGCCGCCAGCGTTCGACCGACGACCGCCGTGTCGTTCGCATCGAGCTCACGCCGGAAGGCGAGGTCGCGGCGAAGGAGGTGCCGGTGGTGTTGTCGGAAGTGCTCAACGAGCACCTCGCCGGGTTTTCGAAAACGGAATGGTCGCAATTGAAAGACATGCTCAAGCGAATGATCGCCAACGGCGGCATCGTCGATACCCGGAGCGGCGCATGAATCCCTGCGACGCCTGCGGTACCCGCGCCCAAGCCGTGGCGCGCACCGTCACCACCGTGGTGCTGGCGGTGGCGTCGATGCTCGTGATGGCGCTCGGCGGATGTGCCAGTTCGCGCGGCATCGAGCCGCACGCCACGCTGGCTTCGGCAGCGAAGCTCGGCGCCGACGCGCCGGCCGGCGCTGCCGGGGTGGACGCCGACTGGTGGCGCGGCTTCCAGGACCCGGTCCTCGCCGACCTGATCGCGCGTGCTACCGTCGGCAGCCCGAGTTTGCGCGTCGCCGCTGCCCGCAGCGCCCGCGCTGCCGCCAACGTCGCGACGGCGCGCGCCAGCGACGGCCCGCAGCTCAACGGCGCCATCGACGCGTCGCGCCAGCGCTACTCCGGCAACGGCCTCTACCCGCCGCCGATCGCCGGCTCGCTCCGCAACTCGGCAACCGCTCAGCTCAACGGCTCCTGGGAGATCGATTTCTTCGGCCGCAACCGCGCCCAGCTCGATGCGGCGCTCGGCGCCGAACGTGCCACCGCTGCCGACGCAGACGCGGCCCGCGCTGTGCTCGCCGTCAACGTCGGCCGGGCCTATGTGCAGCTGGCCCGCCTGGTCGAGCAACGCGAGGTGCTGCAGCGGTCGCTGGCGCAAAAGGGCGAGATGCTCTCGCTCATCCGCCAGCGCTACGGCGCCGGCATCGACACGGCCGTGGAGCTGCGCCAGGGTGAAGGCGCGCTGCCGGAAACGCGCCAGCAGATCGAATCGGTCGAAGAGCAGATCGCGCTGTCGCGGCACGCCATCGCGGCACTGCTGGCAGAGCCGCCGCAGAACTTCGATGCGTTGTCGCCGCGGCTGTCGGTCGTGCAGGCGGTCGCCGTGCCCGAGCGCGTGCCTGCCGACCTGATCGGCCGCCGCGCCGACATCGTCGCCTCGCGCTGGCGCGTCGAGGCAGCGATCGGTGATGTGCGCGTCGCCCGCGCCCAGTTCTATCCGAACGTCAGCCTCTCGGCCTTCATCGGCCTGTCGAGCCTCGGCTTCGACCGGCTGCTCAGGACCGGCAGCGAGCAGTACGGCATCGGCCCGGCGATCCGCCTGCCGATCTTCGACGCCGGCCGCCTGCGTGCCGGCCTCACCGGCCGCACCGCCGACCTCGACGCCGCCGTCGAGACCTACAACGCGACGCTGGTCGATGCCATCCACGACGTCGCCGACCAGATCAGCTCGGTGCGAGCCGTCGAACGCCAGCAGCGCGAGCAGGCCGAAGCGCAAGCCGCGGCCGAGAGCGCCTACGACATCGCGACGCAGCGCTACCGCGCCGGCCTCGGCACCTACCTGACGGTACTCAACGCCGAAACCAATGTGATCGCGCAACGCCGCCTGACCACCGACCTGCGGGCCCGCGCCCTCGACTCGCGGATGCTGCTGGTGCGCGCGCTCGGCGGCGGCTATGCCGCGCCGGCGGACGCCCGCGCACTGGCCGCCGCAGGCGCGCCGGCTGCCACGCGTTGATGGACCTCATGACTACTTCAGCCTTTTTGTTCCGGAGATCTTGCCGATGAGTGCCGACGACGAAACCCGCCCAGCCGCGACGGAAGCCGCGGTCGATCCGGCACCGGCAGCGGCGCCGGCGCCAGCGCCCGCTGCGACGCAGCCGGCTGCGGCACCGGCTGCGGCCCCGGCCTCGGCTGCCGCACCCGTGGAAGCGCCGGCGGCGCGCTCGCGTCGCAAGGTGGCGCTGTTCGGCGTCAGCGCCGTCGTGTTGCTGGCAGGCCTCGCCTACGGTGTCTACTGGGCGCTGGTGCTCAACCACTTCGAGAGCACCGACAACGCCTATGTGCAGGGCAACGTCGTGCAGGTCACGCCGCAGGTGGCCGGCACCGTGATCGCCATCAACGCCGACGACACCGACTTCGTGAAGGCCGGGCAGTCGCTCGTCAAGCTCGACCGTGCCGACGCGCAGGTCGCGCTCGAGCAGGCCGAAGCGCAACTGGCGCAGTCGGTGCGCGAGTCGCGCGTGCTGTTCGTCAACAACGGCGGCCTGAAGGCGCAGATCGCCGCCCGCGAAGCCGACCTGGCGCGCGCGCGCAGCGATGTCCAGCGCGCCCAGGACGACGTGAGCCGTCGCGCCCCGCTCGTGGCCACCGGCGCCGTCGGCAAAGAAGAGTTCAACCATGTCAGCTCGCAGCTCACCGTGGCCAAGTCGAGCCTGAGTGCGGCCGAGTCGGCGGCCGACGCGGCGCGCGAGCAGTTGGCCTCGAACCAGTCGCTCACCGAAGGCATCACCGTCGAGCAGTCGCCCAACGTGCTGCGTGCCTCGGCGCGTGTGCGCGAGGCCTGGCTCGCGCTCAGCCGCGCCGAGCTGTCGGCGCCGGTCGACGGCTACGTCGCGCGGCGTTCCGTGCAGCTCGGCCAGCGCGTCCAGGCCGGGGCGCCGCTGCTCTCGATCATCGCCCTCGACGAAGTCTGGGTCGACGCCAACTTCAAGGAAAGCCAGCTTCGAAACCTCCGGATCGGCCAGCCGGCTGAGCTGATCGCCGACGTCTACGGCAAGAAGGTCGCGTACCACGGCACCATCGAAGGCCTCGGTGCCGGCACCGGCGCCGCCTTCGCGCTATTGCCGGCGCAGAACGCCACCGGCAACTGGATCAAGGTCGTGCAGCGGGTGCCGGTCCGGGTCGCGCTCGATCCGAAGGAAGTGCAGGCGCACCCGCTTCGCGTCGGCCTGTCGATGGACGTCAAGGTCGATGTCAGCCACGCCGAAGGGCGCGTGCTCGCCGATGCATCGCAGCGGCCGGCGCGCACGCAGACGACGATCTTCGACCGCGGCAACGAGCAGGCCGACGCGGAGGTGAAGAAGATCATCGCCGCCAACCTCGGCCGCCGCGTCGCCGCTGACACGCGGCCGGTCGCGGCGGCGGCGGTCGCGCCGGTGCGACCGCCGGCCGCGGCCTACGCGCAATCGTCGGCGCCCGTCGCCGCGCGCTGATGGCCGGCTCGAACGACGCCGTCGTGGCGTCGCCGCCCCGCCCGACGGCGTCGGTCGCGCCCGCGCCGATACCCGCGCCGAAGCCGCCCACGGCCGCCGCCGCGCTGCCGCCGCTGCAAGGCGCCGAGCTCGTGCTCGGCACGATCGCGCTCTCGCTCGCCACCTTCATGAACGTGCTCGACACGTCGATCGCCAACGTCTCGATCCCGGCGATCTCGGGCGACATGGGGGTGAGCCCGTCGCAGGGCACCTGGGTCATCACCTCGTTCGCCGTGGCCAATGCGATCTCGGTGCCGCTGACCGGCTGGCTGACGCGCCGCTTCGGCCCGGTGCGCCTGTTCACCGCGAGCATCGTGCTGTTCGTGATCGCGTCGTGGCTGTGCGGCCTGGCACCGAACATCGGCATGCTGATCGCGTTCCGCGTGCTGCAGGGCCTCGTCGCCGGGCCGATGATTCCGCTCTCGCAGACGCTGCTGCTCTCGAGCTATCCGCGCGCCAAGTCGGGCACGGCGATGGCGATGTGGGCGATAACCGTGCTGGTGGCGCCGGTGGCCGGGCCGCTGCTCGGCGGCTGGATCACCGACAACATCTCGTGGCCGTGGATCTTCTACATCAACATCCCGGTCGGCCTCGTCGCCGCCGGCATCACCTGGTCGATCTACAGCAAGCGCGACCCGGGGCCGAGCAAGCCGCCCCTCGACTACATCGGGCTGGTGCTGCTCGTCGTCTGGGTCGGCTCGATGCAGATCATGATCGACAAGGGCAAGGAGCTCGACTGGTTCCATTCCGGCCAGATCGTCATCCTGGCGTCGGTGGCGGCGGTCGGCTTGGCGTTCTTCCTCGCCTGGGAGCTCACCGAGAAGCATCCGATCGTCGACCTGCGCCTGTTCGCACGACGCAACTTCCTCATGGGCACGCTGGCGCTTTCGGTGGCCTACGGTCTGTTCTTCGGCAACGTCGTGCTGCTGCCGCTCTGGCTGCAGCAGTACATGGGCTACACCGCGACGTGGGCCGGCCTGGCGACGGCGCCGGTCGGCATCCTCGCCATCATCCTGTCGCCCTGGGTCGGCAAGAACGTGGCCAAGATCGACCCGAGAAAGCTCGCCACCGTCGCCTTCCTCGGCTTCGGCCTCATCCTCTGGATGCGCTCGCGCTTCAACACCTCGGCCGACTTCGAGACCATCCTGATCCCGACGATCGTGCAGGGCGCGGCCATGGCGTTCTTCTTCATCCCCTTGCAGGCCATCATCTTCTCCGGCCTCACGCCCGACAAGATGCCGGCCGCCGCCGGCCTCAGCAACTTCGTGCGCATCACGGCCGGTGCCGTCGGCACGTCGATCTTCACCACCGCCTGGGAAAATCGCGCCGTGCTCCATCACGCCGAGCTCGTCGAGCAGGTCACGGGCAGCAGCAGCGCCACCGCCGCCGCGCTCGGCCAGCTCGGCGCCGGCGGCTACGACGGCGCCCAGGCGCTCGCCACCGTCAACCGGCTCGTCGACCAGCAGGCCTACACGATGGCGGTGACCGACATCTTCCTCGTCTCGGCGATCCTGTTCATCCTGCTGCTCGGCTTCGTGTGGCTGACCAAGCCGGCGCGAAGCGGTGCCGTCGAGGCCGGCGGCGCGCACTGAGGCCCCGACCCGAGGGGTGAGCACGCGGGGACCTGGCCCGTACCATCGCGGCTTTCCGGGGGCGGGCCATGACGCGTTGGATCGAGACTGCTGCAGCCGCGAGCCTGATCGTGATTCAGATGGCGAGCGCGCCGGCCGCCTCGGCGCAGGCGATGCCTGCCGCCTCCGCCGCCTCGGCACCCAACGCCGTCAAGGCCGAGCGGAGCGACGCGATCCCGGCGCTCGAGATCATCGGCTTCGACTTCCTGCTCAACCGCTTCGAGCGAAGCTTCGGCAGCGATCGCAACGACTACCGCGTCGACCTGCGAACGGTTCGCACGAACCTCGGCAGCAGTTGGGACACCGACCACGATCCCTTCAGGACCAACCAGCTCGGCCATCCCTACCAAGGCTCGATGTACTACGGCTTAGCGCGCTCGACCGGCCACGGCTACTGGGAGTCGGCCGGCTACGCGTTCGCCGGCAGCGCCTTCTGGGAGATCGCCGGCGAGCGCACCCGGCCGTCGCGCAACGACCAGGTCGCGAGCGGCATCGGCGGCACCTTCTTCGGCGAGGCGCTGTTTCGCATGTCGAACCTGCTGCTCGAGCAGGGCGGTGGCCTGCCCCGGTTCTGGCGCGAGGCCGCTGCGGCGGCGATCTCGCCATCGTCGGGCTTCAACCGATTGGCCTACGGCGATCGCTTCGGCGGCGTCTTTTCGAGCCACGACGCGGCCTACTTCAGCCGCCTGCAGTTCGGTTATGCGCGCGACCTCCACACCCAGCTCGGCAGCTCGACCGCCGAGGTGAAGAAGAGCGAAGGGATGGTCGATTTCTCGATCGACTACGGCCTGCCCGGTTCGAAGGGCTACCACTACACGCGGCCCTTCGACTACTTCAACTTCCAGGCCACGGCTTCGACGGCGAACGGCTTCGAAAGCCTCACCACCCGCGGCCTGCTGGTCGGTGCGCCGTACGAGATCGGCGCGGCCTACCGCGGCGTCTGGGGGCTCTATGGCAGCTACGACTACCTGGCGCCGCAGACCTTCCGCGTCTCGACGACGGCGATCTCGCTCGGCTCGACGGCACAGTGGTGGCTGAGCGATGCGATGTCGCTGCAGGGCACGGCGATGACCGGTCTCGGCTACGCGGCCGTCGGCACCACGCGCGGTGCGGTCGGCGAGCGCGACTACAACTACGGCGTCGCGCCGCAGGCCCTGCTGTCGCTGCGCCTGACGCACAGCGACAAAGCCTCGCTCGATCTCACGGCGCGCGAATACTTCGTGAGCCGGATCGCCTCGGGAACGACCGGTGGCCACGACAACATCGTTCGTGCCGACGCGTCGCTGACGGTGCGCCTGTCGAAGCAGCAGGCCGTGACCCTGCGCTACCTCGGCAACCGCCGCGACGCGGTGTTCGACGGCAGCGGTGCGAGCCGGCAGAGCCGCTCGACGGTGGGGATCTTCTACACGCTGCTCGGTCAGGATCGCTTCGGCGCCGTCGACTGGCGATAGCAGCTTCGACTGCAGCCGCTACAGCATCAAGCGGCTGGCGTAGCCGGTCATCTCGAGGTAACCCTGGCCGACGCGGCGGCCGCCCTCGCCTTCGAGGACCGACAGTCCTTCCCAGTACACGGCACCGGTGCTGGCGCGGCTGTCGAGCTCCTGGTCGTCCTGCAGTGCGCGCACGGTGAAGGCGCCGACTGGCGTCGCGATTCGCCACTGCACCGGATAGCGACCTCGCGACGCCGCGCTGAGCCAAGTGCGGCCGGGCGTGAACACGACCTCGCCCTCGGCGAAGTCACGTGCCGCGGCGCCGGCGGTGCGAAAGCTGCCGCCGCTCCAGAGCGCGCTGCCGTCGGCGCGGCGCAGGCGGAACGCGGTCAGCGCCGAGCCGTCGTCGAGGTTGATGCCGATCCAGTCCCAGCCAACCGCGGCCGGGTCGAGGAAGGAGTCGCTCCATTCGTGGTCGAGCCAGGCGCGGCCGCTGACCGCGGCGGCGCGACCGTCGAGCGCCAGCGTGCCGGTGGCGGCGAGCTGCGGCTCGCTGTAGTAGCGGCTGGACTGCTCGCGGTTCGGCCCTTTGCGCGACAGGCCTCGGTCGCCTTGCAGCAGCACCGGCTGTGTCGCCTCGAGCGTGAGCCGGAGCGCGAAGCCGGCGCTGTCGCTGGCGGCCGCGGCGGTGTAGCGGCTGCGGCCGCCGACATCGCTTCGGGCGAGGCGCCAGTCGCGGAGCACGAGCCGTGTGTCGCCCGAGCCGGCCTCGGCGATGCCGAAGCCGGCGCGGCCGATGCGCTGGTCGTGGCGCAGGCGCCCGGCTGCGAGGTCGGTGACCGCGGCGTGCGCGAACACGAGCTGGCTGGCGACGAAACGGCCGGCTTCGGCGCCGCCAAGGCCCGTGGCGGCGCGAAAGAAGGTGATCTGGAAACCCCAGATGCGCGGGGACGCGGTCGCGGATGCGGCGGCTTCAAGTGCGCCGGTCACGTACCACCACTCGATCCGCGATTCCGGATGAGAGCCGAAGTCGGCCGGGAAATGCAGAGGCGGGTCGTCGTCGTGCGGCGCTGCGGTGGCGGCTGCCAGCGGCGGCGCGAGCATGGCCAGAACGAAGGCGCGGCGTGGGTGCATGGCAAGAGGATGGCATGCCGCGGAATGCGGCGTCGGCCCACCGTCCGCCGCAAGCGGGGAACGCCGCTTGAACCCGGCCCGCGTTTGCACTAATCTGCCGCGACCGCGACCTTCCTGGAGACTTGTCATGAATAAAACAAACCTTCGCGTCGGCCTGCTGGCTGCTATAGCCGCAAGCCTGCTCGCCGCCTGCGCCGGCACCATGATGGCGGGCAAGCCGACGCCGTTCTTCGTCTCGAGCGCCGGCTCGGGCAAGGGCGGCGACCTCGGTGGCCTGGCCGGCGCCGATCGCCTCTGCACCTCGCTGGCCACTGCGGCCGGCATCGGCAACCACACCTGGCGTGCCTACCTGAGCACGCCGGCAGGCGCTGGCGGCGCGGCCGTCAATGCCCGCGACCGCATCGGCACCGGGCCGTGGGCGAACGTCAAAGGCGTCGTCGTCGCCAACAACGTGACCGAGCTGCACGGCGCCAACAACCTCACCAAGCAGACGGCGCTCACCGAGCGCGGCGACGTCGTCAACGGCCGCGGCGACACGCCCAACATGCACGACATCCTGACCGGCTCGCAGCCCGACGGCACCGCCATCTCGGGGACCGTCGACTCGACCTGCGGCGCCTGGACCAAAAGCGGCGAGGGCGCGGCGATGGTCGGCCACAGCGACCGCACCGGCCTCGACGAAACCGCGCCGGCGAAGTCGTGGAACTCGTCGCATCAGTCGCGCGGCTGCAGCGTCGACGCGCTGAAGGGCTCCGGCGGCGACGCCCGTCTGTACTGCTTCGCCACGAACTGACCGAATCGCGAGCGGCCGTGCCGGTCTTCAGCAGCCTTGTCATCGACGTCGATCCGGCGCGGCCGCGGGTCGCGCGGTTGCGACTGAATCGACCCGAGCGGCTGAACGCCATCGACGCGAAGATGCCGGCCGAGATCCGCGCTGCGGTGGAGTGGGCCGAGGCGGAGGAGAGCGTCCACGTCATCGTCGTCGAGGGCGAGGGCCGGGCCTTCTGTGCCGGCTACGATCTCGTCGCGCTCGCCGAAGAATCGCCGCGCGGCGGCAGCGTCGGCGACGCTGACAACCCGCTGCAACAGGAAAAGCAGCCCTGGGATTCGATGACGGACTACGCCGTCATGAAGCGGCACACCGAAGACTTCATGGCGCTCTGGCGCTCGAGGAAACCGACGATCGCCAAGGTGCACGGCTACGCCGTCGCCGGCGGCAGCGACATCGCGCTCTGCTGCGACCTGCTGGTGATGGCCGACAACGCCAAGATCGGCTACATGCCGACGCGCGTGTGGGGCTGCCCGACCACGGCGATGTGGACCTTTCGGCTCGGCGCCGCCCGTGCCAAGCAGATGATGTTCACCGGCGACCTAATCGACGGCCGTCGCGCCGCCGAATGGGGGCTGGCGAACGTCGCTGTTCCCGAGGCCGAGCTCGATGCCGCGGTGAATGCGCTCGCCGATCGCATCGCCGGCGTGCCGAGCTCGCACCTCGCGATGCACAAGCTCGTCGTCAATCAGGTCATGCTGAATATGGGCATCGAGCAGGCGCAGACGCTTGCCACCGTGTTCGACGGCATCACCCGCCACAACCCCGAGGGCGTGTGGTTCCGGCGCCAAGCCCAGGCCGAGGGGTTCAAGGCGGCGGTCGAATGGCGCGACAGCGGCAGGCCGATCCCGCAGGGCGACGAGGCGCGGGCCTTGATCGCCGAGCTCGAGCGGCGGCTGGCCGAGGCCAAGTCGGCGCTGTAGCCATTGCGGCGATCCCGCTCGCTCCTTCGGCCGACTCGGCGCAGCGCCGTCTCCCTCGCGATCGGCAGCGCCCTGGCCGTTGCAAGCCTGCAAACCGACGCCCAGTACGCCGCGGCACCCGCGCCTTCCGACGCGGCCGTTCCTTTCTTGCTAGGGCCCTGGTTGATCCTCGTCGGCTTGATCGCCTGGTCGCTCTGCGACCGTCGCGGTCGCCTCGCCCGGGTGCTCTTGCGCCCTGCGGTCGTGATCGCCGGGTCGACGCTGGCCATCATCGCGATCGGCGTGCTCGCCCTGGTCGTGAGCGGCGGCGACGGCCGACCCGTCGAGCTGGCGATCTTCGTCTGGTACTTCGCGATCTTTTCCGGCCCGCTGACGCTGATTCTGTTGCTGACCTTCGTCGGCCTTCGAAGCGCATGGCGACGCATCTGGAAGCGGCCCGGATGACGAGCCGCGGGCCGAGTGGACCTTGTTCGGTTCACACCGAACGGGCAACGCCGGGCTGACCGGCACCTCGTGACCGGGCCTTGCGCCGCCACACCGCCGGCGGCTGGCCCATCACGCGCTTGATCGCGCGCGCGACCGCGGCTTGCGACTCGTAGCCGACGACCAGGGCTCCTCCGGCGCCGCGTGCATCAACGCGAGGGCCGGGCCCACGAAGCGGTCGCGCAGCCCCGCCAGCCAGCCGTGGCTGTCTTCCGGAAGGGTGGCGAGTAGCAGCGCATGGCGTCGATGAACATCATCTCGCTCACGCGCTCAAGCATGGCGCCGCCACCCGGCTGCCGGCTCGTCGATTCCGCCGCGGCCTGGCGCATGCACTGCAGGGCCCAGTCCGTGCCCCCGGTCGCGGGCAGGTGCCGCAGGCGCGGCAGCGCCGCCATGAGCGGGTTGAAGAGCCGCAGGTCGCAACCCAGGAAGCCGCACACCAGCATCGTGTCGCTCGCGCCGGGAGGCGTCGTTCCGGCGTGCACCTCGCGTGCATCGAGATGCAGGTTGAATGGCAGGTCCTGCCACCGGTGCTCGAAATAGCTCTCCGCGTCGGGGGGAGTTCTCATGCCGGGAGCGCTCGAGATCACGTGGTGGTCGCCCTGCGGAAAGATGACCATGTCGCCCGCCGCCAGCGGCACCGGCACGCCACCCACCACCGCGGCCCAGCACGCGCCGGACAGCACGACGTGGAACTCCATCACGTGCTCGGCGCCAGGCATCACCGCGGCGGCGATGTCGCACGAGGGCGGCGCCTCGGCGGCCCAGTCGTGCGTGCCGGTCACGTTGAAGTAGGGGGCGCCCCGCAGGCGCACGCTGCGCAACACGTCGGACGGGGTGTCGTGGCTCATGGCGGACGTGTCGACGCGGATTCATTCTGCCGAACGCAGGACTCGCGTGGCGCGGCAGCGCGCAGATGGCGGACGCGCGATCAAACGCGGCATACGTACAGAAGGGCGGGCAGCGACGGCTTCGGCCACGATGACGTTCGCGATATGCGCGCTGCCCGCGGGCTGACCGCTCAGCGCCGCAGCATCACCCCGCCCCCATTTTTCGGAGGTCGCCATGCGTCGACTGCTCTCGCTCTTCTATGGCGTGAACGCCTATGTGGCGTGCCTGGCCGCCTTGCTCTATCTCGTCGGCTTCAGCGGCAATCTGCTCGTGCCCAGATCCGTCGACGTCGGCACCGGTGCCCCGTGGGCCGAGGCGGTGGGCATCGACGTGCTGCTGCTGGCGCTGTTCGGCCTGCAGCACAGCGTCATGGCGCGCAGCGGCTTCAAGCGATGGTGGACTCGGCTCGTGCCGCCGGCGGTCGAGCGCAGCACGTATGTCGTGGCCACGTGCGTCGTGCTGGCGGCGATGTTCTGGTTCTGGGTGCCGATCGCATCGCCCGTCGTCTGGCAGGTGGAGCAGGGCGCCGGCATCGTGCTGCTGTTGAGCGGGTTCGGCCTCGGCTGGCTGCTGGTGCTGGCCAGCACCTTTCTCATCAACCACTTCGAGCTTTTCGGCCTGCAGCACGTGTTCGCGCGCGCAACGGGCCAGGCCGTTCCCGAGCCGCAGTTCAAGACGCCGCTGCTGTATCGCTACGTGCGCCACCCGCTGTACGTCGGCCTGCTGCTGAGCTTGTGGTCGGTGCCGCGCATGACGGCCGGGCGACTGCTGTTCACGCTCGGCTTGAGCGCCTACATCCTGGTCGGCGTCGCGTTCGAGGAGCGAGATCTGGTCGGGCGATTCGGCGAACGCTGTCGCCGGTACCAGGACGAGGTCGGGAGGCTGGTGCCCAAGCGGAGCAGGGGGTGATGGCGGGTCTGCGGAGCGGATCACTGGAGCGGCGGGCTCGAGTAAGCGAAGACCCGATGACCCAGGCCGCGAAGAGCGTTTTCGCTGCTGCGCAGCGGTCAGGCCTCGGAGAGGAGCATCTCGTCGCCGTCCATAAGGTCTATAAAGTTCACATCGCGTGAGGGGTCGCTCGTGACCAGTAGCTCCTGGCCGGACGCGGCCCCGTGATGCCCGCAGCCGCTCCATAGGAAGCCGAGCCCCATTTCTCGA
>Ga0123338_10001951_pt1 | contig 19497 bp, 12 predicted proteins | sample grotaG_FD_89793 | JGI IMG/M metagenome (GOLD analysis project Ga0123338, IMG submission 89793) | Glacier valley bacterial and archeal communities from Borup Fiord, Nunavut, Canada, to study Microbial Dark Matter (Phase II) -... | ecosystem: Environmental > Aquatic > Freshwater > Ice > Glacier ...
GTAATGTAATAGAACAGGTCCTCGCCTTCCTGATACATGCGGCGGATGCCATCCTGGATGATAACGGCAATTTCATACGAGTAAGCCGGATCGTAAGTGGCAAGCGAGGGAACCGTGCTGGCCAGCAGAATACTGTGCCCGTCCTGATGCTGCAGTCCTTCGCCGGAGAGTGTGGTACGCCCGGCCGTACCGCCCATCAGGAAACCTTTGCCGCGCGAATCGGCGAATGCCCAAATCGCATCGCCCACACGCTGGAAGCCGAACATTGAGTAATAGATGAAGAACGGAATCATCTCCGTCTTGTAATTGGCATAGGCGGTTCCGGCGGCGGTGAATGATGCCATCGAACCCGCCTCAGTAATCCCTTCCTCCAGAATCTGCCCGTCTTTCGCTTCCTTGTAATACAGCAGCATGTCCGCATCATGCGGCTTATAGAGCTGCCCCTGGCTGGCATAAATGCCGAACTGCCGGAACAGGCTCTCCATGCCGAACGTGCGCGCCTCATCGGGAATGATGGGCACCACGCGCGGCCCCAGATCTTTGGTCTTCATCAGCTTGGTCAGGATCTTGACGAAAGCCATGGTGGTGGAAGGCTCGGGGCCTTTCGACGCTTCGAGCGATTCGCTGAATGTCGCCAAAGGCGGTGCCACAACCTGAGTGGGAGGCACTTCCCGCGCAGGCATATAGCCGCCCATCTCCTTGCGACGGGCATGCAGGTACGTCATCTCCGTCGAATCGTTTGCCGGGCGGTAGAAGCCACCCTGCGCCGCCGAATCCGGGATGTGTATATCGAACATGGTGCGGAAGTATTCCAGGTTCTTCGGCTCCATCATCTTTTGCTGGTGCGTGGCATTGCGCGCTTCCAAATCGCCCAAACCATAACCCTTCACGGTCTTGGCGAGAACAACGCTCGGGCCACCCTTGAAATCCACCGCTTGCTTGTAGGCGTTGTAAACCTTCTGCGGGTCATGGCCGCCGCGCCGGAACTTACCAAGTTCCTCATCCGACATATCGGCCACTAATGCGGCTGTCTCCGGATAGCGCCCAAAGAACTCTTTGCGAATGTAAGCTCCACCTTTGGCCTTGAATGACTGATATTCGCCATCCACGCACTCATTCATCAACTGAACCAACTTACCCGACTTATCCTTTTCGAGCAGCTTGTCCCAGTTACCTCCCCAGATACACTTAATGACATTCCAACCAGCGCCCCGGAACGCCGCTTCCAATTCCTGAATGATTTTGCCGTTGCCGCGTACCGGACCATCCAGACGCTGCAGGTTGCAGTTGACCACAAACACCAAGTTATCCAGTTTTTCGCGCGACCCAAGCGTCAACGAACCCAGCGATTCCGGCTCATCGGTTTCACCATCGCCCAGGAATGCCCAGACCTTACGCGGAGTCTTCTGAATCAACCCGCGATTTTCCAGATACCTCATGAAACGAGCCTGATATAAGGCGCTCAGCGGCCCCAGCCCCATCGATACCGTGGGAAAGCTCCAGAAATCTTTCATCAGCCACGGATGCGGATAAGAGCTTAAGCCGGGGGTGTCACGAAGTTCATGACGGAAGTTCGAAAGATCTCGCTCCGAAAGGCGGCCTTCTAAAAATGCGCGCGCATAAACGCCCGGTGACGCGTGGCCCTGAAAGTAAATAAAATCGCCGGGCTGATCGCCATAGCTTGCATGAAAGAAATGATTGAAACCCACTTCCAGCAGCGTCGCCAAGGACGCGTAAGTGGAAATGTGGCCGCCAATGCCATGATCGTTATTGTTCTGAAGGCTGACCATCGCCATGGCGTTCCAGCGGGTCAGGCTCTTGATGCGGCGTTCCAGGGCGCGATCGCCCGGAAACGGAACCTCATCTTCCACGCGAATGGTGTTGACGTAGGGAGTGTTGAACTCCGTGGGAAGCTTAATTCCATTCGAGCCGGCGTGAGCTGTAAGCTTTTCCAGAAGAAAACGACCGCGCTCCGGTCCAATCTCGTCTAATATTTGATCGAAGGCTTCCAGCCACTCGCTGGTCTCAACCGAGTCACTGTCCGCGGGACGTTCCGTGATGTTCTGGTGCATGGATATTCACTATTATAGTGAACCCTTGCGCGCCGCCGCAGCCCTTACCAGGTCTCGATTTTACGCAACGGCCGGGCCTTGAATACGTAGGGCGATACCAGGCTTTCATGGCCGCGCTTGTCGACGGCTTTTACCCCGAACACGCGGTCATCGATCGACACATTTTCAAAGGTATAAGTCAAAACGTTGCCGACAAACGTCTCCTGTTCCCAATCGGCGGACTGCGTGGAACGCTCCACCACCACATAGCCGGACAGATCCGGCTCCGGCTCGTCATTCTTCCATCGCAGGACGGCGTCGTAACGGCTCTTGCCCCGCCCGATCATGGGAGAAATCTGACCCTTGCGTTCGCCCTGTTGAATCACGTTCTCCGTGACAGGAGCTTTGGGCGCGAATGCCAGACTGGCCGCGGCAGCAATATTCAACTTCGCCACGCGCGTGGTGTAGGGAACCGAAGTGTTCGCGAACGTGTCCGTTGCTGTGTGCTGGTTCGAGAAATTTTCCGCCGCGGTGGTAAAGCGCACAGCCGCGAACTGCTGCTGGTTGAAAGGCGTGTGATCGCCACCGCGCCCGAATCGGTCTGCGCGGAAAATCATGTCCACGCGCAAGGCGGGAGAATAGAGCGCCCCAGCCGCGTGGATGTAGCGGGCCAACTGACGGGAAGGCGAATCGCTCGGATCCTCCGAAAAAACACGCACAGAACCGTTATCCCGAAAGCCGTTGCCCGAAACCTCGCTGCCGATGATGTCGTTGTTCAGTACGGCGTCGATCAGATCGTTTCTTCCGCGCGCCTGCTCGGCGTATAGAGCGCTTCCGATCAATCCCATTTCTTCACCGGCGAATGCCACGAACACCAAGGTTTTTCGAAACTCATGCGCGCTCATCACCCGAGCGAGTTCCATCACGGCGGCGGTACCGCTTCCATCGTCGGTCACACCGGGCGAAGGCTGCGTGAAATTGGCATACTCACGCCGGGAAGCCTCGTCCGAAGGGGGCGCATCCTCATTGCGCGCGCCGATGGCAAGCGTATCGTAATGTCCGCTAACCAGAATCTGCCGCTCTTTCTGCTCCGTTCCGGGCAGCACGGCAACCACATTCACCAGCTCAATATCGTTCTGGATACGCCCCTGTTTCTTCACCTTGTGAATGTCGAAGCGGACCTGCAGACGGGGGCTATAGCTCTTCAGTTCAGAGAAGATCCACCGGCGTGCCGCGCCAATCCCCGTCGTCTCCGAGGCGTCGTTTGTATGTACATTCCGGTTGCCGAACGTTTCCAGCTTGCGCAGCGTGGCTTCAATCCGCTTTTCCGAAACCTTCTCCACCAGAGCTTTAATTTCGGGATCCACAACGCGGCTGGCGGCTTGGCCGCACACGGAAGCCACGGCCAGAAAAAATAGGATGCGCATGAGAATTCGCTCAGTGTAACGTAAACCTAAGGAGCAAGTACTGATGCAATCCGGCAAGATCTCTTGGGCGGACCTCACGGTGCCCGACACCGACAAGATTCGCGACTTCTACAAGCATGTGGTGGGATGGGAAGTGGTGGCAACGCCCATGGGAGGGTATGACGACTATTCCATGATTCGCAAAAACGAACCCAATGATCCCATCGCGGGAATTTGCCACCCCCGCGGTGCGAACGGCAATCTTCCCGCCGTGTGGCTGGTCTATCTTCCGGTGGAAGATCTTGACCTGAGCTTGACCCGGTGCGCGGAAAGCGGCGGCAGAATTATTAGTGGACCAATTAGTTTCAGCGGCACCTCGCGCTATGCGGTGATTCAAGACCCTTCAGGCGCTTATGTGGCGCTGTATTGCAAGACCGATTCAAAAGCCGCGTAGCGCGCGGTCCAGATCCGCAATCACATCTTCCGCCGCTTCAATGCCAAGCGAAAGACGGACCAGATTGTCCTTGATGCCCATGCGTTCACGGTGCTTCGGGGAGAGTTCGCGGTGGGAGGCAATCAGCGGATACAGCATCATGGTGTGAACGTCGCCCAGTGAAGTAGCGGGCACAATCATTTGCAGCGCATTCATGAAGCGGAAGACATCCTGCTTGGTAGCAGCGCGCTTCAACTCAAAGCTCACGATGGCGCCGAACATTCCGGGCGCGAACAAGCGTTGTATGATCGCCGCATCAGGGTGCTTCGGGTCTGACGGAAAGTAGACGCGCTCTACTTCATCGTGACCCTGCAGGAAATTCGCCACGTCGATGGCGTTGCGGCATTGGCGCTCAAATCGAAGCGGGTAAGTCTTTGCGCCGCGAGATACCAGGTAGCAGTCGAACGGACCCAAGACCGCCCCCAGCGTGCGGTTCACCGCGTGAAGAGTCTCGTTATGCTCCGCGTCTGCAATTACCGCGCCACCCATCACGTCGCCATGGCCGGAGAGATATTTCGTCAAGCTGTGCGTCACCATGTGGGCACCGAGTTCCATGGGCCGGCAAAGCATGGGTGTGGCGAAAGTGCTATCGACAATTAGTGCCGCGCCCGCCGAGCGAGCCATCTGCGCAATCTTGTCGATCTCGGCCACGCGCAGCAGCGGGTTCGAAATTGTCTCCATGAGCAGGCAGCCGGGCTTCTCTGCGTCAATTACCATTTGGAGTGTGTCCAGGCAATTAAAATCCGCAAAGCGAATCAAAACGCCCTGGGGTTCCACGATGCGCGTCAGCAGGCCGACAGTGGCTCCATACAGGGCATTTGCGGCGACCACGGACTTGCGCCGATCGGCCAGCGCGGCGTTGATGGCTAGATGAATCGCCATCATGCCGGAACTGGTCACCAGCGACCCCGCTCCCGCTTCGAGTTGCGTCAACAGCTCTTCAAGCGCGGTTGAATTTGGGTTGCTGTAGCGGGCGTAGGATTCCCCTTCCAACTCATGCCCGAAGACTCGGTCCAAATCATCGATGTCTTTGTAGATGTACGAGGCCGCCGTATAAATCGGCGTTGTGACGGGGATATATCGCCCCAGAGGCTTGCGTTCGCCAGTGTGGACCGCTTGGGTTTCAATCTTCATTTCCGTGTCATTTCCGTTTCCAGCGCGCTCCGTCTTTGGTGTCTTCGAGGATAATTCCGCCAGCCAAAAGCTGATCCCTAATTTCATCGGAGCGTTTAAAGTTTCGCGCCTTCTTGGCTTCCGCGCGCTCTTTTACAAGTTCTTCGATGAACTCATTCGAAAGGCTCCCCTCTTTCACCGTGGCATTCAGCACGTCGAAGATGGAATCGAATTGCGAAACGAACTCCCGCGCGCTGGGCACGTTTCCGTCGCAGAATAGCCCGGCATCCATGGCGCTGTTGGTTTCACGCACGTATTCGAACACAGCAGCCAAAGCCTCGGCGGTATTCAGATCGTCATCCAGCGCGTCCCTGAATTGTTGTTGCGCCAATTGGGTTCGTTTTACGATTTCGGGGTTCTCACCGGCGGGAAACTTGCCCGATTCCAAACGGAGCCGATAATTCCGTAATCGCTCGATCGAAGTTTGCGCGCTTTTCAAGCCATCGAAAGTAAAATTCAGACCCTTTCGGTAGGGCACCGACGCCAAAAGGTAACGAACGGATTCGGGCGAATAATCCTTCGACACCAAATCGCGCAGGGTATAGAAGTTGCCGAGCGATTTCGACATCTTCTGCCCTTCCACCAGCAGAAATTCGGAATGCATCCAGAAACGCGCGAACGGCTTTCCGGTGAGCGATTCCGATTGCGCGATTTCGTTTTCGTGATGCGGAAACGTCAAATCAATTCCACCGGCATGAATATCCAGCGTGGCGCCCAGGTACTCAATCGCCATCACGGAACATTCTATGTGCCAACCGGGGCGGCCCTTGCCAACCTCCGTATCCCAGAAAGGCTCGTTGTCCTTGGCCGCTTTCCAGAGAACGAAGTCGCGGGCATCGTCCTTTTCATACGTGTCTTGGTCTACGCGAGCACCGGCCCGCTGGCCGCCGAAATCGATATGCGAGAGCTTGCCGTACTCCGGAAAGCTGGCAATACGAAAGTAGACAGAGCCTTCGCTCTCATACGTGCACCCCTTTTCAGTCAGCTCATGAATCGCATGGGCCATCTCAGGAATGTGCTCCGTGGCCCGCACCACGTGTTCGGCCTGCTCCAGGCGCAGCAAGGCCGAATCGTCCAGAAAAGCCTTGGTATAAACGGCGGTATATTCGTCCAGCGACTGACCGCGGGCGGTCGCATTACGGATAATCTTGTCATCTACGTCGGTGATATTCATTACGTGGTTGAGGCGAAAACCGCTGGCGCGAAGCCATTTTCGCAGCAAGTCGAAAAAGACAAATGTCCGGAAATTTCCGATGTGGGCGAAGTCGTAAACAGTGGGCCCGCAGGTGTACATACGAACGGTGTTATCGGTCGCGGGGGCAAAGGGTTTCACGTCAAGCGTGAGTGTGTTGTACAGGCGTAACGCCATAGAAGAATGAAGTTTTCATCTTAGCGTGCCCGCCGAAAGATTCCGCGTGGGCCGTAAAATGCTTGGTTTTACTCGTAATGGCAACCGTTCTACTGCTTGGTCTCGACGATTCCAGTGCTGAAATACTGGCAAGACTTACGATTCAGGCCGGGCATGTGCCCCGGCGTGAACCTCTCCGGACAACGTGGGAAACAGGACCAACACAAGACATAGTTTTGATTTCGGGAGATCAGCAAAGCTATCGCGAGTTGCTCGACAATATCCGCCGGTTCAATGCCGCGCCGCCGGTCATTGTCATTTCGCGTTTGGGCGAAACTGCTGGTTGGATTGATGCGCTGGAAGCGGGCGCGGCCGATTTTCTAGCGGCTCCTTACACCTTGCCGCAAGTCTACATGGCGATTCAAACAGCAATGGAGCGTCCGCGCGCTTTTGCCGCCTAACGTCTTGCCTGTTAGCCGGCCGGGAGCAAAGTTTCAATTCGGCCGGCATCCCCCGCCGAGCGAGAAAGATAGTCAACATTCCCGTTCGGCCTCGCCCCTCTTCCAATACCGCCGTAGTCGAAGCCGGCTCGCCGTGCTGTTTCCGGGTCGAAGAGATTGCGGCCATCGATCAGGACCGCGTGCGACATGCGTCCAGCCAATTCGGCAAGGTCCAGAGTCTTAAACTCGGGCCATTCCGTCACCAGCACCAGAGCATCCGCTTTCACGGCCACAGAGGCAACATCGGGACAGTAGACCACACGCAGATTCGGGTGCTGCTCACGGCATACGTCCATCGCGACGGGATCGTATACGCGCACACGCGCGCCCATCTGAAGAAGCTTTTCCGCAATCTGTAAACTGGGGGCATCGCGCAAATCGTCCGTGTTGGGTTTAAACGCCAAGCCGAGCAGGCCAATGGTGCGGCCCTTCAGGATATATAACTTTTCCTGCAGCTTCTGGATCACCAGGTGACGCTGCTGCCGATTGACGGCGAGAGAAGATTCCAGCAGACGCGCCTGATAACCGTATTCGCCCGCAATGTGCAGCAGACTTTGGACGTCCTTACCGAAACAACTGCCGCCCCAGCCGATGCCGGCGTTCAGGAAGCTTAAACCGATACGCGAATCGAAGCCAATGCCGGCCATTACTTCCAGCGCGTCGGCACCCACCTTTTCGCAGATGTTGGCCATTTCATTCGCGAACCCGATCTTCATGGCGAGGAATGCATTGGCTGCGTACTTGATCATCTCCGCGCTGGTTAGCGTGGTGGTGACCAGCGGCACCTTGGTCATTAACTTCGGGCGCTGAAACGGTGAGGGAGGCTCAAAATTCTGTTCGATCAAGCCGGAATAAAGCTCGCGCAGCACGTCGATGGTGTGGCGGTCTTCACTGCCTAAGACAATACGGTCCGGGAACAACGAATCGGAAATGGCGGAACCTTCTCGCAGGAACTCGGGGTTACTGGCGACGCCGAAACGGATGCCGTTTTCGTGCTGAGGATTCGATTCGATCCCTTCGCGAATCAGGGTCTCCACCAGATTGCCACAGCCCACGGGCACGGTGGATTTGTTGACCACAACGCGAAAACGCGAACTATCCATGGCCGCCCCAATGCTGCGCGCCGCCGCTTCCAGATAAGAAAGATTCGCTTCACCGGTAGCTTGCGAAGGGGTACCGACCGCGATAAAGATAACATCGCTCTGCTCCACGGCGGGCCCGAGGGCGGTTGAAAATTCCACGCCTCCGCGTGCCTGCGCTACAGGAAGCAATTCCTCCAGGTGCGGTTCGTAAATGGGTATCTCGCCCGCGCTCAGCCGTTGAATCTTGTGGGCGTCGGTATCCACGCAGGTAACGTGGTGGCCAAGATATCCAAGGCATACCCCCGTGACAGTTCCGACATATCCAGTTCCAATTACTGTTACTCGCATTGTGCCTTTCAGTTTACCGTTTGTCGGCGCCTAATAGAGGAAGCAGAATTCGATCCAGTTCGGAATCGGTGACGGCGCCCAGTTTCACGTTTTTCGTCAAGCTCCAATGCTCCAGGTGAATGGCCGATTGTCCCGGAGCCAAGTCCTCCAGAGGCCCGAGTGTTTCCATTTCCAGCATGTCGTTGCGGGTAAAGATTTCAAAGGAGCAGCCCAGATCGGGATAAGGGCGTCCGGCTTCGGCGGTGCTGCGTTTTAAAAACAAATCCGTACCGAGTAAGTACGCGGCCCAGGTATCGGTATTGAAGTGGCCGAGTTTCTGCGGAACCGTGTTCGCCGGGTCCTGGCGCAGGGTGAGGTATTTTTTCGTGAAGACCAGGCGCGGGTCTGTCAGGTCGGTGAAAGCCCACATGATCAATGGGTTGGTGGGCTCCAGATTGTCGGGGTGTTTGCCGCGAGGTGGGAACCCGGTAATCCCCATGCCATTCTGCGCCATCATGCTGAGCGCCCACCCGGCGGCCTGCTGCGGCTTCGATGCCGTATTGCGAATCTGGTGCCGCACGGTCACTTGCGTACCGTGGGCCGCCATTGTAATTTGAAGCTGTTTTTCAAAACCGGTCAGCGGCTCGGCAGGCTGAGTCGCCGTGAGCATGGGGCCGTCCACGACAATTTGCACCGGGCCGTTATCGGGCGCATACGTGCGTACCGAATCTTCGGGCGCGACCCAGAGCCGGTGGCCACCGCGCAATTGCCACGTAGCCTCGCCGGTTTTCCCCAGCATCTCAGGATACTCCTTGAAAAAGTTGCGACCGCCGACAAAACCGTAGCGCATAATGCGCGGCCCCACATCCGAGGTGACAATCAGTTCAGCCTCGCCATTCGAAATTCGGTAGCAGTTTGGCCAGCCACCGTATTCCACTTTCTCGATTTTCACTTGAGCATTCATGAGAGGAATAAATAGAGCCAGGAGCGCGAAACGGAGCGGGCACTGGAGCATCCCGATGAATATACTATGCTTTGCGCGCCAAAATCGCGTCTACCGGTTTACCGGTGCGGACGGCGGTCACTTCGGCGAACCCGGCCTGCCGCAAGAGTTCCGAATATTCCGGCAGGCTCCGCTCACGCCCTTCGGTGCAGATCAACATGTTCAGCGATTGCATTTGCGCCGGCACCGGACCGTGCATGTCGTCGTCCAGAAGCTTTTCCGCCAAAAGAAGCGCGCCGCCGGAGGGCAACGCCTGGAAGCTTTTCCCAATCAACTGACGCACCTTGGCCTCGTTCCAATCATGCAGGATGCGGCCCATCGCGTGGAGATCGGCCGCGGGAAACTCATCGCGGAAGAAATCGCCGGAGACGCAACGGATACGGTCGCGGGCGCCGGAATGCGAAATCTGCTCTTCGGCGACACGAAGTACGCCTGGAAAATCGAAGACCAAGCCTTGAAGTTGGGGGTAGCGTTCGCAGAGGGCGACAGTCAAATGACCTGTCGCGCCGCCGAGATCGAGCACGGTGCGGAAACCGCTGAAATCGAACGCCTGGGCAACCGCGGGAGAGCTCAGCGTGCCGAAGCCGTGCATGCCCATGATGAACGTGCGCATGGCTTCATCGGTGGGGAAGAAGCTATCGAATAAAGGACCCGCAAATGCGAAACTTTGGTTCCAGCGGTGGGTACCTTCGCGTACGGCGTCCTCCAGATGGCTCCACAGATCCATCAGTACGTCATTCGAATAAAGAATGTAGCCCGCCATGCTGGTTTCGCTCGAACGGCACAGGTATTGGACACTGGCTGGCGTGAGGCTGAATTCGCCCTTCTCTTCTTTCAACAGACCTAAGGAGACACAGGCGTAGCAGAGCCGTTCGGTAGCGGAAGCGTCGGCGCATATGCTGGCGGCGATGGCGGGCGCGGCGAGAGTGGACTCTTGCAACAGATCGAAAATGCCCAGCTTCAGCGCCGCGAACATAGTTTTCGAACGGCGAAATGCCTCTATCAAATCGAGTATCGGGGACGGGTCGACCGTATTCACCTCACCACTCTACGACAAGAGCGCGATACTGGAAGGCGGTGCTTGCAAGCAAACCGTCGTTACTAAGCAAACGAAACCTGACACCCAGCAAGAGCGATTTCGTGTGGCTGGGCTTCGCGCTTTTTGCGCTTCTCTCCATACTGGGCCTTTGTTTTGTCAGTTGGCGCCAAGTGGTTCAGGCCAACCGCGAGATTAGCGCGACTCAGCAATCGCTGGTGGACATCAATCAGGTTCGAACCTTGGCCGTGGATGCCGAAACAGGGCAGCGCGGCTTCCTGATCACCGATGACCTAAATTACCTGGCGCCGTATACCAAGGCGGTGGAATTGCTTCCCGAACAGCTGGCGAAATTGCGCGCGAACGCCGTTGGCGACAGGGAGGCCGAGCGGGATGTGCGCGATGTTTCCACTCTGGTGGACAACAAGCTGGCGGAACTGAAGCTAACCATCCAGCTTCGGATGGATAAGGGAATCGCAGAAGCCGTGGCCGTGGTGAAGGTGGGCCGCGGTAAACAGTTGATGGATTCCATCCGGGCGCTCTGCAGTCACATGGAGCAGCAGCAAATCAGCCTGCTGGCTGAACGTTCGCGCGTGGCCGAACGCAAGAGCCAAGGGGCGGGCCTGGTCACCATGCTGGCCAGCCTGGGCCTGTTCGGGATCGTGCTGTTCACTAACCTGCGCATGAAGCGCGAAAAGGATCGCGCGCTGGAGGCGAGCCAGGCCAAGAGCACCTTCCTGGCGAACATGAGCCATGAACTGCGCACGCCCTTGAACGCCATCATCGGCTATAGCGAGATGCTGGAGGAAGAATCGGTGGAGATGGGTACGCAAGCCAGCGTGCCCGATCTGCAGAAGATCAAATCAGCCGGCAAGCACCTGCTGGAACTCATCAATTCCGTGCTGGATCTTTCCAAGATCGAAGCCGGAAAAATGGATCTTTACCTGGAGACATTCTCGATTTGCACCCTGGCGGAAGAAGTGATTTCCACGGTGCAGCCCATGGCGGAGAAGAACGGCAACCTGTTGCTGAAAACGTGCCCGCTGGAAATCGGGAGCATGCATGCGGACCTGACCAAGATCCGCCAGAGCCTGCTGAACCTGCTTTCGAATGCCTGCAAATTTACAACCGACGGAACAGTGTCGCTGGTAATTCAGAGGGAACTCTTAGGCGGCATCAACTGGATTCGCTTTGAGGTGAAGGATACCGGCTTGGGGCTGAGTGACGAGCAGGCGCGCGGGCTCTTCGAACCTTTTACACAAGCCGATTCTTCGACCACGCGCAAGTTTGGGGGCACAGGGCTCGGTCTGGCCATCACACACCGTTTCGCGGACATGATGGGCGGCAGAATCTCCGTGGACAGCAAACCGGATAAGGGGTCCACCTTTACGCTCACGCTTCCCGCCTCGCCGGTGCAGCGTCACCAAGCGCTGGCCGCCGATAAATCCGTCGGCAAACCGGTATACGCCAAGAAAGAAACGGGAGTGGTGCTGGTGATCGACGATGACCGCGCGGTGCATGAACTGCTGCGCCACGCCATCGGCAAACAAGGCTTTCGCGTGGAGGGCGCGCTTTCCGGCGAAGAAGGCTTGCGCATGGCCCGCCGCCTGCATCCGGACGCCATTACGCTCGATGTCATGATGCCCGGTATGGATGGGTGGACCGTTCTTTCCAGCCTGAAGAGCGATCCCGATCTGGCGAAGATTCCCGTGATCATGCTGACGATTGTGGACGAAAAAAATCGCGGCTATTCACTGGGCGCCGCCGACTATTTGACCAAGCCGATTGAGCGGGAGCGTTTGACAGCCGTGCTGATGCGCTATCGCAAGACCACCAAGAATGAGGCGCTGGTGATAGAAGATGATCCCGATAGCCGCGAAGTGCTGACCCGGTTGATGGAAAGCGACGGCTGGAAAGTGGCCCAGGCGGCTAATGGCCTGGAGGCTCTGGCGCGTATGGAAGCAAATGCACCCGGCGTGATTTTGCTGGACCTGATGATGCCGGAGATGGACGGGTTTGAATTCATTCGCCAGTTGCGGACGCGCGACGATTGGAAGCTGATTCCCGTGATTGTGGTGACGGCGAAAGATTTGACTGCCGAAGAACGCGGCGTGTTAAACGGCCACGTCAGCCAGATCTTGCAGAAGGGCGATTACGATCGGAACGATTTGCTGGAGGAAGTGAGCCGCCTGGTGATCACGCGGATGGGGCGTTGATCAGCGCCGGAAATGGTCATAGCCAGCGGGCAGTAGCTTCGTTCCGTTGAGCAAGACTTGCCCTGGCTTCCCAGCTTCCATGGAACCGATACGCGTGAGCCGGAGCCCTTCGAATTGTGCCGGCACTTTTTGCGTTGGCGGAACCGTGAAAAGAAGTTCGTAATCCTCACCGCCATGTAGGGCCTGCGCGGGGCTGGCTTTCGCGAAGAGCGGAGGCATGCGAATGTGGGCGGAGAGTTTGCTTTCCAGGCAAAGCCGGTTCAGGTCAAGAGATAGTCCGTCGCTCAGATCCATGCAGGCGGTCGCTTTCAGGCGCGTTCGCAGGAACCTGCCTAGCCGTAACCTGGGTTCGATGTGGAGGTGCCGTTTCCATGCCGCGCCGCACTTAGTGGCAAGACCCAGAGCGGACCCGCCGAGCGCACCGGAAACATAGATTGCATCTTCTGCATTCGCGCCCGCGCGCAGAAGTGCAGTGCCCGCCGGGACAGCGCCGCAAACCACAATGTCGCAGTGCAGTTTAGTGGCGCGCGAAAGGTCACCGCCGGCTAGCGCGGTGCCGGTGAAATCGGCCAGACGCAGCAACCCGCGATAAAAGCTTTTCACCCACCGGGCGTTGGCGTGCGGCGGGATGGCCAGCGAAAGCAGGCAGACGCGCGGTTCTGCTCCCATGGCCGCAATGTCACTCAGCCCACGCGCCAGAGCATTGTGACCTACTTGTGCGGCGGTGTGCGTGGCGAACCCAAAATGCACATCTTCTATGTAAAAATCTGTGGTAAACACCAGCTCTTCGCCGGGGGTGGGCCGGTAGATGGCACAATCGTCTCCGATTCCGAGCGCAATGCCGGAAGTCGGGGTGGCGCGCTGGCGCACGGAGGCTAGGATGTCGCGTTCGGACCACACCTTGTCATTATCCGGTGCACCGGCGAAAATGATATAGTTTAGACCGCACTCACCGGGCTTTTTTGGCATATGGGTCACCTCTTTCGTCTTCGTATTTTTCCTTTAGCTTCCCTTCTGTTTTTGTCCTGCGCCAGCCTGCCGGCCGCCCCTTCCACGGCGGAGGCGAACGAACATTTTGAGCTGAAAATTCGCCCCCTGCTGGCGAACCGTTGCTTTGCCTGCCATTCCAATTCGGCGCTGGGCGGTTTGACCATGACCTCGCGGGAAGCTCTGTTGCGAGGCGGCAAATCCGGGCCTGCGCTGGTGCCCGGCAAGCCGGAAGAAAGCCTGATCATTCGCGCCGTGGAACACTTGGACGAACGCATGAAGATGCCTATGGGCGCGGCCAAGCTTTCTGACGGCGAAATTGAGCTGCTCTCCGGTTGGGTGAAGGCGGGCGCGGTGTGGCCGGAAACTCCAGGCGCGGCAGCTATTCCGAAAGGTACCAAGTATGTAATTACGCCGGAGCAGCGCGCGTTCTGGGCATTTCAGACTCCCGTGAAACCCGCTACGCCAACGGTTCGCGATGCAGCCTGGGGCAGGAATACCATCGACCGGTTTGTGCTGGAGCAACTGGAAGCCAAGAATTTAAAACCGAATGCAGCGGCCGCGAAGAGGGATCTAATTCGCCGCGCTTATTTGGATCTGACCGGCTTGCCGCCTACCTACACTGAGACGGAAGCGTTTGTGAAAAACGTGTCGCCCGATGCGTATCCGAAGCTTGTGGACAGCCTGCTCAACTCACCACATTATGGCGAACGCTGGGCGCGCTATTGGTTGGACGTAGCCCGCTACGCCGACGACCGTCTGGATAGCGATGTGGAACTTCCCTACCCCAACTCGTTCCGCTATCGCGATTGGGTGATTGAGGCTTTCAACCGCGACATGCCGTACGACCGGTTTGTAAAAGCGCAAATCGCGGGCGATCAAATGGAGGAAGGGAAGGACAAGAAGCTGGCCGTCGGCCTTGGCTTTTATGGCTTAAGCCCGGAATTGACCGATGACAAAGTGGACGTAACAACGCGCGGTTTTCTGGCGCTAACCGGCGCGTGCGCCCAGTGTCATAACCATAAGTTCGATCCCATTCCGACGAAAGATTATTACGCTTTGCAGGGCGTCTTTAGCAGTACCAAACGGGCCGAAGTGGAACTGGCTCCTGAAGACGAAGTGAAGCGCTATAAAGATCAGGAAAAGCGCGTCACCGAAGTGAAAGCCCGCATTGAGCAATTCCTGCACCAGCAGGCCGATGGGTTGGCGGAAATGCTGGCGTCCGAATCTCCCCGCTACCTCCGCGCCGCCCGCAAAATGACGGCGGATTCCAAGCTGAATGCCAAACAGGTGGCTGCCGCCGATAATCTGGATGCCGAAACCTTGGACCGCTGGGCCAAGTATTTAAAAACCGGCCCCGAAGACAACAAGTACCTGCATGGTTGGCGCGAAGAATCGTTCGATCTATCGAAGTTCCGGCACGAAGCGCTGGCCGTCTTGCAGGAGCGCAAAGTTGTGGACGAAAAGAACGCCCGCAATGCGGTGAAGAACGATGCCACTACCAAGAGCGAGACGTTCGCCTTGCCGCCGGACCGTTTCTACCTCTGGCGCGATTTGTTTTTCAACGATTTCTACGGCCGTGAATTCAAGCAGGAGGAAGACGGAATTCTTTGGTACGGTCCAAACCGTGGTTATCTGACATCGGACGGCACGGTAGATCGTTTCCTCGAAGGGCACTGGAAGACTTATCTAGGCGATATGCGCGCGGAGCTGAAAGAGTTGACCGCGGCGATGCCGCCTGCCTACGCATTCGCGCACGTCATCAAAGACTTGCCCACGCCGCGTAATGAGCGCGTGCAGATCAATGGCGTGCCGGAAAACTTGGGCGAAGAAGCTCCGCGCGCGTTTCTTTCCATTTTGAGCAAGGGCAATCCGATGCCTTTCCAGAAAGGAAGCGGGCGCCTGGAATTGGCCGAAGCTATTGCCAGCCCCACCAATCCTCTTACCGCGCGCGTGATTGTGAACCGCGTTTGGCAGCACCATTTCGGTGAAGGCCTGGTACGGACCGTGTCGAATTTCGGCCGCATGGGAGAGACGCCTAGCCATCCCGCTTTGCTGGATTATCTGGCAACCTCCTTCGTGGAAAATGGCTGGTCGCTGAAGAAGCTTCATCGCGAAATCATGCTGTCTTCCACGTATCAACTCGCAAGCGATAATAACGCGGCCAACTTCGCGGTGGACCCCGATAATCGCCTGCTTTGGAGAGCGAACCGTCAGCGATTGGACGCTGAGGCGATGCGTGATGAGCTTTTGGCTGTTTCGGGTGAACTCGACGCCACGCCTGGTGCGAACCCCGCTCCACTGGGCGACGAAGCAAATCACAAGCGTTCCGTCTATGGGTTCGTGAGCCGCCGCAAACTGGATGGAACGCTGGCGCTTTTCGATTTTCCGAATCCAAATTTAACAGCGGAAAAGCGCATCTCTACAGCGACGCCTTTACAGCAGTTATTTTTCTTGAACAGCGCGTTCGTTGAAGCGCGGGCCGGTGCGTTGGCCAAGCAGGTAGGCAAAGGAGGCACTCCCGAAGAGCGCGTGAAGCGGGCTTATCGCATCGTCTTCGGGCGCGATGCGACGCCGGAAGAGATCCGCATCGGCGCTTCGTTTCTTGCGTCCAAACCGGACGCGTTCCGGCCTTACGCTCAAGTGTTACTTAGCTCCAATGAATTACTGTTTGTGAATTAAGAGAGTTCAGGATATTGAACATGACCAGACGCGATGCACTAGAGAGACTCGGCACGGGATTCGGCATGGTGGGTCTGGCAAACATGCTGGGCGAACACTTTCAATCGGAAGCCGCCACCGTGGGCGGGCCGTCCACTACTCCGACGCTGGAACCGAAAGCGCCGCACTTTCCCGCCAAGGCCAAGCAGGTAATTTTTCTCTTTCTGAATGGCGGCCCCTCGCAGGTGGATACGTTCGATCCGAAGCCGGCGCTGGCAAAATATCACGGCCAGGAAATGCCCGGCGATTTTCCGAAAGCGAAAGCCGAACGCGGCACGCTGATGCAATCGCCCTTCTCCTTCCAGCGTTACGGGCAGAGCGGGCTTGAAGTCAGTGAACTGTTCGCCAAGACCGCCCAGCATATCGACGACGTTTGCGTCATCCGCTCCATGCATACAGATCTGCCGGCGCATCCGCAGGCAATTCTGCAGATGAATTCAGGCCGCATCATTCCGGGCTTTCCTTCCATGGGTGCGTGGATGACTTATGGCCTGGGTTCCGAAAATCGCAATCTGCCCGGCTTCATTTCACTCTGCGCGGGTGTGCCCGATGTCGGTCCACAGCTCTGGAGTTCCGCGTTCCTGCCCTCTCTCTACCAGGGCACTTACGTTCCGAATGACGAAGCCGATCCGGAGAAGATGATCCAACATCTGCGCTCTGCCAGTGGCGGTTCTCTCAGCGAGCAGAAGGCGCGTGTCGATCTATGGGAAAAGTTGAATCGCATGGATCTGGACCGTCGCGGCCCCGATGCGCAACTGGAAGGCCGCATTCAATCCATGGAGGTGGCTTATCGTATGCAGGCCGAAGCCATGGATGCCTTTGACGTGGCAAAAGAAACAGAAGCCGTGCGTGCGCGCTACGGCGTGAAGAGCGGCAAAGACACCAGCGAGATGAAAATTAAATCAGCCACGCGCGATGGAGATTTCGCAAGAGGCTGTCTGGTGGCCCGCCGCTTGGTGGAGCGCGGCGTTCGCGTGGTGCAGGTGTACTTCGGCAACGACAAGCCATGGGATTCGCACCATGACATTTTGGTGCATCGCAAACTTGCGCAGCAAGCCGATCAGCCGATCGCGGCGCTGCTCGAAGACCTGAAAAATTCCGGCATGTTGAAAGAGACGCTGGTCATCATCGGCGGCGAATTCGGACGCCGGCCGTGGACCGAAGTGGCCGGCCGCATCAACGTTCAGAACGGGCGCAATCACAACAACGAAGGATTCAGTTATCTGCTGGCCGGCGGCGGCGTGAAGGGCGGCACCGCCTATGGCGCAACGGATGAGTTCGGCTACCAGGCTGTCGAAAACAAGTGCCATGTACATGATCTGCATGCCACCGTGCTGCACCTGATGGGCCTCGATCATACTCGCCTGACCTTCCCCTATAGCGGTCGCAACTTCCGCCTGACGGATGTCGCCGGTAACGTGGTGAAGCAGATCGTTGCCTGATGTCGTCATCATTGGCGCTGGAATCGTCGGTGCCTCCATTGCATATCATCTGAAGCTTGCAGGAGTGCGCGATGTGGTTCTGCTGGAGCGCGAAGCGTACACCGGCAAGGGGTCCACAGGCAAGAGCATGGGCGGCGTACGCGCACAGTTCGCGACGGAGCCGAACATCCGCATGTCGATGCACTCCATCCGTTTCTTTGAGGGGCACGCGGAGCAAACCGGCTATCGTCCACAAGGCTATCTCTTCACCGCCACAACGGACGCGCATCTGCAATATCTGCGGGCCAACCGTGCATTGCAACACGCGCTAGGCCTTCATGAAGCCCGAGAACTATCGGCTGCGGAGGTACAAGCGGCAGTCCCCGAAATGCGCGCTGACGATGCGATGGGCGGGAGCTTCTGCCCTACCGACGGCTTCGTGGATCCGCATAGCGCACTGCAATTTTTGCTGGAAGGCGCAAGCGTGCGGAAAAGTGCGAGCGTTACAGCGATCCGTACCCAGGCAGGCAAGGTTACCGGCGTCGCGACCGCGGCTGGCCTGCTTGAGACCGACGTTATCGTGAATGCGGCGGGTCCCTGGGCGGCTGAAGTGGCGCTTCTTGCCGGCGTACAATTGCCCGTGGTGCCATTGCGCCGCGCGCTGGTGCCCACCGAACCTTTCGCGCGCTTGAGCCACGCCTTGCCGATGGTGGTCGATATGTCCACAGGGTTCCACTTCCGGCCCGAATCGCTGGGGTTCCTGCTTGCTTGGAACGACCCTGTCGAAACGCCCGGATTCCGCGTTGGCGTGGCTCCCGGCTTCATTGAAAAGCTACTGGAACATGCTGCGGACCGCGTACCCGTATTCGCCGAAGCGGAAATAAATCCACGGCGCGCCTGGGCGGGTCTCTATGAAGTTTCGCCGGACCATCACGCCATCCTCGGCCCCGTTCCAGACCTGCAAGGTTTCTACTGCGCGAACGGCTTCAGCGGCCACGGCGTGATGCATTCGCCCGCGACGGGACGAATTCTCGCGGACCTGATTACAACCGGTGCAACCAAAGTAATCGATGCCGAAGCCCTTTCGCTCGACCGCTTCCGAACCGGAAAACTTCTCGACGAAACAGCCGTTCTCTAAAACCGCGGCTTACACTAAACTTAGATGCCTTCCGCGACGCTGCCAACCCTGCACGATCTGGCGGAAGGGCGTGAACTGCGCGAGGTCCTGAAATGGTTCACGCGCGAAAAGCTCTGGATCAACGACATTCACCAGCAGCTTTGCCGCGTGCCGGCGCCCACCTTTCTCGAGCAGCAGCGCGCGGCCTGGTTCCTCGCCCAGTTTCGTTCCTTCGGCTGCACCGCAAATCTCGACCGCGTCGGAAACGTATTAGCCACCCTCTCGCCCGATCCCGAAGGCCCGTACCTCGCGGTCACGGCACACCTCGATACCGTGCTCGCACCGAAGAGTAAAGACGACATCGCCGTAGACGCCGAAGGCAAACTGCGCGGCCCCGGCGTCTCCGATAACGGCTGCGGTCTGGCCGCCCTGCTTGCCATCGCAAGAGCGCTCAAGCTCCATGTTCGAGGCGCGTCGCCATGGGATCGCGTGCTGTTCGTCGCCAATGTGGGCGAAGAAGGCGAAGGCAACCTGAGCGGCATGCGGCATCTCTGCAAGACCGTTGCAATGGATTCCATGCTCATCCTCGATGGCGCGTCCACGGATCACGTGACTA
>Ga0123338_10001952_pt1 | contig 19497 bp, 19 predicted proteins | sample grotaG_FD_89793 | JGI IMG/M metagenome (GOLD analysis project Ga0123338, IMG submission 89793) | Glacier valley bacterial and archeal communities from Borup Fiord, Nunavut, Canada, to study Microbial Dark Matter (Phase II) -... | ecosystem: Environmental > Aquatic > Freshwater > Ice > Glacier ...
CTAGGACTGTTGAAATGTTGAATAGAAAGATAATCAATAAACCAATTAGTAAGGTTTTCATTCTTTATTTTGATTTAGTTGTTCGGTTCATTTAAATATTGCCTTTATGACTAATTTCTTATAAAAGGTCTATAACTGCCTTGTTGTATAGACGTTTAGTCAAGTTTTTAAACTTTATCTTACGCATTCAGTCAAAAGTAAAGTTTTCAATTATCTTTTCATAATTTCATTGAATATATTTATATATATATTTGTTTAAGAATTGATGTTTAAAAATCGATCAGCGATCAAAGTTTATAGTCATAAATTATCTATCTAATATACAGCGAACTATAACTCATTGGTTTGATTAAAGAACTGGAAATGCGAAATTGGAAACCGGGAACGGATGTAGGAATTATTTCATTCGATGAAACTCCGATGAAAGAAATCCTGAAAGGTGGAATCTCGGTTTTAAGTACCGATTTCATTCGAATGGGATCGACAGCTGCTTCTTTTATCAATGGGGAATCTTTCAGCCAGGAAGCGAATCCTTTCAGGTTTATTTTAAGAAGTTAATTGTGATAATTTTATGAAAAATTTAGTATATTAGAGGTTTCGTTATCACAATGAAAAATGAAGTTTTTAATCGTGACTGAAACCTTATAAAAACCTGAAATGAAACGTATTGCCAATGTGATAGGGGGAAGCGGATTGGTAGGTCAAAAGTTGATCTTACAATTACTTGATCATCCTGAATTTGTAAAAGTACGATCCTTTGTCCGCCGTCCTTCGGGAATGGCTCATCCCAAACTGGAGGAAATTAAGATCGACTTTGACAATTTTCAGTCATGGAAACCAATGGTTCAGGGCGATGTGCTTTTCTCCACTTTGGGAACTACGATCAAAACAGCCAAAACAAAGGAAAACCAATACAAAGTTGATTTTGGCTACCAGTTAAAATTTGCCTTGGCCGCATTTGGAAATAATGTACCTACCTATGTGCTTGTTTCTTCATTGGGAGCTAATTCGTATTCCAGAGTTTTTTATTCCAGGATGAAAGGTGAACTTGAAGAGGCTGTTTCCAAACTTTCATTCAAAAAATTAATTATTTTTCAGCCTTCTATTTTAGATGGAAAGCGAACTGAGAACCGAACGGGTGAGAAGATAATGTTGGCAATCACCCATTTCGTAACTCAATTTATGCTGAAAAAATACCAGCCTACCCGTGTCGATCTGCTGGCTGCAAAAATGATAGCTGCCTCACTGGACCAATCCCAGGGAATTCGGGTCATCACCTCAGTTCAATAGCTTACCGCCATTCTTATCATTAAAATTACATAAGTGTCAAAATGTAAATGCTTTGAGTTGAATGGCTTGTTGTACAAATAGTCGCATTGAAGGGATAAACCATGGATTAACCTAATCATATTTCATTCTTTCTTGTCCAATCAAAAATCCGGTAACCCATCCGTGTAATCCTTTTCCCACTCCGTGCAATCTTTTTTACAACTTAAACAGCTTTCATTGGTTATTGAACGAAACAACTAAAACCTTTAAAAATATGTACACTGGATTTTTACACTTGCACGATGTCCTTCGTTGGTTGATTTTGGTCAGTTTGGTCATTACCCTTGTCAAATATCTTGCCGGATGGCTCGGAAATCAGCCCTGGAAAAAGGCTGACAACATCCTGGGGATTGTATTTATCTCCCTGATGGATTTACAGTTTTTAACTGGCCTTGTTCTCTACTTTTACCTCAGCCCGGTTACCAAAATTGCTTTTTCAGATATGGGCGCAGCCATGAAGAACCCTGATTTACGCTTTTATGCAGTCGAACATTTAACTATGATGCTCATTGCCATTGTATTGGTACATATCGGGCGGGCCAAATCCAAGAAAGCAATTCCTGATGTATCAAAATTCAAAATCGCTTCAATTTACTTTCTCATCGCTATGGGCGTGATGGTAGTTGCAATCCCATGGAGCCGGGGGTAAACATTCCCTGTAGCTATTTCCATAAAAATGAATTATCATAAATCCTTTTCCCGTCCCGAGTACTCTTAATCCATAAAAAGCATAACCCGGTGAGACCCATTTTCTGTAGGGAATGTATAATTAAATGATTGTCAATTCCCTACGGAAAAAGTTGTTCCTGTTCATCTTTTGGTTCTTTATTGATATAAATTCCCTACGGGAAATTCGTCTCTCAGAGTTTTTCAGCAAGCCCTCAATGATAAGGTGAAGTATCTAAAACAATTTTCAAGGTCGAACCTGCATCACAGATATTTCAGTTTTTTATAAATGCCACAATAGAAATGTATAACATTATCCCGTTTTTAGTATAACCCAATTCTTTCATCCTATTTTTTTCTAAACCCTCTGAACCTTTCAATTTTGAGGTGTACAGCAATTAAAAAATATGATTTTTCAGAAAAAAGAATACATTGCATTGATACTGATCATCAGTTTACTAACTTTGGGTTTCATTCTGATGAGTGGTGGAAGTTCATCCGACCCCAACGTTTTCAATAACGAGATGTTCAGTTTCCGTCGGATAACCCTTGCACCTATCATTATTATTGGTTCATACGTTAGTTTAATCTGGCTTATTCTTAAAAAACCATCGAATTGATCTTCCGCAGAAAAAATAAAACATTCACTGATAGTGAGCTGATGCAGCAAATCGTTTCCGGCGATCATGCAGCCTTCAGCGAATTATACAACCGCTATAAGGATCGTATGTATTATTATTTCTACCGTATGCTGAACAATTCAACCGAGAATGCAAACGATTTTGTGCAGGAACTTTTTATGAAAATCATCGCGAAACCAGATAGTTACAATCCGGCTTACGCGTTTCATACATGGTTGTATTCGGTTGCCAATAACTTATGCAAAAATGAATACCGGCGCCGTGGCATCAGGCTGGAATATCAGCAATATGAGGCCTCGAAACCAGACATTGATTTTCTGAATGAAACGATCATTGAGCCCCAACAGGTGATTGAAAAGATTTTCCAAACACTTGATCAATTGGGTGAGGAACATCGTTCAGCGTTCCTGCTCAGATACCGGGAGGAGTTTTCCATACGTGAAGTGGCTGACATATTAGGGCTTCCCGAGGGAACCGTTAAGTCCAGGCTGTTTAATGCCAGGAAAATACTGGCTGAAAAACTGAATTATTTAAAAGACGAAATTGAATTTTAATACCTGAACCATGAATAAGAGAAATCAAGATCAATTGTATAGCCAGCTTCTACAGAACGATCAAGTTGGAAAGCCCGACAGTGGCATCGAAGAGCGGCTGATGTATTCTTATTTGCTGAAATCAAGGGTTTCAAAGCTCAGGCAAAACTCCTTTTCAAGTTACTTCGGATGGCTGCTCTCCTTTCAAAATCTTGGATTGAAGACCGGCTTATTGTCGATGGTTTTATTTCTATCAGTAATGAATAACCATTTGTCTCAGAGCCAGGGATCAATCAATGGCAGCGATACTTTATTTATCCAACGTGTACTGTTAGCCGATACAACCAATTTTATACAACCCCTCGATTCCATCCGCACCGATAGCCTGAATTAGTATTTGTTGAATAGTTTAATGGTTCTATTTTTTTTGTTTAAATGAATAAAAATCCCGGTTCCGTTTACGTTAAATGAAACCATCTTACCGGGTTTCTCATTGTTGTTCAATTCTAAAAAAGAGTTTACATAAATCAGTGTAATTTATTTTATAATAAATTGTAAAAGCTGAATTGGAAGAAATTTTCAGTTACTCTCTATAAATTTCTTTGCTTGACTGTTATTCCTGAATCTCTTCTCGGGCAGGTTGGCTTTCCAAGGCTCTCAAATGATCTGTTTTGTTTTGACCACCAGATACCTATCATTATCCTTTCCTGAAAAGTACTTTTCCCATGTCTTGGCGCTCTGGATTTACCCTTTCTTTTATCACCTTAAAATATTTTTATCAGTTTTATCTTCCTATGGGAGCACCTGTCTGTGTGTAACATTACTGTTGTTTCTGTAAGTCTTCTGTAAGATAGCTGTTATATATCTGTATTGTGTATTACAGATAACTTACAGCTATCTTACAGAAAACTTACAGAAACAACAGTAATGTCATAGGCTGCACCTATTTTTAGGGGTGGATAGTTGTAAATAAAAGAGGTGTTTAAACATTTTTAAGAAGCGCTGTGCACAATCGGCAGAGTAAAAAAAGGAAGCGGCCCTGTCTATATTCTAAGATACTGTAAACTTTATGGCTATGCCAACAGGCAAACTGAAGAGATTATTTATCCTTATCAGGAATAAATCGGACAAAGTAATTAAACAAGGAACACTTTTTTGTGAAATAATAGTCCAACGTTAAGCATTGTATCTTTTTTTGTTGTATTTTTAATACAATCAACTGAAAAGAACTTTTAAATGGAGCCAAACACCCTATCAGTAATCCTTCTGGAAGAACCAATTTATTTCTGGCCGTTTTTATTTTACACGATTGCTGCCTTTGGAATTGTTGCGATTATGATTGGACTGTCTTATTTTTTAGGTGAACGCCATAAAGAAAAGACCACAGACGAACCTTTCGAATCAGGAATTCCACCTACTGGTGGGGCCCGATTGCGGTTCTCCTCTCATTTTTACCTGATTGCCATGTTCTTCGTCATATTTGATCTTGATGCTGCCTTTATAATGGTATGGGCTGTATCATTCCGTGAACTTGGGCTTCCTGGTTATCTGGGAGTTACTGTGTTTATCCTCATTTTGGTTGTCGTACTGATCTACGAATTAGGAATCGGGGCATTGGATTTTGGCCCGAATGGTAAAAAGATTTTACAAGCTAAAAATAAGAGAAAATGAAATTCAGTTTGCAAGGTACAGGTAAGAATCCTATCAATTCAGAAACAGGCTCACTTGACGAAGCGTTGAAGCATTCGGTTGCACTTACCCGCCTGGATGATATGATCGCCTGGGGTAGAAAGAATTCTATCTGGCCATTTGCATTTGGGCTTTCCTGTTGTTTTGTTGAAATGGCTACTTCACTTACCAGCCGGTATGATATTGCACGCTTTGGGGGCGAAGTGATTAGGGGAACGCCCAGGGAAGCCGATATGATGGTGATAGCAGGAACTGTATTTATCAAGATGGCGCCTATCATCAAAAGGCTCCATGAACAAATGATGGCTCCCAGATGGGTCATCTCCATGGGGTCATGTGCCAATTCGGGAGGCATGTACGATATTTACAGTGTGGTTCAGGGAGTTGACAAATTTCTTCCCGTGGATGTGTATGTCTCGGGTTGCCCTCCCCGTCCTGATGCCTTTCTACAGGGACTTATTTTATTGCGTGAATCGATCGGCCAGGAAAAACGGCCATTGAGCTGGGCGCTGGGGCCACAGGGAACAATGACACGGCAGGAACAGCCAAGTCAACGCGATCTAAAGACGGAAGAACGTATGAAGATGGGAAAAATACGCCCGATGAATGAAATGTAATCATCTTAATGATTTGAAATGAATGAAATACAGTCTATATCAACCCTTTTGAAAGGCCAATTCGGAGAGGATGCCCTAATTTCTGAACAGCTCACGGCTGATGCTACTCCTACTTTATGGGTGGGGCAGGAATACCTGAGGGAGATATTGAAATATTTAAAGTATACGCTCCCGCAGCCTTATCACATGCTGTTTGACCTGTGTGGCATCGACGAGCGCAAAAGAACCAAACGGGATGGCCAGCCAGCCGGAGATTTTACAATTGTTTATCATCTTACCTCCCTGGAACGCAATGAAGATATACGCATTAAAACCTCTGCAAAGGGAGAATTTCCTTCCGTAGTAAGTATCACCGGCATCTGGCCATCTGCCAATTGGTACGAGCGGGAGGTATATGATATGTTTGGCATCACTTTTACAGGCCATCCTGATTTACGTCGGATCCTTATGCCAATTTCATGGAAAGGCCATCCACTACGTAAGGAATATCCGGCGCGGGCAACAGAATTGGGCCCATTTATACTGAGTGACCAGATGCGTGAGCTGGAAGATGCGAACCTTGAATTCAAACCTGAAGATTGGGGTTTACAAACTCAAAGTGAAAATACTGATTTCATGTTTCTGAATATAGGTCCTCAACATCCTGGCACACACGGTCTGTTAAGATTGATTTTGCAGCTGGACGGTGAAGATATAGTGAACGTGATTCCTGACATCGGGTTCCACCACCGGGGTGCAGAAAAGATGGGCGAACGCCAAACATGGCATAAGTATATCCCATATACCGATCGTGTCGACTACCTGTCAGGGGTGATGAACAATTTGCCCTACTTATTGTCAGTTGAGAAATTGGCAGGAATTGAAATTCCTGACCGGGCAAAAGTGATCCGGATCATGATGACTGAGTTGTTTCGTATCATAAGTCATCTTGTATGGTTAGGCACCTACGCTCAGGACTTAGGGCAGCTCTCGCCCGTATTCTTTGCATTTAATGACCGGGAGCATGCCTTTGACATCGTATCAGCTATAACCGGTGGACGCATGCACCCCAGTTGGTTCCGAATTGGCGGGCTGGCTCATGATCTTCCTGATGGATGGGAGACCCACATGCAGAGTTTTGTTAATTATCTTCCCAAGCGGCTTAAGGAATATGATAAAATAATAATAAAAAATAGCATTTTTAAGGGGCGTACCGTTGGAATTGGGGCCTATACTACTGAAGAGGCCATTGAATGGGGTATTACCGGTCCCGGGTTACGGGCAACGGGATATAATTTTGATTACCGCAAGAAACGTCCTTATTCAGGAATCGACCAATTTGAGTTCGAGATACCTGTTGGGAAAAATGGTGATTGTTACGACCGGTGCCTGGTACGGATGGAAGAGATGCGCCAAAGCCTCCATATACTACAGCAATGTATTGATAATATGCCTGCGGGGCATTATAAATCAGATCATCCACTTACAACACCCCCCCGTAAGGAAAAAACCATGCAGGATATAGAAACACTCATCACCCATTTTTTGAGCGTTACCTGGGGCCCTGTAATTCCCGCAGGGGAAGCAATGGTGCCGGTCGAAGGAGCAAAAGGAAGCAACGGCTACTACCTGGTGAGCGATGGCGGAACTTCGTCATACAGAACCAGGATCCGCACCCCTTCTTTCCCTCATATCCAAATGATACCATTGATAAGTAAAGGTTATACCATACCCGATTTGCTGTCGATTTTAGGGGCCATGGATTTTGTGCTGGCAGATATTGACCGATAAATTAAATACTTGAAACTATGTTGACTGATCATGAAAAAGAGGAGATATTGGAAGAATCAAAGGCATACCCTTATCTAAAGGCTGTATGTGTTGATGCATTGAAAATTGTTCAGCATCATCGTGGTTGGGTATCTGATGGTTCCATCATTGATATTGCCGGTTTTCTTCAAATGTCGGTTCATGAAGTGGATAGTGTAGCCACCTTTTACAGCCGTATCTATCGCCAACCCGTTGGCCGTAATATGATTCTTATCTGTGATAGTATGAGTTGCTTGATCATGGGATATGAGAAGCTGTATGATTACATTTCGGACAAGCTGGGTATCCGTTTCGGCGGTACAACCACCGATGGAAGATTTACCCTGCTCCCTATTTCATGCCTTGGCGATTGCCACAACGCACCCTCGATGATGATCAACAATGAACTTTTCAGCCTTCTGACCAAAGAAAAGATTGACGAATTGTTAATAAAATATGAATAAATGGAAAGGCCTTTAACAGAACATATAAAGCCCGGCACAACACTAACCTTAAAAGAATATTTACAGGTTGGCGGATACAATGGTGTTCGGAAGGCACTGAAAGAAATGGCTCCTGCTGAAATTGTCAGTCTTGTAAAATCTTCGAACCTATTGGGCAGAGGTGGTGCCGGCTTTTCTGCCGGCCTTAAATGGAGCTTTGTGCCCATGGGCGCTGATGCCCCTAAGCCGAAGTATCTGATATGCAATGCCGATGAGATGGAACCGGGTACCTTCAAGGACCGGTACCTGATGGAAGGAAATCCCCATCAGTTAATTGCAGGCATGATCATTTCGGCCTATGCCATTCAGGCCGGGAAAGCATATATATTTCTGCGTTGGGCTTATAAAAAATCGGAGGCTGTACTTCGAAATGCCATTGCCGAAGCTTATCAAGCCGGTTATCTTGGGGAAAACATCCTGGGAACGGGGTTTAATCTTGACATTTATATACATACCAGTGCCGGACGATATATTTGCGGAGAAGAAACGGCGCTGATCAATTCCCTGGAAGGCAAAAGGGGCATTCCACGTGCTAAACCACCTTTCCCCGCCGTGAGCGGCCTCTTTGGAAAACCTACTGTGGTAAACAATGTAGAGACCCTCGCGTGGATATCACATATTGTTGAAAATGGCGTGGATTGGTTTAAAGCACTTAGCCTGACTGGCGAAGGAGGCACCAAACTTTTTGGAGTAAGCGGCCGTGTAAAAAACCCTGGCCTCTGGGAATTGCCACTGGGCATACCCATGCGCGAGGTGATTGAAAACTATGCAGGTGGAATGTCTGATGGATACCGTTTAAGAGCGGTCATTCCGGGTGGTGCATCAACAGACTTTGTTTCAGAAGAGCATATTGATGTAAAAATGGATTATGCATCCTTGCCAACCGTTGGAAGCCGGTTGGGAACCGGTACTATGATCATTTTGGATGATAAAACCTGTCCGGTGGCATTTCTGCACAATATAGAACGGTTTTTTGCCCTTGAAAGCTGCGGCTGGTGCACTCCATGCCGCGAAGGTCTTCCCTGGGTCCAAAAAATACTCTTATCCATTGATGAGGGAAGAGGTAGGGTTGAAGACCTGGAAATACTGAAACATCACACACGTTATTTAGGGCCGGGCAATACTTTTTGCGCCCATGCTCCCGGTGCAATGGAGCCTTTGCAAAGTGGGCTTAAATATTTTCATGAAGATTTTATGAGGCATATCAATGAAAAACATTGTCCATGGAAGACATAAAACTAAAAATACAGATCGATGGGATTATTTATAAGGTTAATCCCGGTAAAAACCTTCTTGAAACAAGTCTGTCACTTGGATTAGACCTGCCTTATTTCTGTTTCCATCCTGCCCTTGGATCAGTAGGAGCCTGTCGTCAGTGTGCCGTCAAAAAATACAAGGATGCAAATGATACGAAGGGGCGCATCGTCATGTCTTGTATGGAACCGGTTGCCGAGGGTATGATCGTTTCAATCAATGATCCCCAGGCCAAGGCATTCCGGACTTCTATTATTGAAAGCCTGATGCTGAACCATCCACATGACTGCCCTGTATGTGATGAAGGGGGCGAATGTCACCTTCAGGATATGACAGTGATGACAGGACACGATTACAGGCGTACTATCTTTAAAAAACGGACTCATAAAAACCAATACCTCGGGCCATTTATCCACCATGAAATGAACCGTTGTATTCAATGTTACAAGTGCACACGGTATTACAGGGATTACGCTGGTGGAAGCGATTTGGATGTATTTTCTGTACATGACAATGTGTATTTTGGCAGGCATGAAGAAGGTGTCCTTGAAAATGAATTCAGCGGAAACCTTGTAGAAGTTTGTCCAACAGGTGTTTTTACGGATAAGACCTCTAAAAAGCATTATACCCGCAAATGGGACTTGACCAATGCACCCTCTGTGTGCGTTCATTGCAGCGTTGGTTGCAACATCATTGCCAGTGAGCGGTATGGTTTGCTGCGACGGGTAATGAGCCGTTACAATGGTTCTGTCAATGGTTATTTTCTATGCGACCGTGGCAGGTTTGGATATGAATTTGTAAATGATGATAAACGGTTACATAAGCCATATATCCGGGTTTCTGAAAATAAGGAGATGGAAGAAGTGTCTGAAGATGCACTGGCTTCAGCCTTATTAGCAGCACTTAGCGGTACAAAAAAGATTTTAGGCATTGGTTCGCCAAGGGCTTCACTGGAAGCCAATTTTGCATTGTTAACTTTGGTAGGGAAAGAAAATTTTCACCTTGGCTTTTCCAAGACTGAACATGCCCTTATTCAATTAGCCATTCACATTTTAAAGGAGGGCCCTGCCCATTCTCCCTCCTTAAAGGAAATTGAAAAAGCCGATGCTGTTTTTATACTGGGAGAAGATCTCACCAACACTGCCCCAATGGTTGCTCTTGCCGTTAGGCAAGCTTCAAGGACTGTCCCTGTTCAAATGGCAGTCAAATCGGGAATTCCCAAATGGAACGACTCGGCCCTTCGGATTTTAATTCAGGATCAAAAGAGTCCGGTCTTCATTGCAATTCCTTTTCAAACCAAGTTGGATGAGCTGGCTGAAAATAATTACAAAGCTTCTCCCGATGATATTGCACGACTTGGATTTGCCGTTGCATCCCTTATTGAGAACCCAGAGAATGAAGTAAAAGACATAACTGAAGAACAAAAAATACTGGCAAATAAAATTGCAACTGCTCTAAAGAATTCAATCAATCCAGTGATCATTACAGGCACTCATAGCGGTTCTGCTGAACTCATAAAAGCTGCATCCAATATCGCTTTGGCACTATCAGCGATAGGCAAAAAGGCCAATCTTAGTATTTTGTTCCCCGAATGCAACTCTATGGGATTGGGAATGATGGAAGGTAAACCTCTGACGGAGGCCATTGATTTGATCAACAGTAAAGAGGCAGATACTCTTATCATCCTGGAAAATGACTTGTACCGCAGGGCTGATAAAGAAACCATCGACCTTTTTCTGACTAAAAGTAAAAATGTAATTGTTCTCGACCATTTGGTGAATCAGACGACTTTAAAAGCAACGATTTTCCTGCCTGTGGGTAATTATGCTGAATCAGAAGGTACCCTTGTCAATAATGAAGGCCGGGCGCAGCGTTTTTACAAAGTATTGGCAAAGGGAGGATTAGTCTCCGAAAGCTGGCGTCAAATCAGGGATATGATGAGGCTGATTGGGAAAAAGGAAGGTTTTTCATGGCTTACTTTCGATCAGGTGGTATTTGCAATGACCGATGCACTTCCAATATTTTCAAAGATAAATGGCCATTTGCCGGAAGCTGATTTTAGGATGCTCAACGCAAAAATAAAAAGGCAAACCAACCGATTCAGTGGACGGACATCCATGAATGCAAATATTGAAGTGAGTGAACCAAAACCTCCTGAAGATCCGGATTCACCATTGGTGTTTAGTATGGAAGGAGCCGAAGAAATGCCACCTTCCTCACTTGTTTCTTTTTATTGGAAGCCTGGCTGGAGTTCAGAACAGTCAATGAATTTCTACCTTGACCAACCCAATGGTTCAATGAAAGGAGGAGATCCGGGCATCCGCCTGATTGACAGCAAGGATAATCAAACAATTTCCTATTTCGGGCCTGTTAATCCATCAGTGACGATAAAAAAAGGTGCATGGTTGATCCTGCCGGTTTATAGGATCTTTGGATCGGAGGAATTAAGTTCCATAGCTCCTGCCATCGCAGAAAGAATTCCTCAACCTTTTGTACTTATGAACAGTAAAAATGCAGCAGAAATTGTTATCAACGAAAGTGGATTGTTAACACTGGAAATGGATCATAAGCCAATAGAAGTGTCTCTCCGTATTGATGATAGCCTTCCTCCGGGAATTATTGGTTTGTCGGTTAATTTACCGGGGACGGACTTTGTTGAATTGCCTGGATTTGGGAATTTTTCACAGTAAATTACATACACATGAAAAATAAATACATAGGCACATAGTTCACATAGACGAATTTAACCTATGTAATTGGTTAAATTTATTGTCGCATTAATTTCCTTGCAATAAGCTAATTATCTGTGAACTGCCCCCGAATACTCGGGATAAAAGGTAAATTATTTAATGGTAAATACTTATTTACCTATGTGTTTAATATTATAAAAACATGAAGTATATTTTCATCATAGCTGGAGTATTATTGCTTGTGCTGACAATCGCAGCCGGATTGATCTACGTTGAACGCAGGCTGCTTGCTTTGTGGCAAGATCGCTATGGTCCTAACCGGGTAGGTCCGTTAGGCCTTGGCCAGGTATTGGCAGATATGATAAAGATTTTTATGAAGGAAGACTGGATTCCACCTTTTGCAGATAAGGCCGTATTTGTTCTGGCTCCAGGTATATTGATCTTCACTATTTTGCTCACTTTTGGTGTAGTACCTTTTGCCCCGGGGTTTAACGTGTTCGATTCTAACATCGCCTTGCTTTTTTTTCTTGGTAATTCATCTTTGGGCGTTTACAGCGTAGTGCTCGGCGGATGGGCTTCCAACAATAAGTACTCGTTGCTTGGCGCCATGAGAGCTTCGGCGCAAATGCTTACCTATGAGGTGTTCATGGGTTTATCGCTCATGGGGGTAGTGATGATGTCTGATAGTTATAACTTTCGTGAAATAGTGGAGGCACAGCAGCATGGATGGTTCATTTTTCCGCAGTTCATTGGCTTTGTTGTATTTTTAATTGCAGGGATAGCCGAAACACACCGCCTTCCATTCGATATCCCTGAAGCAGAAGGGGAGTTGATAGCAGGTTTTCATTCAGAATATTCAGGAATGAAATTCGGAATGTTCTTCGTGGGCGAATACCTGGGCGTCACGTTGATTTCGTCACTTATAACAATCCTGTTTTTCGGTGGATGGCTGGGCCCGTCTTTTCTGCCGCCCGTTGTCTGGTTCTTTTTAAAGACTGCTGTTTTTATATGTTTTTTCATATTGCTCAGGGCATCTCTGCCAAGGCCGCGTTACGACCAATTGATGAATGTTGGTTGGAAAATATTGCTGCCATTGACATTGCTTAATATTTTGGTAACCGGTGCAATTTTAATCATATTAAAATAAAGAAAGGAGAGCGTATGTTTAGTATTTTACGAAGCATTTGGTACATATTTTTACATGCTTTTCACAAGCGTGAAACGGTATTGTATCCCGAAGAGAAACCTTATCTGGCACCACGGTATCGCGGCAGGATCATCTTGACCCGCGATCCTGACGGCGGTGAGAGATGTGTGGCCTGTAATCTGTGTGCCGCCGCCTGTCCGGTCGATTGTATATCATTACAGGCAACCGAGGATGAATCTGGTAGGCGGTATCCTGAATTTTTCAGGATCAACTTCTCCCGGTGTATATACTGCGGTTTCTGCGAAGAGGCCTGTCCAACCTATGCCATTCAGTTAACGCCCGATTTTGAGATGGGCGAATATAACCGACAGGATATGGTGTACGAAAAAGAACATCTGCTCATCCAGGGGGAAGGCAAGTACCATGGATATAATTATTATAAGGTGGCGGGTGTAGCCACAGGAGTGAAAAATAAGGGTGAAGGGGAGAATGAAGAAAGTCCGGTAGACGTGAAAAATTTAATGCCATAGATGCTTTAATTATCTCTCTTAAAGGAACCAATAAAAAGTAAAAACCATGAATGTCATTTTCTACATCGCAGCGTCAGTAACATTGTTCTCAACAATAATGGCCATAACGGGCAGAAATGCCATTCATGCCTTGTTGTTCCTGATAATGTCCCTGCTTTCAATTTCGGTCATATTCTACATCCTCGGGGCACCCTTTATCGCAGCCTTGGAAGTAATCGTTTATGCAGGTGCTATCATGGTCTTATTCATCTTTGTGATCATGATGCTTAATATAGGATTGGAAAAAGAAATAGAAAGAAAATGGCTCCATCCACGAATATGGATATTGCCTTCAATACTCGCGTTGATCTTAATGGCCGATTTTATTTATATGGTAACTATAAACAATGTGCAGGAATTTAGTGGCCAGATAATCCTACCAAAACAGGTAGGAATATCCCTCTTTACAACGTACCTGATTGGAGTTGAAATTTCTGCTATGCTTTTACTGGCAGGGATCGTAGGGGCTTATCATTTGGGCAGACAAAACAAAAAGGTGATGCATCGCTTTTTACAAAAGGAAAAATTTCCTCAAATAAAAGAAGAAAGTGTAGAAGGAATAATATAAAATAAATAACTATGGTAACTGTTGCAGTTGAGATTCAGCTATTATTTGCAGCATCTCTTTTTCTGATGGGACTCATTGGCGTTCTGGTGCGCAGGAATATAATATTTATGCTCATGTCCATTGAAATCATGTTCAATAGTGCAGGGCTGGTTTTTATAATTGGTGGTTCTCATTGGGCCCAGCCTGACGGACAGGTCATGTTCATCTTTATCCTCACGGTGGCTGCAGCGGAAGTGTCCGTGGGATTGGCAATCATTTTACAGATGTACCGTCATTTTAAAACAATTGATGTTGATGAATTAAAACAGTTGAGTGATAAAATCTGAAAAATAATTGGTTACTGTTAATTGTTTACTGTTTACTGTCTACTGTCTACTGTTTTACTGTTTTACTGATGACTGTTTTACTGATTACTGATTACTGTTATTAGAAATTATTATATGAAACTATTGCTTGCTTTAATTCCGATTCTGCCATTATTTGGTTTCCTGGTGCTTGCCCTCTATGGACAAAAGCTGTCCAAAAAATTAATTGCCTTGATCGGCTCAAGTGCTGTGGGGATACCTGCCGTATTCACGCTTATAGTTGGTTGGATGTTTTTAACCTCAGTTCCTGAAGGTGAAGCTAGCGTTGTGAAACTTTGGCAATGGCTCAATACAGGTGGTTTAGTGGTAGATATTGCTTTCCGACTGGATGCTCTTTCACTGATCTTTATTTTTGTTATTACGTTCGTTGGATTCCTCATTCATATTTATTCTGTTGAGTTTATGGCTGAGGACCAGTGCTATGCGCGCTTCTTTGCCTACATGAACCTATTTGTAAGTTCAATGCTGATTTTGGTGCTGGCAGATAATCTGCTGCTGCTCTACCTGGGTTGGGAAGGTGTTGGATTGTGCAGTTACCTGCTCATCGGATTCTGGTACAAGGAACCAGAGAATGGCTATGCAGCCAGAAAAGCCTTTATCGTAACCAGGGTTGGGGATGTAGCTATGATTATTGGGCTTTTTCTCCTCTTTGTCAATTTGGGAACTCTTAAGATCGATGATTTAATGGTTGCGGCATCCCAAAATTGGACAATTGGCTCCCCTCTTGCCGTTTGGGCTGCCATACTGCTGTTGGGTGGAGCCTTGGGTAAATCAGCTCAGTTACCTTTACAAACATGGCTTCCCGATGCAATGGCAGGGCCATCACCGGTCAGCGCGTTGATACATGCTGCCACCATGGTAACTGCGGGAGTTTACCTGATTGCCCGCACGCATGTTCTTTTTGCCCTTGCTCCGGGTGTGCAGGCTGCTATTGCTGTTATTGGGGCAATTACATTGGTGGTGGCAGGATTTAGCGCCCTGGCCCAGCATGATCTGAAACGCGTTCTTGCCTATTCCACCATTAGCCAGATAGGCTTTATGTTTGTTGCATTGGGTGTTGGAGCATGGTCAGCGGCTATCTTTCATTTTATGGTCCATGCATTCTTCAAAGCCCTTTTATTCCTTGCCGGCGGAGCCGTGATACTTGCTTTGAACGATGAACATGATATTTTTAAAATGGGCGGCCTGAGAAAAAAAATACCTTTGGTTTACTGGACATTCCTCATTGGTTCAGCATCATTGTGTTCCCTGCCACTCATCACCTCAGGCTTTTACAGTAAAGATGAGATATTATGGTTTACATGGTCGTCAGAAAAAGGCAGCTCATGGTTATGGCTCGCCGAAATCATCGGAGCTTTTATCACTTCGCTTTATACTTTCAGATTAATATTTCTCACCTTCTTTGGAACTGTAAAAACGCAGCCAACCCGACAGCTTGGAAAAATGATTACCATACCCCTGATCATCCTTGCCGTATTTTCACTGGTTGTTGGTTTTATTCAATTGCCTGAATTCATGGGCAATATCCATCTGTTCTCGGATTTGTTGGATTCCGTACTTCCCCGAATCATTGTGCTTCACGAAAATGGCCCTGAAGTGTTGTTCCATATATTTGCTTCCATAATATCATTATTGGGTATTTATATGGCTTATCTGCTTTATTTAAAGAAACCGGCTCTTGCCAACTCATTCAACAAAAGCAGGTTAAACAAATTCTTTTACCAGGGCTGGGGATTTGACCGTACCTATGATCTTCTCTTTGTTAAGCCAATAGTGTGGCTTTCAGAAATTGACAAAAACGACTTTATCGATTCCATCAGCCGGGTAATTGGCCGTACAGTTCTTTCCCTTAATAACCTCCTTAGCCTAACTCAAAATGGGAAGTTAAGGTGGTATTTGATGTCCCTGGCTTTTGGAATAGTATTTATTTTCACAATCTTGATATACCTATGATACTCCTTAATCTGATAGTGGTTTTATTGATTGCCGGGCTTTTAGCTTGGGTAACGGAAAAATGGAATGCATGGCTTCCGCGTATCATCTCATTGATTGCAATTTCACTCAACTTGTTTCTTGTTCTGACAGCTTATTTAAAAAGTTATCCCATTGGACAAAACTCCTGGTTAATTGATTACAAGGTTAGTTGGATCCCTCATTTTGGTATCAATTTTCACCTTGCACTGGATGGTTTAAGCATGATAATGGTAGTGCTAACTCTTTTCATTGGGCTGATAGCTGTTATTATTTCATGGAAAGAGATCCGGCAAAGGGTTGGATTTTTTCACTTTAATCTACTTTGGATGCTCGCTGGAATTACAGGAGTCTTTCTTGCATTGGACTTATTTCTATTCTATTTTTTCTGGGAACTAATGCTGGTCCCAATGTATTTTATGATTGGTATTTATGGCGATCAGAACAGGATTTACGCTTCTTTTAAGTTCTTTATTTATACCCAGGCAAGTGGATTGCTTATGTTTATAGCCATCCTGGCATTGTACTTTATTCAGGGTAACAATACGGGTGTTTACTCGTTCGATTACATGGATTTGCTGGGGACTTCAATGTCACAACCTGTTAGTTTTCTTCTCATGCTGGGATTCCTGGCTGCCTTCCTCACCAAGTTACCCGTGGTTCCCCTACACAACTGGATGACTGATGCCTATACTGAAGCCCCGACCGCTGTTATTCTTTCCGGTTTACTTTTAAAGACAGGCGCTTATGGATTAATTCGGTTCGTGATTCCGCTTTTCCCACAGTCTTCAATGAGTTTTGCCCCGGTGGGTATGCTATTGGGGGTGATCGGAATTTTATACGGCGCCAAACTGGCATTCGCTCAAACTGACCTGAAACGGTTGGTAGCCTACACGAGTGTCAGCCACATGGGATTTGTTATGCTGGGTGTATATTCCTTTCATATAATTGCCCTTCAGGGTGTTGTGATCCACATTGTTGCTCATGCCATCAGCACCGGCGCTTTAATTATTCTCATCGGACAATTACAGGAACGGATCCATACCAGAGATCTAAACAAAATGGGAGGGCTATGGGCTCAGGTTCCGGTAATGGGTTCAATGGGGCTCATTTTTACATTGGCCTCTCTTGGCTTGCCCGGATTTGGAAATTTTATTGCTGAATTTTTTATCCTCACCGGCACATTCAACGTCAATGTTCTCATGGCTTGTCTGGCAAGTTTGGGATTGGTGGCTTCAATGATATATTCTCTAAGGATCATTCAAAAAGTATTCCTTGGAAAAGAAGTTGCCAAGTGGCAAATTCCTGATCTGTCCATCCGTGAAAAGCTTGTATTTGGTACGCTTGTGTTTGCAATATTCTACATCGGGCTTACTCCTCAAAAGGTGATCGATGCAGCTGAACCGGCATTGACTGGAATTTTAAAATTACAATGTGTGATGGGAGAGAAATAAAATCACCTTACGCATGAGCATGGATATATAATAAAAAAGAATACAGATTAATAAAAATAAAAAAAGGTACACAGTGTCACACAGAGTATTACACAGTGTCACACGGTGTAAAAAAAAACTGAGTTACACTGTGTACCCTTTGTGAAACACTGTGTACCTTTTTTAGGATTCTTGCTTAAGGTGAGTTAGTAAAATCATCACAAAGAATTCTTTGCTGAGCTATTAAGAGAACGTTATTTTGAAGATATAAAAAGCCACCACTTAAATTTTCACCGATGAATGGAACTGATTTTTTGTGTTTAACCCCCATAATGATTATTGCGGCAGCCCCCATTATAATCATGCTGACAGTAGCTTTCAGGCGATCCTTCATGGTGATCTTCGGATTTTCATTGCTGGCATTTATTCTATCTTTCCTCTCGATCTATTTTTTGATCCCTGAAATCCCCCACCCAATCTCTTCAATATTAATGATTGATGGGTTCACGGTTCTCTTGTCTGCGATCATTATCCTGGCGTGTATTGTGATAACAGCCTTGTCAAAGGCCTATATACTTTACCAGGAAAGTGAAAAAGAAGAATTTTTTATTGCCCTTTTTGTTGCAGCCTTAGGCTCCTTAATACTGGTAGCCGCCAATAACTTTGTAACTTTATTCCTCGGCCTGGAAACTCTTAGCATATCACTTTTCATCCTCATTGCCTATAGGCGTGTCCGCGATCAGTCAATTGAGGCGGGAGCAAAATACCTTATTCTTGCTTCAGTATCCTCGGCATTTTTATTATTTGGCATGGGATTGATTTACACAATTGCCGGGTCGTTGGAATTCTCAAAAATTGCATCTTTCGTAAGCTCAAATGATTATTCACAGCCTCTATTTTTGATTGGATTTGGAATGATGTTAGTTGGTTTGGGTTTTAAGTTGGCTTTGGTACCTTTTCATACATGGGCTCCTGATGTATACCATGGGGCGCCGGTACCGATAGCTACATTCATTGCAACAGTTTCCAAAGGCGCTGTCATGGCCGTTTTCCTTAGGTTTTTTTATACAATAAGGGGCTATGAAAACTATAATTTCATTCTTGTAATCACTGTGATCGCCCTATTTTCAATGTTCGTGGGAAATCTGCTCGCCATCAGGCAGCAAAATGTAAAACGCATATTGGCCTATTCCTCAATTTCAAATATGGGCTATCTATTGGTCACACTTCTGGTGGGTGGTGAAATTGGAATCCAGGCAGCTATATTTTACATCATATCCTATATTATTACTACTCTTGGGGCGTTTGGAGTCATCGCCCTGCTCTCTGACCGGAATCATGATGCCGAACTGCTGGATGATTATAAAGGGCTGTTCTGGAAACGGCCCTGGGTTGCATTCGTATTTACCGTTGCAATGTTGTCATTGGCCGGAATCCCGCTTACCGCTGGGTTCATGGCAAAATTCTACATTGTTTTTGCCGGGGTAGATTCAAAACTCTGGCTATTGGTGGGCAGCTTAATTCTCAACAGTGTCATTGGTTTATATTACTATCTACGCGTAATCTCCACCATGTTTTCAACTGCTAATAACCAGACACTTCCCGTCATTTCCTTCATGGGCCAGTTTACCCTTGGACTTATTGTCATCAGTATTCTTTGGCTGGGAATCTTTCCTCAATGGATCTTTCAACTGATCTCCCAATTTTAGAAAAAGATATTTTGTTAATTACTCA
>Ga0123338_10001954_pt1 | contig 19491 bp, 15 predicted proteins | sample grotaG_FD_89793 | JGI IMG/M metagenome (GOLD analysis project Ga0123338, IMG submission 89793) | Glacier valley bacterial and archeal communities from Borup Fiord, Nunavut, Canada, to study Microbial Dark Matter (Phase II) -... | ecosystem: Environmental > Aquatic > Freshwater > Ice > Glacier ...
AGCAGCCTTCTCCGATGTTTGAATAAGCTGGTAATCCACATTACGCTCCAGGCTGAAAGGTTCACTGATCAATTGCGCACTTGTTGAAGTCAACAATTCATCGGTTTCAAGTTGATCAATTAATTCAACTTTTACAGTTTCTTCCATTCCAATCTGAATTTTCAATAACCGATAACCCATGTCCAAATTGCTATCTATTTGGTTCAATGCATTCTTGATCGTATTGGCCGTCAACTCCAATTGGTCAACATCTGTTTTTTCCAGAAACCCCTGTTTGTTCATCTCCGAAACTTCGTACAAGGTCTTGTCAATGTTTTCGAGATTTTGGGCCAGAATTTTCTTACTTTCTTCAGCAACCAAGATCATGTTATAGGTATTGATAACGGTTTCAGTAACATCAAGTTTTGTTTTCTCCGCACTTTGTTTCGATAAGCCTAAATACACCTTGGTAGCCTGTAAACCAACAAAATAAGCTCCGCTAAAGATTAATTGGGAGACTGTAAAATCAAAGATGGTATTATTTTTTGTCCCCAGTTCAATTTCAGCTCCCTGTATCATGTTCATGTAAATGGTTTCGCCAGTCGATAATGTAACACTGCTGACTGTTCCGGTTCCTGTACCGGGATCAAATGGAACTTCGGTATTTGATAACTCTGAACCGCCAAAACTTAAGGTAGGAACTTTAAAAATGTGCTGGTAACTACCCTTGACGTCTATGTGAGGAAGCCCTGAGGCAGTGGTTTCCCAAATCTTTTTCTGAGCAATTTTCAGGTCAAGTTCCGAGTTCAAAATGTTGGTGTTGTTTTGCATGGCCATCTTCAGTGCTTCCTGCAAGGAGAGTTTCACCGGCTCTTGCGCCTTGAGAACCATTGTTACCAATAGGAAAATCACGGCCATCAGGAGAATTTGTTTCTTTTTTCTAAACATGTTATGTAAACTTTATAGGTTTTTATTCAAGTGTGTTATTTCTGATTTGCGCTTTACGAAATAGTCAATCCCCTCAGGAGTTGAAATAGCCCGTATATGGTTTTCGAACATCACCTCAAAAAGCTGTTCGATGGTGATGTTTTCACTGAAACAACTGTCCTTGTTGCGCGCCATCACCACGTTCCGAACATATAAACCAGCCACCATATCAACATTGATATCATCGCGGTACAATCCTTCAGTAATCCCCTTCTCAATGTTTTTGCTTATTTGGGTGAAGATGTGGTTCTGTTTGGTAATCATAAACTGTTGGTAAATAGCCTCGTAGTATTTCTTCAGTTCAAAGACAAGTTTTGGATTAATGCGACCCATCTCTTCAAATACCTTTAAGCTGACCTGTAACAATATTTCAATGGCATTCAATTCATTGATTTTCATCTTGGCCATTTCAATATTCCACTTCAATTCATCGTAGTAAAAAAGCTTTTCAATCAGATCTTCCTTGCTTTTAACATACTGATAAAGTGTTTTTTTCGAAATACCCAGGCTACGGCTGATGTCGTCCATATTTAAATTTCTGATCCCGAATTCATAGAACAATTCAACGGTTCTCTCGAGAATCTCTTGCAATTTTGGATCAATTAAATTCTTTTCGTCCTGCATTTTAAATTTCAGTAATTATTTAATGACAAATATAGGAAACACTTACGACAAGGAACGTTTCCTAAATGTAAATTGTTTATTAATTATTTGTTTCCAAATTTCTTCATTTGTTTCGTACCCATCGTTGACCGTGTAGATCATTGGCCAATTTAAATAGGTAAATGACCAGTTTTGGAAGGTAAAGCAAAAAGGCCATCTAAACTTATTTTTCATAAATGCCCCGTGCCGTGGTGAAAGCAGGTGTAAAAGAAACTTATTACCAATTCCCTATCATACTTTGGAGCGAATTGATTTTAACACTTGTCGAAGTTGGCCCTTGACTTAGTTACTTTAATAGAGTACCTTTGTCTTACCTCTGTTTTATTTCTGTTTTATCTCTGTTTTGTTATATTGATATCTAATACATATCAAATACGTATTTAATACAGTAAAATACGTATTATATACGAATTAAATTAGTATTTGATATGTATTTGATATGAATATAACAAAACAGAGATAAGACAGAGATAAAATAGAGATAAGACAGAGGTAAGATTAAAATAAAAAGTAAGTAAGGGAAGATACCCACTACAATGTTGCCCGCTATGGTATTTGTTCAAATCAAGTAAAAAATGGTAACTGGGGAGAACCGGTAACTGAAATTTCATTCAGGGATACTTTCTGCAATTCGTTGCCGTGCAATGCCTTATAGACATAACAAGTCAATCTACTACCAGATTTATTCAAAATTAAGGGGATAATAGGAAGGTTCGTTTAGTCATAAAACATTGTGACTTTCATACTTCACATCACGAGGGGCCACTTCAATCTAAAAAACCAGTGCACTTAGCCAAGCCCATACCACATAACGCAGGAACTTACCGGCCAGCATGGCAAGGGCGGTAATCCAGATATTGGCACGTAAAAGTCCAAGACCCACTGCAAATATATCGCCCACTCCAGGCACCCAGCTCAGGAAGGCGAAGATGGCTCCACGGTTATAGAGCCGGGTGTGCCACTTTTCAATGGTAGCGCGCTTTATACGCAGGTACTTTTCAATCCATTCCCATTTTCCGAGATAGCCAATGGCAAAGCTGGTCATCCCTCCAAGAAAATTTCCGGCTGTTGCAACCAATACCCCGGTTGAAACATTGACACCGTTGGCTATCAGGTAAGTGAGCAATGCTTCGGAACTGAAAGGCACCACTGTGGCAGCCAGAAAGCTGGCCAGGAAAAGTCCCCAAAGGCTGTAATCAAAAAGTGCGTCCATATTGATGGCAAAAGTAAAAAAGGCATTTGGATTTACGTAGGATGAACTTAACCAATTACTGCAAGATACGAATTACACACAACATTGGGGTGAGCCCATGGTCAGTCTATATGTTAGTACAATTTTAATTACCTTTGGGCACTTAATGATCAAAAAACAAACAGGATGGAAACTACACGTCAGAATAAAATATCGCGCCTGATCCAGAAGGACATGGCCGACATACTGCAAAGAGAAGGTAAAGATTTGTTTCATGGGATAATGATCAGTGTGACCCAAGTCAGGGTATCCCCCGATCTTTCGATTGCAAGGGTCTATCTGAGTATTTTTCCTTCTGAAAAAGGAGGGGCCACAGTGCTTGAAATCAAGAGTATGCATTCTAAACTAAGGGGCCAGCTGGGACTTAAAGTGGGCAAGCAACTCAGGATAGTCCCTCAGCTTGATTTCTATCTGGACGACAGCCTGGATTACATCGACAACATTGACCGCCTGCTGAAAGAATAGTTTCAAGTTCAAAGTTTTAAGTTTCAAGTTGCATGCCGATCGAAGGCTGCACATCCGTTAGTATTAAACTTTGAAGTTGCATCCCTACCGGCACGCAACTTGAAACTTGAAACTTGAAACTTTGAACTTTGAACTTTAAACTTTAAATGTGAAACTTCATTTTCCAATAACTACCATTTAAACAACCTGATGCAATACGATCCAATTAAACGCACGCTGGGAAAAGTATTTAACCGGACACCGGTTTTACGCAAGATATTCTACCATCTGCTTGACTTACTGCTGCTTCGGGCATGGCACATACGCAAAGAACTTCGTAAACGTACACAGAGCTCTCCGCAGGTAAAAATAATTCTGGATGCCGGATCGGGTTTTGGCCAATATACTTACCGTATGGCGCGCTGGTTTCCGATGGCTACCATCAAGGCCGTGGATATTAAACCTGAACAAATTGCAGATTGTAACCAGTTTATGCAAAAGGCACACTTAACTGACCGTGTAAAGTTTGAAATGGCTGACCTGACCCAGTTTGATGAAACTGACACTTATGATTTAGTCCTTTCGGTAGATGTAATGGAACATATTGAAGAAGATGTATTGGTGTTCAGGAATTTTTATTCATCGATGAAAAAAGGTGGCCTGTTGCTTATTTCAACCCCTTCGAACCAGGGAGGTTCTGACTCGCATGACCATGAGGATGAAGCAGGGGTACATGGCTTTATTGATGAACATGTGCGCGATGGATATAATATGACAGACATTGAGACTAAATTGAAATCGGTAGGTTTTTCGAAGGTTGAAGCCCGTTACTCTTACGGAGAGCCTGGTAAAATATCATGGAAACTGTCGATGAAATATCCTATTTTAATGCTTGGTGCAAGCAAAATGTTTTTTGTAATCCTTCCATTCTATTATCTCATCACATTCCCCATTTCAGTGGTACTTAATTTTTTTGATTTGGGAATTAATCATAAAAGCGGAACAGGGTTGATTGTAAAAGCCTGGAAATAAATTGAAAACTGCCTTCTATATTGCCCGCCGTTACCTGATTTCAAAAAAGTCAGTCAATGTAATTAACATCATTTCCGGAGTTTCGGTGGCTGGGGTCACCGTGGGTACGTTCGCCCTGGTAGTTATTCTTTCGGTATTCAACGGACTGGATACCACCATCAAATCAATGTTCTCGTCTTTTGATCCAGACATAAAAATATCAGCCTCCATCGGGAAATCATTTGAATTAAAAGAGGGCAACTTTGAAGCAATCAGAAAATTACCAGGGATCGAATCAGTCACACCAGTGATTGAGGAAGATGCCATGCTCCAATATGGCGAACGGCAATATTTTGCCACTGTCAAAGGTGTCCCGGTCGATTACATGACGACCGCCCGCTTGGATAGCAGTTTTATTACCTCGGGGAAGTTTATACTCGAATCCGACCAAACTCCCTTTGCTGTGGTCGGACAAGGGGTTGCCTATTTTTTATCGGTGGGACTGAATTTTGTTGATCCCATCCAAATTTACACTTTAAAAAAAGGGACCCGTGGCCGCCCAGATGTAAACAATGCCTTTATTCACAGCACGATATATGCCTCGGGGATATTTGCCAACCAACAGGAAATTGATTCAAAATATGTATTGGTTCCCTTTGAATTTGCCAAGGGCTTATTTCAGATGAATGACATGGTATCAGCAATTGAGATTAACTTGAAAGAAGGTATTTCGGACAAAGAGGTTAAGTCTGAAATTGCGTCTATACTGGGCAATAAATTTACTATAAAGACACAGTTTGAACAACACGAGCTTTTTTACAGGGTCATGCAATCCGAGAAATGGGCCATCTTCCTGATTCTTGGTTTTGTGCTGATCATCGCATCCTTCAATATTTTAGGATCTCTTTCGATGCTCATTATTGACAAAAAAGCGGACATTGCCATTCTGCAAAGTATGGGAGCCAACCAGAAACTGATCCGTACCATTTTCCTTTTCGAGGGTTGGATGATTTCAATCTTGGGCGCCATATTTGGGTTGATCCTGGGGGTTTTTATCTGCTGGCTTCAAATTGAATTTGGATTATTGAAAGTTCCCGGCAACGATGGATCGTTCATTTTCTCAAGTTATCCGGTCGAGATCCGCCTGACTGACCTGTTTATCATTTTTCTACTCGTATCCGGCATTGGCTTTCTGGCAGCCTGGTATCCTATCCGTTTTATCTCAAACAAGCATCTGACTTCAGCCATGAAATAGCCGGGCTTGGGGAAAGTCGATCTGGAAATTAAGGGCCGGTTGTCTGTTTTGAGCCAGGAGAATGGTTCCATTTAATCAATCATACGCATTTTTTTACTTTTATCCTGAGATCAGCACCAACTGAAGCATTTAAGTGTTAATTTCGAAGAAGCTTCTGGCTGGTAACTTTTCCATGTCAGACCAAGATGAATTAACGGGTAATTATGAAAAAAAATACTGATCCGTGGGGAAGTGAAGAACATTCGCCCAAAAGACCGGCACTGTTTGATAAAGAGAATCTAACCTTCAGGATAATTGAAATTTTGGATAAGGGAAGTGAACTGGGCAGCTCGTTGCAGCAGGTGTGTGATGCCATCACCCAAAATTCAACAATGGAGAATGCAGCTTTTGTACGCATTTCGTTTAATAAAAAGGTGTTTCAGAGCCAACTGTTTCAAGAAACTACGGTGGTTGTAAAACGGGATTTTAAGTTGCCCGACAATAAAGAGGGATGCCTCGAATTATTTTTGACGCATGAAAGTATCGCCTTGTTCGCCGGTTCAATCTTAGAAGACGCAGAATCGACTTTGAGAATTATTGCGCCCTTGTTAGTTGGGCTTATTTCGAAGATTCAGCTTCAACGACTGACAATTGATATTGAAGAAAGGCACAAAGAACTAAAAAGTATCAACCGCACCACCGAAATACTGCAAAGAAATACCTCCCTGGAAGAATTGTTGCAGGAGATTTGTTTGTTTTTACCCGAAGCGATGCAATATCCTGAACACACTGTTGCAAGGATCAAATATGGCAATAAAAATTTTACAAGCCCCCGTTTCAGGGAAACAACATGGAAATTACAGCAGACCTTCGGCACCCAGGATTCGATCAATGGAACGATCGAAATATATTACCTGATTGAATTTCCCCAGGCAGGTGAGGGTCCCTTTTTGACCGAAGAACGCAACCTGATAGACAATCTTGCGGCATTGATATCGGGTTCTGCATCTAAAAAAGCATTGGGAGAACTTTTGATCAGGAACACCGAACGCCTGAAAGAACTGGCAGGCATTAACCGGACAACGGAAATACTGAAAAGCGGGAAATCGCTGGAAGAATCAATGCGCATAATTTGTTCAATATTGCCTGAGGCCTGGCAGTTCCCTGAGCATACTGCCGTACGCATCAGTTATGATAAAAGTGTTTTTACGAGCCCTGGCTTTAGAGAAGCGCCCTGGAAAATGATGCAGGGATTTGAAGCCCCGGGAAAGAAAAAAGGCTTTATTGAAATTTTTTACCTGAAAGAATTTCCCCTGGCCGACGAAGGCCCTTTCCTGAAAGAAGAGCGCAATTTGTTGGTCAACCTTTCAAATCTTATCGCGGGTTCTGCTACCCGCGACGTATTCAATAAACTTCAGCACGAAAATACTGAACGGTTAAAAGAGTTGAAGGCCATCAATCAAACTACCCAGATTATTGATGAAGGAAAATCGGTGGATGAAACACTGATGGAAATTTGTGCTGTCCTTCCCAGGTCATGGCAATATCCCCGGTTCACGGCTGCACGAATCAGCTATGAAGAGAAATCCTACCTGAGTGAAAATTTTCAGGAAAGCAATTGGGTGCAAATAGAGAATTTTGTGACCATCGATAATAAAAAGGGAACCATTGAAATATTCTACCTGAAAGAATTTCCCAGAGAAGATGAAGGGCCTTTCCTCAACGAAGAGAGGAGCTTACTGACCAATATAGCCCGGATGATCAGTGGTTATCTGAACAACTTTAAAGGTCGTGAAATCATTCACCGCAAAGGAGTTCCGGTCCAAATTATCCAACAATCCGATGACTTTAGAAATTCACTGACCAAGACCAAAAAGCCACTGCAGTTGTATTTTAATCAGCAGTCGATCGATAAGTACATTTATCTTGATATGATGAAGTACAAGATTAAGCACATCCTGTTTGTGGCCACCCTGTATGATGCTTTTACATTGGAAAGCGAAGATTCGTTTTTCGAGAAGTTTATGGGAGAAGCCTACCAATACAGCCTTTTTTCGGTTCCACGTATCACCGGCGTTTCATCAGCCGAGGAGGCGCTCAATTTACTGGAGACGACTCATTTTGACCTGGTGATCCTGATGGCGGGAATGGATCGCGAGGCACCTGTAATTTTAAGTGAACAAATCAGGACAAAAGACGAATCGCTGCCCATTTACCTGCTATTGAACAAGAAAAGCGATATCACTTATTTTGAACAACTGGTTCCAACAATCCGCTCGGTCGATAAATTGTTTGTCTGGAACGGCGATTCGCTCATCCTGTTTGCCATTGTGAAATCTACGGAAGACAAGGTAAATGTTGAAAATGACACCAAAATCGGATTGGTACGGGTTATTTTATTAATAGAAGATTCACCCCTGTATTATTCCAAATACCTCCAGTTTCTATACGACATAGTTTTTAGCCAGGTACAACAGCTACTGCCCGAGGTAGAGAAAAACGAGCTGGATAAAATCTCTAAAATGCGTTCGAGGCCTAAAATTCTACTGGCCCGGAACTATGAAGAAGCCATCTCCATTTTCAACAAATACAAGGATTTTATGCTATGCGTAATTTCGGATGTTGAGTTCGATCGTGGGGGAAAGATGGATAAAAATGCCGGGGTTAATTTTATCAAATATGTAAAATCCCATATTTCAAAACTGCCCATCATCTTACAATCGTCAGAAAATCACAACGAACTGGTAGCCAAACAACTTGAAGTAGCATTCATCAATAAAAACTCAGAGACCCTTTTGAACGATTTGAAACATTACCTGATGAGTTACCTGGGGTTTGGAAATTTCGTGTTCAGAGACAAGGATGGGAACAAAATAGGGGTTGCAAAATCCTTACGTGAGTTCGAAACCCTGCTTCAGGAGGTGCCCGATGAATCGTTGTACCTTCATGCTTCAGAAAACCAGCTTTCACTGTGGCTCATGTCCCGTGGAGAGATTCATCTGGCCCGTACACTCAATCCCGTATCAGCCAATACGTTTAAAGACATGGATGAGATGAGGAAATTTTTTCTGGATAGCATGAAACACTATAGGGAAGAGAAGAAAAAAGGAAAGATTTTAAGCTTTGATGAAACATCTACGCTGGACGAAAGGAATATTGTATCCTTTAGCGGAGGCTCACTTGGAGGAAAAGGACGTGGGCTTGCATTTATCAACACGCTGATTTACAACCTTGAATTTCCAACACTGGTCAACCGTATCAATATTCTGTCACCCATAACGGTCATCATCGGGTCGAACGAATTTCAGCAATTCATTTCAAAGAACAAGCTTTTCGATCAAGTCATGGACCCGGATATTTCGTACGCCCAATTGAGGGGCCATTTTGTAGAAGCCCATTTGTCCATTTCACTTTTGAAGAAGCTAAGGGTTTTTGTTTCACAGATCAATAAGCCCATTGCTGTGCGGTCATCAAGTTCGTCAGAAGATTCAATCACACAGCCCTTTGCCGGGGTTTTCGATACCTATATCATTCCCAATCATGCAACCAATAAAAAGCTGGTCCTTGAAAGGATATCAACAGCCATCAAGCTGGTTTTTGCCTCTACTTTTTCAGAAAAAGCACGCAATTATTTCTCGATCATCAATCACAAAATTGAAGAAGAAAAAATGGCTGTCGTGCTGCAGGAGCTGGTTGGGAATCAATACGGTGAGTATTACTATCCGCATATCAGCGGGGTTGCCCAGTCGTATAATTACTATCCCGTGGCCAGTATGAAGCCGGAGGAAGGTTTTGCAGTGGCAGCCGTTGGCTTGGGAACTTATGTGGTAGATGGCTGGAAATCGTTCCGCTTTTCGCCCAAATATCCCAAAGTTACCATTCACAGCATCAAAGATTTGCTAAACAGTTCGCAGGTACAATTTTACGCGCTCGATTGTCGTGATAAGCATTTTGATTTTCTGGAACATGGAGAACTGGCTGCGCTTAAGTTGCTGGATATCAGCGAGGCCGAAAAGCATGGTATCTTAACCCATTGTGTTTCAGTTTATAATCCGGATAACGATCGTATCGAACCTGGCCTGAGCACTTATGGTCCACGCATCGTCAACTTTGCCGACATTCTGCAATACGATTATATTCCTTTGGCTGAAACCATCCGTATATTGCTCAACACGGTAAAAGAAGCATTCGGCTCTCCCGTAGAAATTGAATATGCCGTTGACCTGGATCAGACTAAAAACGGATTGCCAACCTTTTATCTACTTCAAATTAAACCATTGATTGGCAACCAAATCCTGCAAAATATTGTCATTGATCAGTTGGATCAGGCGAAGATGGTATTGTTTACAAAGTCGAGTCTCGGGAATGGCGAAATCAAAGATATAAGTGATGTAATTTTTGTTGATAATTCTAAGTTCAGCAAACTAAAAACGATTGAAATGGCCGCTGAAATTGAGGCCCTGAACAACATGATGATTAAGAACAACAGGCATTATATATTGATTGGGCCAGGACGGTGGGGAAGCCGTGACCGTTTTGTGGGAATTCCTGTTAACTGGTCCCAGATTTCGAATGCCAAAGTGATTGTGGAGGTGAGTCTGGATAATTATCCGTTGGACTCATCACTGGGTTCACATTTTTTCCACAATGTAACGTCAATGAATATTGGCTATTTTTCGGTGCTGCATTCCTCCCCTTCTGATTTTGTGCGATGGGAAATGTTGAACAGTCAGGAAGTGGTACATGAAACCAATTTTTTCAAACATGTGCAGTTTAAAGAGCCTCTATCTATCCTGATGGACGGCAGGTTGAAAACTTCGGCCATAATGATTTAAGAGATGATTGATATTGCAATTTTTGATGAACACAAACTGGTTTTGGAAGGCCTGTCGGGATTACTAAACGGTATTTCTGATTTCAGGGTCGTGCTGAACTGCGACGACCGAAATGTGTTGACCGAAAAACTCAAATCCATCCAGGTGCATGTGCTGATTCTGAATATGCACGACATTTCAGTAAGAAACCTGAACATGATTGTTCAGCTAACCATCAGTAGCCCAAAATTGAAAATTCTGATCGTATCAGTCATCGACAGCGAAGAAATTGTACTCAAGACCATCAAGGCCGGGGCCAAAGGATTTCTGGGGAAAGATTCGGACCGCAACAGCCTGCTGGAAGCCATATACACCTTGCGCTACGGGCACGATTATTACAGCAAGTCGATTACTCATCTGTTATTAAACCGCTATATTTCAAGCCTCAAGGCCAACGAGATAAACCAGAATGTCGACATCAACAATTTAAGTTCGCGACAAATTGAAATCCTCAAACTTTGGGGTGAAAGTTATACCAATCAGGAAATTGCGGATCGATTCTTCATCAGTGTGCGGACCGTTGAATCGCATAAAAATCATATCATGTTAAAGCTCAACTTGAAAAGCACAGTTGATATGGTGAAGTTTGCCATCAAAAACAACCTGATCGAGATTTAAACCATTATTGGATTTCAATTATTGGATTCTGGTAATTGAAATTTAATAATTACCTTTGCGTAAAAGCAATTGATATGAGAACAGTAAAAAATCCATTTATTACAGGTGGTTACGTTTCTGCAGCCTATTTTTGTGACAGGGTTAAAGAGAGCAAAGAAGTCATCAGAACGTTAACAAATGGCAACAATCTGGCGATCATATCTCCACGAAGAATGGGAAAAACAGGCTTGATTGAACATTGCTTTCAACAGGATGAGATCAAAAACAGCTATTATACTTTTTTTATTGATATTTACGCGACGGACACGTTAAAAGAGTTTGTCTATAAGCTTGGTAAAGAAATTTTTACAACCTTAAAACCCAAAGGGAAAAATTTCATTGATGGTTTTTTTTCAATGATTAGTTCCCTTCGTCCGGCTTTCAAACTAGATCCTCTAACCGGATCGCCCACCTTCGATATTGGTATTGGTGAAATTCATGAGGCTGCATTTACATTGGGTGAGATATTTAAATATCTTGAAGCAGCCGATCAACTGTGCATTGTAGCAATTGATGAGTTTCAACAGATTGGTCAGTATCCTGAAACAAACATCGAAGCCTTGTTAAGGACCCATATTCAGAAATGTAAAAATACCACCTTCATATTTGCAGGAAGCCAGAGGCACATGATGCAAAATATCTTTTTCAGTTCTTCCCGACCTTTTTATCAGAGTGTCAACTTGTTACAATTGGAAGCCATTAAGGAGGCTGAATATGTCAGCTTTGCCAGAAATCACTTTACCAGTAACAAAAAAGAGATTTCTGAAGATTTGGTAAGCAAGGTCTATCATCTTTTTGAGGGACATACGTGGTACATCCAAAATATCTTCAACGAATTGTACTCCTTAACCGATCAAAATGATAGTTGCACCGTGGATATGCTACAGGAAGCCATAGAGAACAAGATCAATTCCTTTAGTCCATTGTATCAAAGCACTTTGTCGCTTCTGCCCGAAAGGCAAAAGGAAATATTATATGCCATTGCCAAAGAGGGAAAAGCCACTGCCATCACCTCAGGTAAATTTATCAAAAAACATGGATTGTTATCCCAAAGCTCGGTTCAAACGGCAGTGAAGCAGTTATTCGACAAAGAAATTATTACTTCCGAAAACAATGTATACCAAGTGTACGACCGCTTTTTCGGCTTATGGTTGGCCAATCTGTATGGAACAGGTTGGAAGTGGTAAAATGATCTAAAGTTCAATAGAAGTTTCACCTGAAGGAAGAAATTTCTGGTTATTCTGAATTCAAATCCTCTCCTGGCAATTGTTATCAATTCAGTTTCCGACAATCCGACAATCCGACAACTCGATATTTCTCCAATTCTCTTATTCCGCATTTTGATGGTTTCAGTTTGATGCCATTAAAACCTACTTAAAATTGTCAATCTGACTAATTTAAAGTAAGATAGCACATTATTTTATTTTCATGTCCATTCAGCTAAAGAATCAACTTTTAAAAAAATCAGCCCAATAGGGTAAACTGGAAATGCGTAATTGTCGGATTGTCGGATTGTCGGAAACTTTGCGGGTGACTATTTCCCTCCTTACGTAAAACACGTAAATGCAGTCAGCTTAGACCCAAGGTTCAGTTATGGATATTATTTTTAGGCTTCGAAAGATGGATCATCTTTCTTTAGGCAATTGAAAATACAAGCGCAAACTCTATACATTATTCATAACAAAAACAAATTACAATGGCTGACATTTTAAATGTAAAAGTAAACGAGTTCATGGCAAAAGTGATTGCCAAAAACCCGGGAGAGTCTGAATTTCACCAGGCAGTAAAAGAAGTAGTAGAATCGCTCATGCCGTTCATCGAAGAGAACCCTAAATACCACTATGCAAAAGTTTTGGAACGTATGGTTGAACCTGAAAGGGTGATGATGTTCCGCGTTCCATGGGTGGACGATAACGGGGAGATTCAAATAAACAGAGGCTTCCGCATTCAAATGAACAGTGCCATTGGCCCCTACAAAGGAGGATTGCGTTTCCATCCAACAGTCAACCTTGGCATCCTGAAGTTTTTAGCCTTCGAACAGGTATTTAAAAATAGCCTGACTACACTCCCAATGGGTGGTGGAAAAGGTGGTTCTGATTTCGATCCCAAAGGAAAATCGGACAATGAAGTGATGCGTTTCTGCCAAAGCTTTATGACCGAACTACAACGATATATTGGCGCCAATACCGACGTTCCGGCTGGTGACATCGGCGTTGGTGGCCGTGAAATCGGCTATCTGTATGGACAATACAAACGCATCAGAAACGAGTTTACCGGTGTCTTGACAGGTAAAGCTATTGAATGGGGCGGCAGTTTAATCCGTCCGGAAGCTACCGGCTACGGTGCTGTTTACTTTGCCGACCAGATGCTGAAAACCCGTGGACAGGATTTAAAGGGCAAAATTGCTACCGTTTCCGGCTCAGGTAATGTATCGCAATATGCAGTTGAAAAATTAATCCAGATGGGTGCTAAAGTGGTAACCATGTCTGATTCATTGGGATTTATATACGATCCTGCTGGCTTAGATGAGGAAAAACTGGCTTTTGTGCTTGAATTAAAAAACATCCGTCGAGGACGGATCAAAGAATACGCTGACAAATTCAAGGTAGAGTATTTCGAAGGCCAGACTCCATGGGCAATCAAATGTGATGTAGCTTTCCCATGCGCCACACAAAATGAAATCAATGAAGAGGATGCCAAAGTATTGCTAAAAAATGGCTGCTATTTAGTTTCTGAAGGGGCTAACATGCCATCAACGCCTGAAGCTGTGGAGGTTTATATTAAAGCCAAAATACTTTACGGACCAGGCAAAGCTGCCAACGCTGGCGGTGTATCAACTTCAGGATTGGAAATGACCCAAAACTCGATGCGTTTACCTTGGTCGCGCGAAGAAGTGGATGCCCGGTTACACCAAATCATGATCAACATTCATGAAACATGTGTGAAATACGGAACTGAAAAAGATGGTTTTATCAACTATGTGAAAGGTGCCAACATTGGAGGATTCATTAAAATTGCCGATGCTATGATCGCACAGGGAGTGGTATAACAACCAATTTATTACATCTATAAAAAAGGCTGTTCCCTTAAGGGCTCAGCCTTTTTTAATGCTAAATATTTTTCTCTTCGATTAAATTGAATGCAAATTCCCCACAAGAATATCATGTGACCCTTCCTTACTTCATTACTTTCCAACGTATATTTTTCCATTTGCTTTGTTCCTCAGGGGTAAGGAATGTCCAGACAACAATGCGGCTCACTTTATTTCCCTGACCCATCGGAATGGTTTCCACGCCAAAGGCTTCGGCTTGTTCGAGTACGTGGTAAATGCTTTTCAGGTTCGATTCTTTTGAAACCAGGGTGGAAAAGCAAAAACAGTTAGACGCGAACTTTTTACTTTGCAAGACCATGTTCCTGACGAACTTTTCTTCGCCACCGTCGCACCACAATTCATGATTTTGTCCTTCAACATTCAGGATTGGTTCAGCATTTTTATCTGTATTTTGATCTATTTGCTTCCCTGTGCCACCCTCAGCTTCCCTGGCAGATGCATAAAACGGTGGATTGCAGATTGAAAGGTCAGTCAATTCATCTTTTCGGATAATTCCGTAGAAATAGTCTTTTGCATTGATTTGTACTTTACATTCTATCTTTCCCTGCAAAGTGGGATTGAAACCAATAATTCGGTTGGCCGATTCAATGGCAACCGGATCTATATCAGAACCTATAAATGACCATCCGTATTCCTGATTTCCAATGATGGGATAGATGCAACTGGCGCCAACACCGATGTCGAGACATTTGATCCGGGAACCCGTGGGAATTTTACCGTAATTATTGCGGCACAATATGTCAGCCATGTAATGAATGTAATCAGCCCTCGCGGGAATAGGGGGACATACATAACCGTCAGGAATATCCCAATGACTGATACCGTACTGATGTAGTAACAGTGCTTTGTTCAACATTTTAACTGCTTGCATATCAGTAAAATCAACAGAGTCGCCACCATGTATATTTGGTTTGACATAAGGAGTCAATTCGGGAGACCCTTCTATCAATTGTTTAAAGTCGTAACGTTCCCGGTTTTTGTTCCGTGGATGCAATTTCGACTTATCTTTTGGTAGCTCTTTCTTTATGGGGCGCATAAAAATTCAGGTTCAAAATTTAGATCAGCCAATTTAGTACTTCTATCTCCCATTGGCATTGAAGATTATTGGCAAAAAAGTATTTTATAAAATACACAGGGTTTCTATTCCAGCAAAAAGCTAAAATCATTATCAGAACTCAACTCCAAAGGAGTGTTCCCTTTCAAAAAAATACGGGCAGTCCGGTTACCGATCATTCGCATTTGCTCGCCCTCAACCCGCAACATGGTTCCTTCGCGCAAGCCAACCACAAATAGGGTTGAATTGATTTCCAGGAATTCTTCGATGCGTTGCTCGCGGGTTTCACCTCCATGTCCTTCAGGATTGGCATCCATATAATGTGGATTGATCTGGAAAGGAACAAGACCGATGGTTTCAAAGCCTTTGGGATCAATAATGGGCATATCGTTGGTGGTACTTAATGTAGGGCAGGCCACATTGGCACCTGCACTCCATCCAACGTAGGGCGTCCCGTTCGCAACTTTCTCCCGGATCACCTCCATCAACTGAAGATCGTGCATCATCCGTACCAGTTGCCAGGTATTTCCACCACCCACCACAATTACTTGGGCATCTCTAACTGCCTGAACAGGATCGCTGAAATGATGGATACTTTTCAACTGGAAACCAAGTTCGGCAAAGCGTTCAGTTACTTTTTCTTCATACAAATCAAATGAAAAAGTGACGGCTGCATAGGGAATAAACAATGCAGTGAGGGGTTTATCTCCCAGGAATTCTTTGATTTCGTATTTCGGGTAATCCAAATAAGCCTCTCCTGCCATAGTTGAGTTGCTGATTAACAAAAGTCTCATGATAAATTGGTTTAAAATGAAATTAGTTTTACTTTTACATAGAAAGCATAAAGTACACATCCCGGGCGATAGTAGTGCAAATAAAGCACTTAACCTTCCATCCACTGATAGCTCTTTATTTTATTCAACAAAGGTAATGTATTAACATGAGTTGGATCTAATATTGAGAGTCTGAAATAAGAAACATGTTCTTCAAATTAAAGCCGCTAAGTAATAGATTGATAAAGCCCTCAAGCGTTTCAATCCATTTTAGGAAAAATTCTTTCTATAATATAGCACTGAAATAGTTCAGTAAAGCCTGTTTTTGCTTTGATACTTTGTCTCTTTGGTACTTTTTAAATCTCATTTGCGTAAATCGGCCTCAGGTTAATATTGAGATAAAGTAGCAGGTTTATTCCTTCAATTCAAGATTCATGGAAGGTTGGTATCTTCCTCCCTTGCCTGATAATTGAACCTTTTTTATCAATCCAAACAATAACCAGAGCAACTACGAAATCCAATTTCCAGGCCTGTAACAACTGTGTTGGTCACAGTATATTCTTATACAAAACAGAGGTAAAACAGAGGTAAAATAGAGGTAAAAAAAAGGTTGATTCGTAATAAAGACAAGATGGCTACTGTAGCTTTTCCTGGCATCACAGAAAAGGGCAACATTACAGTTTATGGGCAAGATTTTGGGTAAGCTACACTTTTGTAAAAATGAATTTTGAAAAGAATATGATAAAATAAGGAATGGCACAAAATAATGGAGGGACAATAATTACAGGATAGCTCAGGATACTATTTAAATGGGGTCAAACTGTTAAACTTAAGTCGATTAGAAATAAAAAAGGAGCCTATCGTTTCGATAAACTCCCTTTAGGTATTGAACAAACTATTTTTAATTTGAAAAGCTGATACCAATTGTGAAGGGTGTAAGTTCCGGCCCTTTGCCTGACTCGAACAAGGGGGTCAGGCTATAAGTAGCGAATAATCCAATTTCCTTGTAACCTACGCGCGCAGTGGCTGCATATTTAAATGAATGCATATTGAATCCACCATAATCTTTATCTTTGATATCACCATGTTTTACCTTTGTATGCGAACCAATTTTGACACCCCCTATCAAACCGGCATTGATATATACTCTACCTTCACGTTGATTAACAGGTAGTTGGAACTCGAACAGCAAAGGTACCTGAAGGTACGATATGGCAAGTTTTGATTTCGAAAGATCGTCATAAGTAAGAAGTACAGCTTCTGTCAAATCACTTTCTCTTCTTAGTGTATATGGATTTTGAACTGGTAACTGTTAAAGCTCAACCCCATTCCGGAAACAAGCCCTACATAAGATTTATAAAGGCCAATATTTACCTCGTAAAAGTTAAGATTAAACTCCATCGACTTGTCTTGGTTGATTGACATAAATTCATTGCCGTCATACAACCTGTAATCTGGTTTTTCAAATCCATTGAACCCGAGTTCGGCTCCTTCCCAGTGACCATCAAATTTTCCGGATCGGTCCTTTCTGTGTTTGTGATTGCAACAGTTATAGTCCGTTCCATGGTCATGGTCAATCACCTGAATTTCTTTATCTCCTATGCGAACAATGGTAGTATCCACCTCTGCCGACTGATCTATAGTGTCTTCAGTGTCTATAAAAAGAACGGGTTGAACGGGCTCTATTAGAATTACAGGTTGAACAGGTTCTATAGCAATAGTAGGTAATATAGTGTCAGCTGGCGCTTCCTGGGCTGTCAGGTTTATATTAAATGTAGCGGCTGCGATCAGGGTAAAAATAATTGTTTTCATGGCTGAATTGTTTAAAATTTGCCTGTATGACGGCCATGTATCCTGAAATGTTACAGCCACTTATTTTTTTTCCAATGGAATTTTGAAAGCCATTAGTTTGCTTTCAAATTCCAAGCTTGCAATCTTACCATTTTTTACCCTGTAGCCAATGCGATTGCCCGACAGCTCTGAAGCAACATTGAGCCCGGTTCGGATAATACGATTGGCCGAAAACAAACCTTTGCCACCTACCTTTTTCATTCGGCTTGCCAGGAACTCATCAAGAGTCATGACATTGCGGGGATCATTCATTGGTTCAATATTAACCGAATGCGAAACTGCCAACTGGTTTTCGAAAGATTCTATCTCAAAGTAGGCCACAAGGGGGTTAATTTCTTTAAGTACAGTTAAATTCTTTTCAAAATCATTGGAATTTACCGTAGGTTTTATTTTAGGACTAACCGTGGTAATTTTATGATTGGTCTGGGATTTCGCTTTGGCCTTACCAGTTAATATTTCACTGGATTCAGTTTTTCTGGAATTAACAATTGATTCAATATTTTTATTGGGAGCAACTGGCTGAGGTTTCACTGAAGCAATTTCCTGATTTAAAGCAGGCGAAGTGATTTGATTTCCATTTTCAATCAAAGAATAAATGCCCCAAATAAGTATAATTACAGCCGCGGCACGTGTAGCCCAGTTCAATAGAATGGCAGTCCGCGACTTTTTGTATAAATCTTGTTTATAAGGATATTTTATGACAGTATCAGCCATCAAACGAGTTTTGGCAAACAAATCATAATCTTTTTGCAACTTGGGATCACTGGCAAAATGGGCTTCAAACGATTTTCGCTCTTCATCTCTCAAGTCGCCTTCCATGAAAGCAATTGTCTTTATTTCAAAGGCGCCTTTCTCCTTCACGCCCGATTTATACAAATTCTTTTTACCTGTGAAAACCACATGATCATCAGGCAAATGGATTTTTTCGAATAGGTGCAGTTCTTCTTTCAGATCGGGATTCTGGTCCAGAAAATCCAGAAACTCATCTATCCTGCTTTCCTCCAGGTTACCGTCAAGGTAATCCATAAAAAACGGTTCGTAATTATCTCTGGCTATCATCATACAACAAGTTCCATTTTACCGATGTAATTTTTCAGGAAAACCCGTGCACGGTAGATATATACCTTTACCTGGGCTTCACTTAATAAGGTTACATCTCCTATTTCTTTGTAGGAATAACCTTCATAGTCGCGCAGCAGGATAACAGTACGTTGAATCTCGGGCAACCGTTTTACTGCTTCGTTCAGGATCTCAGAGAGATCCGAATATTGTTGATCATGTGCCTGTTTTTGAAGCGGGCAATTTTCAATAGATGTATGTCGCTTTTCTTTCCTCATAACATCAATCATGGTATGATAAGCCGTTGTGAATAAGTAGGGCTTCACATTTTCTGAATTCACATTTTCTATGTTCCTCCATAGTTTCTCATAGCTGTCCTGAACAATATCCCGGGCACGCTCTTCGTCCCTAATGTTTTTCAGAATAAACCGGTATACGTTATCTGAATACAAATCGACCGACTGGTTGTATTCTTTTGAATTCATTCTGCCTTTCTTACATTTTTGGTAAGACGAATCATGGTTTCATTTAGTTACAGCAC
>Ga0123338_10001957_pt1 | contig 19483 bp, 15 predicted proteins | sample grotaG_FD_89793 | JGI IMG/M metagenome (GOLD analysis project Ga0123338, IMG submission 89793) | Glacier valley bacterial and archeal communities from Borup Fiord, Nunavut, Canada, to study Microbial Dark Matter (Phase II) -... | ecosystem: Environmental > Aquatic > Freshwater > Ice > Glacier ...
CGCTCTTGCGTCGTCTGGCTCTGGCAGAGACGGCGGCAGGGGCTACGAAAGAACACAAAGAAAGAGGCCGCCCCCCTTAGCTTGCCGGCACCGGGGACAACCTCTTACATTGGAAGGCCGTGTTGCTATGAGCCTCACGACAGGTTTTGCTACCACCTGGATTCATTATACCAGAGTAGCGAGTCGCTGTCAATAGCATGCGGTCAACCAGGGGTTCACCGTGAACCCAGAAAGGATGATGCTATGCTACGCGACCTTCGCAGCGCGCCATTCTGCTGGCAGGAGAAGACTGTCATGCGGAAGCTGCGCGCCCACTACACGGGTGCTATCTTCAGCCACCGGGCGACCGCGATTGCGATCTACCAGGCACTGACCGAGGTGGCCTCTAACCAGAACAGCCAGAACGAGGCCCGCGCCTTTGTGCGCCAACTGGCAGAACTGGCGGGCTGCTCCGACCGCACCGCCCAACGCTACATCCGCGAGTTCGAGGAGATCGGCCTGGTCGTTACCCACCGCAATCGGCTGGACGAGCGCACCAATCTAGCGAACACCTACTCGCTCGTCTCCTCCACCGCCGAGGGCGTAGCACTGGTGGCCTCAGTGTCACCACCCACCGACAGCAGCGGCCCACCTGCCCTGGCGCGGGCGACCACGCGAGCCAAGCGCAAGCCAGCCGCCCCCCCTCATCTTGAGCCTACGGCCCTGGTGTCGCCCACGCCACCAGCCCCCACCGCTGCCACCAACATGGTGTCGCCCACGCCACCAGCCCCCACCGCTGTCACCAATATGGTGCCGCCCATGTCACCAGCGGCGATCTCCACGCCACCAGTTGGCGATCCCCACGCCGCCAATGATGGTGATCGGGGTGTCGCCCTTATAGAACCAGAGTCAGAACCAATTTATCTAGAACAACAACCAGCGGCGAAAGTGGCTGTTGTTGGCAGTGGGGTGGATAAGCGGCTGAAGGGGAGCAGTGGGCAGCAGCCGTTGGCCGCCGAGGAGGACTGGCGGCGCACTGTTGCCCGGCGCAAGCTAACCATGCGGGTGATAGAGGGCGGCAACCCGCCAGCCGAGCAAGTCGGCCCACCGTCCAGCCCGCCGCCGCTAGCCGAGGATGAGCAGCCGCAGCCGCCCCTGCCCACCCCGCCAGAGAAGGTGGACGAGGCGCAGCAGGAGTTGATCCAGAACCTCAAGCTGGCGATGATTGGCCTGGGGGTGGACGAGCGCACGGCCCAGCTACTGGCCGCCGAGCGCGACCCACAGTTGGTGGCGGGCTGGCTGCACTATGTTCAGACTGAGCCGGGTATCAGCCGCCCAGCCGCCCTGTTGGTCAGCCGTCTGCGGGCGAACGAGGCAGTGCCAGCCAGGGCTACTAATCGCCCACAGCCCCCGCCGCCCATCGCGCCGCCCACGGAGGACAAGCTGGCTCGCGACCAGCAGCGGCAGCAGGAGGCAGCCCTTGCCCTACTCGTCAGCTACGAGGTGGATGAAGCGACGCTGCGGCTCTGGCTGGCAGTGCAAGAGCGGCTGGCCGTGGAGGAGCCAGAGGCTTACCGCCGCTGCTTCCGCGATGCCTTCCTTGCTCGCCCCGCCGCTGGGGTCGCCCTGATCGTCCTGCCCCCCCGCGTGCCACTAGCCGAGGCCGAGCGGCACGTTCTCACCCTGCGCCAACTGCTACTCCCCGTAATCGGGGGCCGCGACCTGGTGATCGAGTTTGAACACCCCCACCGCCTGTGAGCAGGGCGGGCGGCTGGCTACGTCCCACCTTGCAGCGCGGTCGGGGGCAGTAGTCAGCCGCCCCGCGCAAACCACAGTGGTCAGCTACACAAGTAGCGGTCTTGCCCTTGAACAGCATAGTACGGTGGTACACTTATTGCCTTTAGCCATCTACTACACCACTGTCTTCGGTTATCTCTATGGACAGCTTGCCGCCCGCTATTGCGACAGCCTGCCACTATGTGCTAAGATGTAATGGAGCCAATCCGTAGTCGTTAAAGCGCGAGTAGCTTTGGAGAACAGGAAGCAGTGTCAATATGGAAGAAGGAGATAACGGTATTAGCCATTTCTACACTGAGCCGTCAATCTATCGGGCTGCTGCTCACCTCCAGCGGGCCGAGGCCGCCATGCGGAGTACGGACTACGTTGTGGCAGCCCACCAGTTGGCCCAGGCCACTAACATTGCGGACTTGAGCGCAGGTGTAGGAGCAGAGTTGCGCCCCCTGGCCGCCCGCCTTGCCTGGCTGCGCGGGATGCTAGCCTACAATCGCGGGCAACTGAGCGAAGCGCAACGCTCGCTATTGCTGGCTGAGAGCAACGCACTGGCGGCGGGCTTGAGCGACGACCTGCTGACCAACATCCTCAAAGCCCTGGGCAACACCGCCTACCTCAAGGGCGAGATGGATGCTGCCCTCGACTACTACCAGCGGGCCAACGAGCTTGCCACCCGGCTTGGTGCGCACGACCTGGCCGCCCTGCTCCTGGTCAACAGCGGTGGTGTCTACCTGAGCCGAGGCGACATAGCACAGGCGATGGATTGCTACGAACGTGGCTTGACCCGTGCCGAACTAAGCGGCGACGCAGCCACCCGCTGCCAGTGCTACGGCGTGCTGGCCCTGATTTGCTCAAGCTACATCTCCTTCCCCCGCGCCCTCCGCTACGCCGCCTTCGCCAACGAACTGGTCAGCGACTTGCGGAGCAGCCGCCTGCGCTACCTCGTTCTTACCGACCTGGGCATCGTCTACCTGCGCGCTAATCGCTTGAGTTGGGCCGCAAGCTGCCTGCTGACCGCCCACCATTTGGCCCAGCGTGGCGGCGACCGGGTGGCCGAAGCAGTCGCCAGCATCAGCCTGGCCGAGTTGCGCCAGCGGCAAGGGGCGGCTGCTGATGGCTACCGCTACGCCCGCTTCGCCTTCAGCGTCAGCACTGATGTGCCGAGCATCCGCAGCCGCGCCGCCCTCGCCTACGCCCGCGCCCTGGCCGCCCGTTCAACCGCCGCTGCCGAGCGCGAGCAACTGATCGAGCGAATGAAGGTGCAGCTAGCCAGCGAGAAGGGTGAGGAGGCTGCCTTCTTGCAGCGCGGGCTGGCGACCTTGCACGCCGCCGCTGGCGAGAGGGAGGCGGCGGCAGCAGCATACCAGGCCGCGATCATCGTCGCTGCCCCCACCCCCTACCAGCAGGCCGTCACCCTGGAGGAGTATGCCACCTTGCTGCAAGAACTGGGGGAGCGTCAGACTGCCATCCGCGCCCTTGAGCAGGCCGCCAGTCTCTACCGCCGCCTGAGCTTGCAGGCGAGCCTCGACAACATCGAAATCATGCTCACCGCCTAGCCAAAAAGTACCCCCGTGTACTAGCTATATAGTACCATCCTATCCTACACAGCCTCCCATAAGCCGCTACGCCTTGTGCTGTCGTGCTTCATCTGCTACAATAAGTGTTGAGGGGGTAAGCGGTGCAAGTAATGGAGCAAGAGGGACTACTAGCCTGTCTAGATTGTCAGCGCAGCAATTCAGCGCAGGCAGCTAAGTGCCAGCAGTGTGGAGCGGCCATGCGCCCTGCCCACGCCAGCCAGCACCTCGACCAGGCGGAGGCTGCTATCCTTGCCGCCGACTACGAGCGGGCCGTGGAGCAACTCAACCAGGCCGACCTGGAGATGCTGGCCCTGCGCCAAAGCGAGCGTGACCGCTACTTGCTTAGTGCCAGGGGCTTCTGGCTACAAGGTCTGATGTACTATAGCCGTAGCATGATGACTGAAGCGCGCCACGAACTAACCCTCGCTCGCACCAGCCTCGTTGCCCAGCCCAGCGGCCAACACCTGCTCTGCAACGTGCTGCTCCGCCTCGGCAACATCGGCTACTACCAGGAGAGCTTTGATGAGGCTAACAGCTACTATCGCCAGAGCGCATTGCTAGCCGCCCGCCTCGACAACCACCCCCTCGCCGCCAAAGCTCTCAGCAATATCGGCGTGATCGTCACCATCCAGGGCCAACCCGACACTGCCCTTGACTATCACCTGCGCGCCCTCACTCACGCCGAACAGGGCGGCGACCCCGACGCTCTCAGCCAGTGCTACCGCGTCCTCGCCAACCTCTACAGCCGCCAGGGGCCGTATAGCAGGGCTACAGAGTTCGCCGCCAAAAGCATAGCCCTGCACTCCCAGATTGAGAGCCGCGACACCCTCGCTACCCTCTACACCGAAGCCGGGCGCATCTACCGCACCGTCGGCGACTACCGCTCGGCCCGCCAATACCTCCACCAGGCTCAGGAGCTTACCCGCCACAATCCTAACCTGATCAACCTGACTATCGTAGAGGTCGAACTGGCAATCCTCGCCAGCCAGCAGGGTGACCCCGAAGGCTGGCTAGCTTTCGCCCACCATGCCTTCAATGAGGCGCACGAGTCGCCGCTGGTCAAAGCCGCCGCCTGCGAACAACTTGCCCTGTTCTATGCAGCCCGGAGCGACTGGCCGCATAGCCGCCACTACTTCCAGCAGTGGCGCGAAGAACTGGAGCGCGGCGGTGGCGACCAGAGCAATGGCGGCCTCGCCCGCATGGAAGCCACCCTCTGCGCTGCCGTCGGCGACTGGCTGGCAGCAGTGGCAGCCTACCAGCGTGCCTTCAGCCAGCCCCTCAGCCGCTACCAGTTGGCCCTAACCTGGCAGAGCTATGCAATATTGCTTGCGGCCATGCCCGCCCGCGACCCAGCAGCCGAGTGCGCTGCGCTACAGGAGGCAGCCACCCTCTACCGCCAACTCGAACTGCCCCAGCAGCTTGCTGTCGTCGAAGCCGCCCGTGCTGACCGCCTGCCCTGAGCAGTCCACCACTACTCTACCGCTTAGCCAAACTGCCACAGCAAAGCAGCAGCCTCCTCTGCTAGACTTGCCGCAGCCGCCTGTCTTCTAGAGCAGCGTAACAGAAAGCAGCATATGTAGTTTATCTATATATACACTCCAAATACCGACACGACTGTTCTGCAATCCTTGGCGAAAATCTGTACCTGGTCTATAATGGCAACATCATCGGCGGCCATCTGGCTTGCTCTACAGGTTCTGAACTATCATATGAGTAATAGGGCAGCCTGCGCGTTCTGCGTGGCTAGTCCACCTGGGCGGGCAAAGATGCTTTGTACCAACTGTCAGGTCGAGAATAGCGAGCGAGCGATTACTTGCATCCACTGTGGCAGTCTGCTGGATGCCAGCCGAGTCAGCTACCAGCTGGCTTTGGCCGGGGCCGCAAAGGAGGAGGGCGACCACGAGCGGGTGGCCGTCGCCCTCAGCCGGGCTGGGGCCGACCTCCGCCGCGTACCAGCCACCGTGCGCCGCAGCTTTGCCTCTGTCATCCACTTCTACCAGGGCTGGCTCTACTTCAACCAACGCCTGCCCGTCCAGGCCGAGGACGAACTGCTCAGTGCCGAGCTAGGTCTGGCCCCCCAGGGCAGGCCCGCCATGCTAGCCGAGACCCTCAACCTGCTGGGCCACAGCCTCATCTTCCAGAACCGCCCCCAGGCCGCCGCCACCTACTTCCAGCGCAGCGGCGAACTGGCCCAGGCCAACGGCCTCGCCCCGGCTGCCATCCTCGCCCTCAGCAACCTGGCGGGCTTGCGCCTCGACCTCGGTGCCGTAGAAGCGGCAGTTTGCATTTACCAGCTAGTCCTCTCCCAGGCCGAAGCCAGTGGCGACCTGCTCGCTGTGGCCCGTAGCCACCGCAATCTTGCCCGCCTCTATGGGCGGCATGGCCCCTACAGCCGCGCCCTTGCCCATGCCGATCAGGCCATAGCCCTGCGCTCGGTGGTCAGCAACCACGCCCAGCTAGCCCGCCTGCTCAGCGAAGCCGCCATTGTCTACCAACACGCTGGCCTGTTGAGCCAGGCTACTGGCTACCTGTATGAGGCGCGCGCCCTGCTGCAAGGCAACCACGACCACATCGCCCGCGTCGTCCTCGCTATGGCCCTCACCGAACTGCTCTGGCTCAAGGGTAGCTATGAACCCTGGTACGGCTACGCGATTATGGTGCTAGAAGACGACCTCGCTGGCTTCCTCTACAGCGGCGAACCCGCCTTCCACCTGGCCCGCTACTACATCAGCCAGCAAGAGTGGGCGCAGGCCCGCCGCCTGCTGCACCGCCTGGCCGCCATCGCTGAGAGCCAGCGTGACAGCCTCAACCCCAGCGACCGCAGCTACATGGACTACGCCACCGCCATCTTGCAGGCTGGGCTGGGCGAAACCGCTGCGGCCCTCGACGGCTACCGCCGCGTCCTCCGCAGTGGCCTGCTCATCCCCTACCAGCAGGCCACCGCCCTGGTGGAGTACGCCCGCCTGCTTTATAGCTACCAGCGCAGCCCCGACCTTGATTACCCCAACCCCGCCCGCTCTGCCCGCGCTGCCCTGCTCTACGCCCGCCACCTCTACTGCCAACTTGAACTGCCCCACCGCCAGGCCCAGGTAGATAGCCTGCTGGCAGTCGGCTAGTTGCCCCGTCCCTTGCCTCCCGCCAGCTTTGTTGCACCCACCATCGGGAAGGCTTATAATGGAGGCTCAGGAGGCAATCTTGTGGCAATCCTATACACCGAGAACGAGATAGTAATGCACGCCCCCCTGGAGCGCGTCTACCAGGCCGCCGCCGAGGTCGAACACTGGCCGCGCATCCTTAGCCACTACCGCTTCGTGCGCGACCTGCCCAGCCGTGCCAGTCAGCGCACCGTCGAGATGTCCGCCTACCGCGACTTCATCCCCACCTACTGGGCCTCTACCATGCAACTGCGGCGGCCCAGCGAGAGCGACCAACCGCGCGTCATCTTTCGCCATATCGCAGGGGTGACCAAGGGGATGTACGTGGAGTGGCAGTTCCAGCCGCAGCCAGACGGCGTACACGTCCGCATCACCCACGAACATCCAGACTTCCGCTTCCTCTGGCTAGTGCGCGGCTGGCTGGCCCAGCAGCTAATTGGCAACCAGTTCGTCCACAACATCGCTGCGAAAACCCTGCGCGGGATCAAAGCGTATGTTGAGGGCAAGTTATGCTCGGTGGGGCAGGTTAGGCTAGCATCTTGCTTAGCATCTTGCTACAGGGGTGTCAGGTTGCGCTTGGCTGCCACCAACCCAACCGCCCCGACCACAGGGCTGTAGCCCCCTGACTCATACTCTTGCTGTGTAACACCTATCTCCTTATCAAAGCAAGGATACCCAGAATGACTAATAGGCGCGTAGTAATCACTGGTATTGGCGCAATCACCCCTATCGGTAGCGGCAGTGACGGTTTGTGGGCAGGCGTGCAGCAGGGCAAGTCGGCGGTGCAAACGGTTGACCGCTTCGACCCCTCTCCCTTCCGCTCCCACCTGGCCGCCCAGGTCAACGACTTCAACCCGCTAGCCTACATGGACGAGAAGCGCGAACGGAGGCTAGACCGCTTCGCCCAGTTTGCCCTGGCCGCCAGCAAACAGGCCGTCACCGCTGCTGGCCTCGATCTGGACGAGCAGGAGCGCGAGTCGGCGGGCCTCTACATCGGCTCTGCCCTGGGCGGCATCGCCTACGCCGAGGAGCAGCACCGCCGCTACCTCGAAGACGGCCCCAACGCGGTCAGCCCCACCCTGGCCGTCGCCGTCTTTGGCGGGGCCGCCCCCACCAACGTGGCGTTGGAGTTTGGCTGGCACGGCCCCAACATGAGCAGCGCGAACGGCTGCGCGAGCGGAGCAATCGCCATCGGCGAAGCCTTCCGCATGATCCGCCGGGGCGAGGCTCCAGTGATGCTGGCGGGCGGCGTAGAAGCCCCCCTCGGCGCACTGGTCTACGGCGCGTTCGCCATCATCCGCGCCATGTCTAGCCGCAACGACGACCCCGCCACCGCCAGCCGCCCCTTCGACCGCGACCGCGACGGCTTCGTGATGAGCGAGGGCGCGACCATCTTGCTGCTAGAGGATGCCGAGTTTGCGGCGGCACGGGGAGCGCAGCCCATCGCCGAGATCGTCGGCTATGCAACCACCACCGACGCTTACCACATGACCGCCCCGCTACCCAACGGCACGCAGGCCACCCGCTGTATGCAGCTAGCCCTCAAGGATGCCTGCCTGCCGCCCGAAGCGATTGGCTACGTCAACGCGCACGGCAGTTCCACCCCGCTCAACGACGGCACCGAAGCCCAGGCCATCCGCGCCGCCCTCGGCAAGGCGGCAGACAACGCGCCAGTCAGCGGCACCAAGGGGCTGACCGGCCACCTGCTGGGGGCGACCGGCGCAGTAGAGGCGGCCATCTGCGCCCGCAGCCTGCAAGCGGGCTGGCTGCCACCTTGCGCCAACCTGTTCAACCCCGACCCGCTGGTAGACCTCGACCTGATCTGTGGCGAAGGCCGCCACCGTGCCGTGCAGTACATCCTCTCCAACTCCTTTGGCTTCGGCGGTATCAACGCCAGCCTGGTCTTGGCGAAGGTCTAGCCTGGCGGATCGCACAGAGGGGGTGGGTAGCTGCGGCTTGCGCCAACATCAGCTACCCGCCCCCAACAACCGTCAAGCCCTGCGCTCACCGCCTACCGCTCCTTAAGCAGGTCTTCTACGTCGCGGCGCACGTTGGCATCCACCCCTTCGCCGATGTGCAGCGCGCGGATGTGGCCCTGCTTGTCGATCAGGTACTGTGCGGGCCAGTAGGAGTTGTTGTAGGCCCGCCAGTTCTTGAAGTCGTTGTCCAGCGGCACCGGATAAGTGATGCCCCACTTCGTGATTGCCGCCTTGATGTTGTCGAGGTCGCGCTCATAACTGAACTCTGGCGAGTGTGGGCCAAGCACCACCAGGCCGTCCGCCTTGTGGTCGTTGTAGAGCTTGACCAGGCCGGGTAGCGAGTGCTGGCAGTTGATGCAACCTAGCGTCCAGAAGTCCACAATCACCACCTTACCGCGCAGGCTAGCCAGCGTCACCGGCTTGCCGCCAGTGTTCAGCCAGGTAGTGCTGCTAATCTCAGGGGCTGGCCCCCGGTCGGGCAGAGCCGAGCGGTAGGGCGGGGTCGCTGTGGCCGTGGCTGGCACTGGCGTGCTGGTCGCTGCCTTCTTCGTCGCGGTCGCCGCTGGTTTGCGCGTCACAGTCGCGGGCGGGCTGGTGCGGGTCGCCACCGCCTGCACTGCCGCCAGCGAGTTGCTCGCCGCCAGTTCATCCCCCCCGCCGCAGGCCGTCAGCACCACCGCCAGCAGCCCCAGCCCGAATAGTGACCTCATTGACAATCTCATCAAGTAAACCCTCCTCATCCTCTTGTTGCCGACTAGCGGCCAATCCGCTCGTCTACAAGCTATACTGGGCTATCCCCCCTGCGGATTGCCACCCCGCCGTGCGATAACCCCTTCTTCTGGCAGGCCCGCCAGCCCAGGCTGACCACAAAGAGGAGAGCGCAGCCCGCAAGCCACGCCCTCCTCTGCTAACCCTCTGCTTGGCCGCTGCCTTACGGTGCGCTGAGGCCGAGCCAAAGGAACTTGCTCAACTCATCGCGGCGCACATTGTTGTTCGGGCGGAAGCAGATACCGCGGCCCCCCGCGCAACTGCCGCCGCTGATCACACCCCGCTGCGCCAGAGCCTCAATCGAGCCGTAGGCGAAGTAGGTCGGCGACACATCACCGAAGGTCGGCACGGTTGGGGTGGCTAGCGGCCAGTTGCGCGCCCGGCGCACGATCAGGGCGATCTCCGCCCGGTTGATTGGGCTGTTCGGGCGGAAGCAGGAGCCAGCCGTGCCACACTGCGCGGGCGAGTAGCCGTTGATCAGCCCACTGTGCGCTGCCGCCTCGATGTAGCTGTAGAAGACGTAGGCTGCTGGCACGTCGGCGAAGGTCGGTGAAGTCGGCGTGAAGTTGGGGACGGCGAAGCTGATCGCCGCCATCTTAGCGAACTGCCCCCGCGAAGCCTGCGCCGCCACGTTGTAGAAGTTGGGGCCGAAGCCGTTGACCGCCCCGATGCAGGTCAGCGGGTGGATGTAGGCGTAGAAGATGTTGTTCTCTGGCACGTCGCTGAACTCATCGCAGCTATCGTAGGTGATGATCGTTGCGTTGTCGCCCACCGCCCAGCTGTGGCCGTCTGGGGCGATGGTAACCTTGTTGAGCTGGGGATAGCTGCCTGCCTCGTCTACCCACTGGCCCTTGCGCTCGCTAATAATCCGCCCGCGGCCATTGCCGTCGTGGCCCACCGCTATCGCCGACACGCCATCTACCCATTGGCCCTTGCGCTCGGTGACGATGCTGGTGGCGATGAAGTTGCTGTCGCTATAGACGACGCTCCAACTGCTGCCGTCCCAGCCGAAGATGTGACCCTGCTGGCTGACCGCGAAGCCGCGATTCGGCTCGGCCAGCGAGACCCCGGTCAGGTCGTCGTTGTAAGGCAGGGTGTAGTTAGTCCAGGTGCTGCCATTGAAGCGCAGCATCATGCCATTGCGCCCAACGCAGAAGCCCGTACCATCGTCGCTGAAGCTGAGGTCCTTCATGTCATAGCTAGTAGTCAGCGGGATTTGCACCCAGGGTTCAGCGGGGTTGAGCGGGTTGTTCTTGCGGATCAGGGTGCCACCGTCGCCCACCGCATACACCTTGTTGGTGATGGGGTTGCGGCCTATGCGGTTCAGGTTGCTGTTCACCGGGCTATCTACTACCCCCCAGCTACGCCCGTCGTAGACCAGGATGCTGCCGCCGCCGCCGACCGCATAGCCGAGCGTCGGCGAGATCAGGTCGACCGCCGCCAGGTCGTACTGGGCGGTGGTGCTGAAGACCTGCCAGACACCAGAGTTGCGCTGGAGTAGCGCACTGCGCTGCTGCGACCCGCTGAGGCCGTTGCTAGCAACCGCCCAGCCACTCACGCTATCCGCGAGGTCGCTGCTGTCGTTCGGGTTGCTCGGCACGAAGTCGAAGTCGAGGACGTTGATACCCGTCGTCAACACCGGCGCGGGCCGCCAGCGGTGTGGGCGGGGAGTCGGCAGGTTAGAGGGTGTGGCCGAGGCGGCTGCGGTAGCGGTTGCTGTCTGCGTGCTGGTGGCAGTACCACCGGCAGGGGCGGGGGAGGTGTTGGTAGAGGTGCTGCTGGGGGTGAAGCTAGTGGTCGGTGGGGGGGTGAAGGTGTTGGTAGAGGTACTGCTGGGGCTGGGGGTAGCCGTCGGTGGGGGAGTGTCAGTGGCGGTAGAGGTAGCCGTCGCTGAGGGTGGGGGGGTGCCGAGCGTAGCAGTGGATGTGGGCGTGTCCAAGCCAATCGGCACCAGGGTAAAGTCGAGGGCTAGCCGCTGATTGTCGACGAAGGCTAGCGTTAGCGTCTGCGTGTAGTAGCCTGGCTTGGCGACCGTGATCTTGAAGCTGCCAACTGGCACCCCACCGAAGTTGTAGTTACCAGCATTGTCGCTGGTCACCAGGTTGCCGTTGCCGTCGTTGATCCGTACCTCGGCCAGCGGCAGCGGGTTGTTGGAGGTGAACTCGCGGATTTGGCCGCTGAACGACGCACCACTGATGCACTTGTAGTGGGCCATCATCGCCTTTGGTGTCCCACTGTTGACGTAGGTACCGACGGCCCACACGTCTTCGCTGCTCAGCACCTTGACCCCGTTCAGGTAGTTTGCCTCGTTGCCCAGGTTAGGCGTGTTGATCGCAGTCCAGTTGCCGCTGCCAAAGCCACTACTGGTGATTGCTACGGTGGTGGTCAGGCCGTTGTTGTTGGCCGCGCCGACCGCCCAGAGGTTGTGGCCGCTGGCGTAATCCACGTCGTTGAGGGCATAGCTGCCGGGTGGCAGGGTGGCCCTGGTGTATACCCCCCCGCCGGTGCGGGTAATCACCAGCGGTTCACGCAGGTTGGGCGTGCTGTTGTAGCCGTAGCCAACCAGTACCGAGGTGTTGAGGCCGACCGCTGCCGCGCCGCGCATCTCATTCCAGGTAGAAAGCAGGCCAGCGAAGGTGAAGGTAGTCACCGTCGCCGAGGTTGCGTAAGTGGGCAGGGTGCTGGTCAGCGTGTTGTAGGCGTAGCCGCCGCTCCAGGGCTGGCTGCCAAGTGTGACAGCGTTGAGTCGGTTTGTGCGGGTGCCGATAGTGTTCGCCCCATCGTTGAGCCAGCCGCCGCTAAAGCTGTCAAAGTGCATCGCCAGGTTGCGCTCCCCCGGCTGACTGAGGGTAGTAAAGGAGCCGACAGCGTAAGCCTCGCTATTGGTCGCCACCACTGCGTTGAGGCTGTTGGTCACGTTGCCAGGGTCAGGGGCGTTGTAGTTCGTCCAACTGGTGCCGTCGTAGCGAGCAATCAGGCTGTGGCTCTTGCCTGCTGAGTCGCTGTAGCTACCAACGGCCCAGGTCTGGGTTACAGTGGCGGCAACGCTGTAGAAGACGCTGTTGGTAGCCGAGAGCGGGGGGGTGTAGATCATCTGCGCCCAGGCAGTGCCGTTCCAGCGCATCGCCAGGGCGGTCAGGCTGCCAGGATTGTAGCTGCCAACGGCCCAGACGTTGCTGGGGTCGCTCGCCGCTACTGCATAGAGGTTGGCGGCAGTGGCGACCGTGTTCGAGTAGGTAGTCCAGCCGAGCGTGCCGCTGCACGTTTGTGGCTGGGCGGCTGGGGCAACCGGTGCAGCGATGGCCGCAGCCGCCTGGGGGGGGGCCACAGGCGAGGCCGGGCCAGAGCCGAAGCCGAATAGAGTGCTGCTTGCCAGGCTAACCAGCAGGAGCAGGTAGGGGATGGTGTTCTTACGCATCGGGACTCTCCTTCTTGTGATCGGTCAATCGCGCGACCGGGGGTGAGACATGGTTCCGCCATTTAGATTATAGGGCGACAGCGATCAAGCTGTCAATGATAAGTTAGTAATCGCCGTGTAAAATATACAACAGACCGATATTCGCTTCACTGCTGTTCAGGGTGCTGTTCAGCGCGCCAGTTGCCCGCCAGCCCCTTGCTATAGCTGAACAGGTGTGCTATAATGAGCAGGTGGTGGTAGCTTTTGTGGAGGTAGTGATAATTGGATGAGCTAGAAGCAGTCCTCAAGCAAGTAGCTGGGCAACCAGCCTTCAGCAGCATCGTCTGGCAGGAAGGCCAACTCTGGTTGAAGCGCAGCTATCGGCTGCGGCCAGACGAGGTGCCGCTCCTGCTGCGCCAGCAAACCACCCCCGCCCGCTTCAGCATCCACCGCGAACAGGGCGACACCCGCACCGTAATCATCGAAACCCCGCTCGCTGGGGTGGATGATGGGGGCCAGTCCCCGCCCAATCTGCCCAACCCGCTGGGCCGAGCGGCTGGCAGCGATGTGGTAGAATAGAAGTGAAACCCGCTGCTGCAAACCAATTGGCAAGGAACAAGGAGCTATATGGCAACCGATATTATCGTCCTCGGTCTCGGCCCTGGCGCGTGGGGCCAGCTTACTGGTGAGGCCCGCGACATCCTCAACAAGGTGCGGCCCGACCATCTCTACTTTCGCACGATCAAGCACCCGACGGTGGATGCCCTGCCAGCCGCCACCCGCGACGGCGCGCACAGCTTCGATGCGCTCTACGAAGCCAGCCCCACCTTCGAGGCGATCTACACCAACATTGCAGCCAGCCTCAGCCTGGCCGCCCGCAACGCAGCCGCGGGCAGCCCCATCATCTACGCCGTCCCCGGCCACCCGCTGATCGGCGAAGCCAGCGTGCTGCGCCTGCTAACCCGCGCCCAGATTGCGGACATCCCAGTTAGGATTGTGGCGGGCCTCAGCTTCATCGAACCGCTTTGCACTGCGCTGCGCCTCGACCCACTGGCGGCGGGCCTGCAACTGGTGGACGCGACCCAGCTTGCCAGCGAACTGGAGGTGACCCCCACCCAGCTAGCCGCTAGCGACCGCAAGGACGACGGCGGCCCCCAGTTCTTCAGCCCCTATAGCATCCCCTTCGCCAACAATCGGCTGCCCACCCTGCTCACCCTCTCGCCCAACGCGCCGCTGCTGGTCAGCCAACTCTACAACAGCCGCACGGCGGGTATGGTCAAGCTGGCCCTGCTCGAACTCTACCCTCCCGATTATGAGGTGACGCTGGTGCGCGCCGCTGGCACCGCGCAGGAGCTTGTGCTGCGGCTGCCGCTGCACGAGCTAGACCATAGCGAACACGCTGCGGCGGTCAACCACCTCACCTGCCTCTACCTGCCACCAATGCCCGCCCTCGCCAGCACCCGCCAGTTGAGCAGCCTCATCTACATCATGGCGCGGCTGAACGGGCCGCGCGGTTGCCCGTGGGACAGGGAGCAGAGCCACCAGACGATCAAGCAGAACCTGATTGAGGAGACCTATGAGGCGGTGGAGGCCCTGGACGCGCTGGCCGCCAACCCCAACGATGCGGATGCGCTGCACAAGTTTGCCGAGGAACTGGGCGATATCCTCTTGCAGGTCGTCTTCCACGCCCAGCTTGGCGCAATCAGCGGCGAGTTCACCCTGGCCGAGGTGGTCAACCACATCGCCAGCAAGCTGCTGCGCCGCCACCCCCACGTCTTCGGCGACGTGCAGGTTAGCGGCTCTGGCGAAGTGTTGCAGAACTGGGAGCAAATCAAGCAGCAGGAGCGGGCGGCGGCGGCAGCAAAGAAGGCGACTAGCACTGAAGCTGGCAGCGAAATCAGTGGGGGGCTGAAGGGGGTCAGCCGCCAGCTACCCGCCCTGCACTACGCCCAAGAGATTGCAGGGCGGGTGGCCCGCCGCGGCTTCGACTGGCCCAGCGCAGACGGTGTGCTGGACAAGGTGCGTGAGGAGATAGCCGAGCTAGCGGCAGCCCCCGACCCACAGAACCAGCGTGAGGAGTTCGGCGACCTCCTGTTCACCCTAGCGCACCTCGCCAACTGGCTCAAGCTGGATGCCGAGGAGAGCCTGCGCCTCGCCAATGCCAAGTTCGTGCGCCGCTTTGCCGCCACCGAGCGCAAGGTGGCCGCCGCTGGGCTGCGCTGGGACGACCTCGATCTGGCGGCCCTCGACCACTTTTGGGACGCGGTGAAGGCCGATGAGCGCGCCACCGCAGCAGAGAGCTAACTATGAGCCAGCCCACCGCCGACAGTCAGCACAGCCGCGTCGTGCTGGAACACATCATCTACGCCGAGCTGCTCGACCTTAGCTCCTACCAGTACGAGCAACTGGTGCGCGAGTTGTTCATGTTCGATGGCTTTGAGACGGCGGTAGTCGGGGTAGAGGGCGACCGCCACATCGAACTGAGCCTGCGGAAGGGCAGCGACACCTTCATTGCCCACGCCCAGCGCGGCCACGGCACCGTTCGTCGTGGCGACGTGCTGCGGCTGCGCAAGCCAGTAGAGAAGGCCAGCGTGAGCGGCGGCTATCTCGTCACCACGCGCAAGGCTCTGGACAGCGAACGGCAGTTGGGTATTGGCAACAACCGCATCGTGCGCCTGATCGACGGCAACGACCTGGTGGCTGGGGTCGCCCGCTTCGCCAGAGCAAGTATGAGCATCAGCCGCGCCGCCGACCTCGCCCTGCAAGGGGATGACTATCGGATGCTGCAATGGCTCAGCCGCCACCACTACGGCGAGTCTGCCCTTGCCCCCAACCAGGCCCGCGCCCTGACCGCAACCAGTGGGGCGGCCAGCAAGCCAATCCGACGGGCCAGGCTCGCCCCCAGCGCAAGCCCGCCGCTAACCCTAGACCCCACAATCCAGCAGCCGGGCCGCCTCAGCGACCGTACCGCCCTGCTCGCCGCTGCGCTCGTCGTCGCCCTCATCCTGCTCGTCGGCTGGCTGCTGCTGCATTGATGAGGGGCAGCATAGTAGCAAGGAGGTGGTGGCGTGGCGATGGCAACAGGTGACAGCCCCGATGCCCAGCTACTGGGGCGCATCATGCAGCTTGACCCGGTAGACTTCGAGGAGATGGTCGCTGGTCTATTCGAGATGGAGGGCTTTGTGGCCCAGAGTACACCCCGCTCTGGCGACGGCGGCGTAGACCTCTACCTCCAGCGCGGCAATCTGACCGCTATCGTGCAGTGCAAACGCCTCAACAGCACGGTTGGCGAACCTACAGTCCGCGATCTCTACGGCACTATGCTGCACGTGGGGGCGCAAGGGGCGTTCCTGGTCACCACCGGCGGCATCTCAGAGCCAGCCCGCCGCTTCGCCGCTGGCAAGCCGATCAAGCTGTTCGACGGTCGCTACTTGCTGCGCTGGCTGCACCAGCACGAGGGCGAAATCCGCAGCGACCCCACCGCCCGCCAACCCGCGCCCGCCCGCCCGCCAACGACGGCTGCGCTCCCGCCTGCTAGCCGCGCCCGCCCGCCCGCCAATCTGCCCCCGCCTCTCCCCCGCCAGTCCGCTGGCAGCCCGCCCAGGCCGCAAGATGCTGGTTACCAGCGGGCTAGCAGCCAGCAGGCCGCCCTGCAAACCGCCGCCGTCTTCGGGCTGCTGCTGGTCATTGGTGTGCTGATCTACCTGATTGTGCGGAGTTGAGGGCTTGTGCAGCCCACTAAAACGACCCCCCAAATGGAGGGCCGTCGCCAGGTTGCGGTTGTTTGGTGCTTAGAGTTGCCAGTCGTCGAGCTTGCGGCTCTGGCGGTTCTCCACCAGCAAGGCGGGGTAGTCGCTCAGGCTGTAGCTGCGTTGGCCGGGCCGCTCTGGGGCGCGCTCCTCGCTGGCCCGCAGGCGGGGATTAGGAGTCTGCTTCCCCCGCTCGTTGCCTGCGTCGCCCTGCACGCCTTGAATGCTGATGATATTTACTAGCCAGTTGGTCATCTTTTTCATGATGGTCTCCTCCGCTTCCAGTTGAACCTTCTGCCCTTATAATACCCCGCCCAGCCCAGATAGTTCCGTTAACCACTTTACAGACTAGTGTAAAGTTCTTGACACAGCCGCCCCGCCGCCCACCGTCAGTAAGGTGGCGGTAAGGTAAGGCCGCTAGCTGCCAGCACCCCCTGTTGCAGCCCCAGCCAAGTTAGCTTATAATAGGCACAGCGGGGCATGGACGAGCGTACCGTGTGCCACCCCCCGACCTACATTCGCCGCTGCCCTTGCAGCCTAACTAAATAAGAAGGAGTGCGCGCCTTGAACAAGTTGAAGGTTATCCGTCAGAAGAAAGGGTTGACCACCGGCCAACTCGCCGCCCGCGCCAGCATCCCCACCCGCCTGATCAGCGACTACGAGGAGGGCCACCAGGCCATCCCCCTGCCCCACGCTCGCCTGCTAGCAAAGGCTCTCTGGGTTAAGGTCGAGGACATCATCCCACCCAACCAGCCGCCCGTCCCTCCGCCCAGTAGCCTGGCGGTCGCTCCCGGTTCGCCGCCACCACCAGCAGTATTGCCCAGTCAGGGCGGCGAGCAACCGACAGAGCAGCAGGGTGCGCAGCAGAGCGCAGCCGCCAATGGCGATCCGCAATCCAGCCCCCCCCGCGACTACCAGGGTAGCTACCAGGGTGGCAGCAGTGGCGGCTACCAGGGTGGCGGCGGCGGCTATCAACGCAGCAGCGGCGGCTACCAGGGTGGCTTCTCCAGCGGCCCCCGCCCGCCCCGTCCCCCCCTGCGCGAACCCCAACCGCCCCAGCCGCCCCGCCCCAAGCAAGAGCCGATCATCCTGCCCGCTACCGAGGGCCAGATTACCGAGATACTGCGCCAGGCCAACCGCGTCGGCATGGAGCCAGAAGCGGTGGCAACTGAGGTGGGCAAGTCGCTAACCGAGCTTGACCGTGCTGCTGCCCGCCAGTGGATTCGCACCATGCGCGAGCGCGCCGCCAACCTGACTAGCGAGCAGCGCAGTTCGCCCGACACCGCCCGCCTGCCCGAAGACCGCGAACCGCAGTACCTTGAGCAGCAGCGCAAGGCGGGCGCAATCTTCAGCTTCACCCTGTTCGACGGCAGCATCTTCACCGGCCCGCTCAAGCTGTTCAGCCCCTACACCATCGTGCTGCACGGCGAAGACGATAAGGATATCGTGCTGCGTAAGTTGGCGATCGCCTACTACCAACAGATCGGCTCCGACCTGCACAGTGCAGAGTTGGCGAAGACCGAGGACGGCAAGTACCCTGAACCGGGCCACCACCACAAGGGCGAGGTCGAGCCACCGAGCGCACCCGCTGCCGAGAGCAGCCTGGCCGAGGATGGGCAGCCCGGCTTCTTCGGCCCCGACAGCCACGAGCAGCGCGACCTGGACGAGGACAAGCGCGACGACGTGGCCGACGCACCTGGTGAGGAGCCGCTGCCAGTGGTGAAGGGAGCGCAAGCATGAGCCTGGCCGACCACCTCAAGTTTTTGCGCGCTCGCAAAGGGGGCGTAACCCCCATCGAGATCGAAGCAGCCACTGGCATCAGCCTGCACGACCTCAACTATCTGGAAATCAAGCATCGCCAGGTGGGTGAGGATGATGAGCTGCTGGCGAAGCTGGCCGCCTTCTACGCCGTGCCACTGGCCGAGTTGCAGTGGCACCGCGACCGCTATCGCAAGAAGCTGACCGCCTACCTCTACGAACGCAGCGAGAGCGGTGACGAGGTTCACCTTACCTTGCAGAACCGCCATACCATCAGCGGCCCCCTGCTCTGGTGGGATCGCGCCGTCATCGCCGTCGAGCAGGTAGGAGCGCACCCCATCCTAGTCGAGCGACACTTCATCATAGACTGGCAGTAACTATACTCCCACCCTGCTCCCCTTACCAGGGGGCGGCGGGGGAGCGGAAGAAGGTAGCTCCACCCGCGTGTGGTAGGACAGGAACGGAAGAAGGCAACCGCAATGGCGATCAAGGACGACAAGGCGCAGCCTGCACGGGCGATGACTCAGCCGTTTGAGGGGATGCAGAGTTTCACCCACGACGAGTTGGCCGAGTGCCTCTCCTTCCTGCGGCGCATGAACAGCCAGATCAGCGGCGATCTTATCCGCCCTGCCCTCGACCGCGACACGCGGCGGCGGCTGGACGAGGAGCTTGAGCGCAATGAGACCTGGGCTGCCGAGATCGCCGCCCGCCTCAGCCTGATGCCCGCCAGCCCCACCGCCCCCGCTGTCACCCGCCGCCTTGAACGGCTGCCGCTAGAGGCCGAGGTAGTCTGCAAGGCGTGTGGCGCGCACAACCGCATCAGCGCACGCTTCTGCACTGCCTGCGGCCAAACCCTGCCTGGCGAGGGCAAAGAGCGGCCAACAGTGCAGCTTGCCATCCGCATCGTGCATGGCGAACTCAGCGACGTGGGCGTAGTGCGCCGCAACAACGAGGACTCGATCTTCAGCCGCGAACTGGAGTTGCCGAAATCGCTGGGCGGCGGGCGCGGCTGGCTGGGCCTGGTCGCCGACGGCATGGGCGGGGCCAGTGCGGGCGAGGTCGCCAGCGGCATGACGGTGGAGCTAGCCCCCGCCTACGTGTTGGAGCGGGTTAGCAGCCTGCAAGCGGAGGGCGTAGAAGCTGTCTTGCGCGAGGGGCTAGAGGCTGCCAACCGCGCCGTCTTCCAGCGCGCCCGCGCCATCGCCGGGCAGCGCGGCATGGGGACGACCGCCACCATGCTGCTGCTCGCCCCTGGCCTTGAACGCTGCTGGCTAGCCCACATCGGCGACAGTCGTGCCTACCTGCTCAACCGCCTCGGCATCACAATGAA
>Ga0123338_10001958_pt1 | contig 19472 bp, 16 predicted proteins | sample grotaG_FD_89793 | JGI IMG/M metagenome (GOLD analysis project Ga0123338, IMG submission 89793) | Glacier valley bacterial and archeal communities from Borup Fiord, Nunavut, Canada, to study Microbial Dark Matter (Phase II) -... | ecosystem: Environmental > Aquatic > Freshwater > Ice > Glacier ...
CAACCACCAGTTCTTGTCGCTGGCCGGCAACCTCACGGTGTCGGCCCTGAGCCTGCTCTCGGTGTCGCTGCTGTTTCGGGTGCTGCCCGCGCCTCGCTCGCTCCCGAACAGCCCCGGATGAAAGCCGTGGTCAGAAAGCCGGTCCGAAACGAGTCGGCCAGCCCGACTATCGAGCTGAAAAACACCCACAAGCCAATCTCGCGCGCCGGCAGCGCCCGAAACAGCAGCGACACCGAGAGCAGGCTCAGGGCCGACACCGTGAGGTTGCCGGCCAGCGACAAAAACTGGTGGTTGCCGAGGTAGGAGGAGAGCCACGCGGGCAGGAGCTTGGTCATTTTTTAGTGCTTAGTGCCTGGTGCTTAATGCTTGGCAGTTTGTTGTCGGCCAAGGTGATAACTGCTGCCGCGTCCCGCAAGCCCCGAAGGGGCTTCGTAGCCTAGCCCAGGGTTGGCGACGAAGGAGCCTACCCTGGGTTCAGCGCAGCTTTGGGACCAGAACCCCAACGGGGTTCCGTAGCTTGACATCTGGCGGGCGTGGGCGGAACCCCATTGGGGTTCTGGTGACATCCTAACTTAAACCTAGGGTAGGCTTCGCCAACCCTGGGCTAGGCTACGAAACCCCGTTGGGGTTCAGGGTGTGTTTTGTCCATTACGTAGCTGGTGCCCTGCGGGCCTTGTCCCAGGCGGCGGGCTGCCCCCGTCGCCAAAACCGAACAGCCCCCTGAAACACAGCCAAGTTCATCATCGTGAAGTAGAGCGGCACGAGCAGCGGGCCGGCCGTGCGGCCCCGCGCCGCCCGCCACCAGCCCAGCGCGGCCGCGCCGTAAAACGCGGCTTGCCCGGCCAGCAGCGCGGCGTAGAGGCCGCCGTAGCGCAGGGCCAGCGCGGCGTTGAGCGGCAGCAGTAGCGCCAGCAGCGCCGGGGTGAGGCTCCAGCGCAGCACCCGGTGCGAGACGTAGAGCAGCGTGAGCACCGGCCGGGGCCAGGGCCGTAGCAGGCCCGTGAGCCGGCTCATGGCCTGCCAGCCGCCGGCGCTGATGCGCACCTTGCGCTTCATCTCCTCGGCCAGCGAAAACGAGGGCGATTCCAGCGCGTAGGCCCGCGGCTCATACACGACGCGGTAGCCGGCCGCCACGATGCGCATCGACTGCACGAAGTCGTCGAGAATGGTGTCGGCTTCGAGCGGCGCGAACAGGTCGGTGCGAAACGAGACCAGTTCGCCGGCCGCCCCCATCAGGCTGTAAATATCCGAATCGCAGCGCTTTAGAAACGACTCGTAGCGCCAGTACAGCCCCTCGCCGGCCCCGGCCGCGCCGCCCTCGGCCCGCACCCGCTTCTCGCCCGACACGGCCCCCACCCGCGCGTCGGCGTACGGGGCCACCAGGTAGCGCACGGCCGCCGGGTTGAGCAGCGTGTTGCAGTCGGTGAAAATCACGAACGGCGTATCGACGTGGCGCATGGCCCGGTTCTCGGCCGCCGACTTGCCGCCCCGCGCCGCCTGGTGCAAGTGCCGCACCCCCGGAAACCCCGCCAGCACCGCCCCCGACGCGTCGTCCGACCCGTCGGTAATAACCAGCAGCCGCAGCCGGTCAGCCGGGTAGTCCAGCGCCAGGCAGTCGCGCACTTTCTCGGCCAGAATATCGGCCTCGTTATAGGCTGGCACGATGAGCGTGACGGACGGCTCGAAGGCGGGCGTGGGCGGCGTTGTGCCCTGCCGTCGCTGCAATGCCGCCCACGCGCCCACGAGCAGCGCGTAGCCGACGTAGGTGTAAATGACGATGGCGGCGGCGAGCCAAAATAGAGTGAGCATGTTTTGAATTAAGAATTAAATTATGGGGTAATTTATTCCGTGGGTTCATTTGATGCAGCAGCTTCGGCTTCGTCCACTGCCTCATCCGCAGCTTTGGAGGAGATGAAGATGGAGGCTAGGATTTTTTTCAATCCTTCTGCATCAGCCAGTAGCGACGCGGCCAGGCGCGGCTCCAGAGACTCGCTGTCTCGCGGCAAGCGCAGCCAATAGTGCGTCTCGCGGGCCTCTTCGTAAGCGATAGTCATCTTGGCGATAAAGTCACGACGGGAGGCCCCGCCAATGGCCTCCTCCGTGTTCGCGCCAATAGAAGTGCCATTCCGAAAAACCTGGTCCGCCGCCGCATACAGCTTTTTGGAAATCACAAGTTTATTCAGCCCAAACATCCGCAATCCGAACGCATAGCTTTTTTCCAGAAGCACATTTCCGTTCTTCATTCCCTTATCAGGTTTTAATCCTTAATTCTTAATTTTTAATTTTAAATCGATACCTCCGCCACGGCCCGATACAATCGCCCCACGCTGGCTTCCCAGGTGTGGGTTTGGGTGAAGGCGATGCGGGCGGCGCGGCGGGCGGGGTCGTGGTCAGCGAGGGCGGCTTCAAGCTGAGTGAGCCACTCGGCCGGGTTGCTGGCCAGGTAGACGTGCTCGGCGAACATGGTCATGGCCCCGGTGGCCGTGGCCACTACGGGCCGGCCCATGGCCAGGTACTCGTCAATCTTGAGCGGGTAGTTGCCAACTGTTATATCGTTGAGGGTTTGAGGGTTGATGCACACGTCGGAGTGTTGCAGGTAGGCAGCCAGCTCGGCGGGAGCCTTGCTGCCGAGAAAGTGGACGTTGGGCAGCCCGTGCAGCTCGCTCCTCTGAAACGCCTCGTCCTCGGGGCCAATCAGCACCAGGTGCCAGTCGGACCGTTGCCGGGCAATGGTCAGCAGCAGCCCGATGTCGAGCCGGATGGCCGTCAGGTAGCCGGTGTAGGTGAGGCGCGGGCCGGGCACGGCGGCCAGGTCGGCGGGCAGCGGGTGGTCCGTATCGGCCTGGTACTGACTCAGTACGCAGCCCTGGCCGATGTCGTAGCTCCGCGGGTTGTGCGGCCGGGCGTAGTCGCGCAGCCAGGCCGAGTTGGCCGTTACCAGGTCGGCCGTTTCCATCGTGGCCGCTTCGAGCCACGGCCCGTGCCGCCGGAAATAAGGCACGGCCAGCACGTAGTCGCGCAGGTTGTAGATGAACTGCCGGGGCCGCAGCCGCTGCTTCAGCTCCACGCCGGGGTAGATAAGCCCGTCCTGCAACAAGTAATACGAATCAAAACCCACGGCCCGTGTCGCCCGTGCGATGTCGTGGGCCAGCCACTTGGCATTGAGCCGGTTAAGGGCACTGAATGCCGCCCGCGAAGCCAGCCAGTTGGCCGACAGCAGCAGCACCCGCGTCGTGCAGACCCACACGTTGGGCGCGACCGATACCAGCCCCGGCTCCTGGCCCAGCAGCACCCGCAGCCGCTGCCGTACGCCCGGCTCCCGCCGCTCGCGCAGCACCGTGCTCACGTCGAGCGGCATGTTCACGTACAGCACCCGGTTGTGGCGGGCAAACTCCAGCGCCATGTTGCGCGGATTCGTGCCGATGGGCGTGTCCCAGTTCTGCTGCGCCAGAATGATGATGTTCTGGTTGGTCATTTTGAGGGATTAGAGATAAGGGGTTAGAGATAGGGGACGTTGGTCATGCAGAGCGCAGCGAAGCATCTCGCGTGGCGCAGTAAACTCAGGCGTTAGTTCAAGCAATGATGCGAGCGAGATGCTTCGTCTCTGCTCCAGGCGCAGAATGCTCTGCATGACTCAATTTTTAACTCTCACCCAGCTACTGCTGATGAAATCGTAGCGCTTGAGTATCCGGGCGGGGTTACCGGCCACGACGGTGTAGGCGGGCACGTCCTTCGTAACGACGCTGCCGCCGGCCACCACCGCGTGGCGGCCGATGCGGACCCCGGCCGTGATGACGGAGTTGGCCCCAATCCAGACTTCGTCCTCGACCACGATTTCGGCCGTCGTGCAGGGTTGGTCGCGGATGGGCCGGTTCACGTCGAGGTAACCGTGGTTGAGGCCCGAAAAGACCACGTTCTGGGCGATAATCACGTCATTGCCAATGCGCAGCGGGCCGATGAGCACGTTGCCCAGCCCCACCAGCGTCCGCGCCCCGATGAACACGCCGCCCACCCCGTTATTGACCGTGGCGAAGTCCTCCACGATGGACCCGTCGCCCAGCTCAAACGGCTGAAACGGCACCACGTCGAGCCGGGTGCGCCGCCGTACGCGCGCCGCCCGCCCGTAGCGATGCACGAACGGATTGACCAGCCAACGTACCCAGAGCCGCGGCCGCGCTTCGCCCGGCACCAGCATCAGCCGCAACACGAGCTGCTTCAGGCGGGGGTTGTTTTTGACGCGGGTGGTGAGGGACATAGGTCAATGAGCAATTATCAATGAGCAATTATCAATGAGCAATTATCAATGAGCAATGAATAATGAGCAATTCGGGGGAGGGGCGGCGGCAGCCCGCACCCGCCGCCCCTCCCCCGAATTGCTCATTGTTCATTGCTCATTGATAATTGATTCATACACCCGTTGCACTTGCCGGGCCGTAGCGAGCCACGAAAAATGACCGACGCGCTCGTACCCACGCCCGATAAGCGCGGCCCGCTCGGCGGGGTCGTTTTGCAGGCGAAGGATGGCGGCAGCCAGGGCTTCGGGCTGGCGCGGGTCCACGAGCAGAGCGGCCCCGCCGGCCACTTCGGGCATGGCCGAGGTGTCGCTCGTGATGACGGGCACGCCGCAGGCCATCGCCTCCAGAATTGGAATGCCAAAGCTCTCGCGCAGAGAGGGATAGAGGAAAATCTCGGCCAGGCTGTAGAGCAGCGGCAGCTCCTGATTGGGCACGTAGCCGCAGAGGTGAATGTCGGCCCGCAGTTCGGGCGCGCCCAGCTCGCGCAGCAGCGCCAGCAGGGCGGCCTCGTCGTAGTCGAGCATCACGAGCGGGGCCACGAGCGGCCCGCGCTGCCGTAGCAGTGCCAGCGCCTGGAGCACGCCGCGCAGGTTTTTCTTGGGGTCGGTGTTGGCCAGAAAAAATACGAACCGCGCCGGCAACCGGTAGCGGGCGCGGGCAGCGGCCAGCGCCGCCGCGTCGGTGATGGGCCGGAATTGCGCCCCGGCGCTGTTATAGACCACCTCGACCGGGGCCGGACCGGGCAGCTGCTGCTCGATGCGGGCGCGCTCGAAAGCCGACACCGTGAGCACCCGCGCGCAGTGCGGCACCACGCGTGGCACGTTCCAGCGCCGGTACAGGTTGCCCGCCCGCTGGTACCAGCTGCCGCGCCGCAAGTCCAGCTTTTCGAGGTAAATGATGTCGTGCAGCGTCAGCACGAGCGGCACGCCCGGCCGTAGCGGGGCCGTGTTGCTGGTGCAGTGCAGCAGCTGCACGCCCGTGCGGCGCGCGGCGCGCGGCAGCAGCACCTGCTCCCAGTACGGGTACGGGCCGCCGGGCACTTCCACGAGGTGGAAATTGGGCGCGGCCGGCAGCACCGCCCGGTCCGCGTCGGGCTTCACGAACACGAAATACTCGTTCACCTGGTCGAGCTGCTGCAAGTGCTTAAGCAGCTCCAGGGCCACGATGTCCATGCCGTGCTTGTGGGGCCGCAGCAGCCGCTGGGCCTCGATGCCGATGCGCATTGGCGGCCGGGCGGCTGGGGCCAGCGTGGAAATAGCAGCTTGTTTTTCAGCAGTTTGCATGAGGATAGTCAAAAAAATCTAGCGCCGCTTGCTCGCCCTCAGTCCCTGCCGGAACCCGATAAAGATGCTGATGAGGGCGGGCAGAAACAGAATTTCCCAGGGCATGGCGGTGGTTGGGTGAGATAGTAAGTGCGTCAGTCATGCAGAGCGCAGCGAAGCATCTCGCGTGGCGCAGTAAACTCTGGCAATAGCTCAGCAATGATGCGAGCGAGATGCTTCGCTACGCTCTGCATGACTAGAACACCTCACTCCCGGCCAGGCGGCTCGGCGTGGGGCGTGGGTAGAAACGAGTGTTTAGCCTGCCCGATGCGCAGCACGGCCAGCAGCATGGCCCCGATGGCCACCGGCAGGTGCAGCAGCGCCTGGCCCACCTGCCGGGTGTAAAGCCGCCCCGGCAGGGCCAGCAGCAACGCCGCGCCCGCCCCGACGAGTAGCGCCAGCCAATAGCCGGGGGCCGGCCCCCAGCCGGTGGGCAGCGCCAGCGCCAGCAGCAGCAGCGCGCCCAGCACGCCCAGCAGCAGCGTCCGGGGCAGCAGCGCCGATTGCAGTACCTTGTCGAAAAAGTCGAAGTTGCCGTGCCCGAGCTGGCGCAGGCCCTCGCCGAGGTACTTGTGCAAGTACTCGTGCTGGGTGGCCAGCCAGCGGCTCCGCTGGGTGGCGAACACGCGGGCGTTCGGGATTTTCTCGTCGAAGACGTAGGCCGTCGGCAGGTAGGGGATTTTACAACCGTCGCGCAGAATTCTGAAATCCAGCTCCTTATCCTCGCCCGCCGTGTCGCCGATGTCACGCAGCAGCTCGCGCAGGTAGCCGTAGTCGAAGGCCATGCCCGAGCCGATGAGCGCGGCTGACATGCCCAGGTTGGCGTGGCCCTGCCGGAAAATATGGTTGTTGATTTCCTCGTTGCAGGCATCGAGCACGGCAAAAGCCGAGTCGAGGTTTTTGGCCGTGCGGTGACCCTGCGCCACGCGGTAGCCGGCGGCAAACGCGTTATCCACTTGGTTCAGAAAGCCTTCGCTCATCACGTTGTCCACGTCCAGAATCACGGCCACGTCGTAGGCCAGGGGCGGCAGCGCGGCCAGCGCGGCGCGCAGAGCCTGCCCTTTGGTGCTTTTGGCGAAGCTGACTTCAACCACACCCACCCCCTGCCGCCGCAGCGCCTGCACGGTGGCCGGTTGCAGCCCGTCGGCGATGACCTGCACGTCGGCCGAACCGGCGTAGCGGTGGCGACGCGCGGCGGCGGCCGTTTCCAGCACCACCGCGTCGGCCTGGTAGGCGGGTATGAGCACGCACATCCGGCGCGGCGCGGCGGCCGGTTCAGCCGCGTCAACTGGCCCCGGCCGCTGCCTGGCTGTCTGACGCGGCCAATGGCCGGCGAGCGCGAAGAAGAGCAGGTACGCGACGTTGAACATCAGGAAAATCCCGGCCAGGGTCAGGAGCAGCGCAAGCGCCTGAGCGATAAAAGACATGAGCAAAAAAATCAAGGTCCGCGCCGGCTGCGGGGAAGCGGTCGGGGAGCGAAACTTTCGTGGCAACCCTGACCGCCGCGCGCACGGCGGAAGCGGTCGGGAAGCCGCGAAATCAGTTGTGGAAAAGGAAAGGAAGCGTGTTGAGTGGTTCGTTGGCTCGCCGCTCGCAAACCCCATCCCCTAGCCCCTTCCCCGATGGGGAAGGGGGACTAGCTCTAGTTTCTAGTCTCACGTCCGCTCTAGAGCCAGAACTAAGGCTAGTTCTCCTTCCCCATCGGGGAAGGGGCTAGGGGATGGGGTTTGCGAGCGGCGGGTTGTAGGGACGGGTTGTAGGCTAAATTGCGTTGTCAGTCTAATCAGTTAATTATTAGTGAGTATTACTCCTTCATCCCCACCACCACATTCACCCGCGGCAGGAAGTGATTTTGCCGCACGTCGTGGCCGCGCAGATGCCAGGCTATGCCGCGCCAGATAGCCCGCAGGTGCTGGGTTTCGCCACGCAGCAGGTGTTGCAAACTTTGCTTGGGAGCCGCCACGAGCAGGAAAAACAGCGCCCCGCACCAGCGGCGCAGCCCGGCCGAGTTGCGCCGGATGAAGAGCAGCCGGTTGCGGTGCATGTAGTAGGTGCGCAGCACCGACCCGCGGCCCACCGACACCGATTCCTTGTGATAGACCGTGGACCGGCCCACGTAATGACACTGGTAGCCAGCGCGCTTGAGCATCTCGCACCAATCCAGCTCCTCGTAGTACAGAAAATACAGCTCCGGCATGAGGCCGGCCCGGCGGATGGCGGCCAGCGGCGCGAGCATGGCCGCGCCGTGGGGCTGCTCGGTCGGGTAGGAGCCGTCGTGCTGCCCGGCATCGCGCTCCAGGTGGCCGACGGCGAAGCTGCGGCCCGTCCAGGGGCTGACGGCGCTCGACCCGGCGTACTGAATGAGCCGCTCGGGGCCGTAAAACAGCAGCTTGGGCGAGACCAGCCCCACCGCCGGGCGGGCTTCGAGCAGGGCCACGAGCGGCTCCAGAAAGTCCGGCTCCACCTCCGTGTCGTTGTTCAGAAACAGCGCGTACTTGCCTTGTGCTTCTTTGATACCTAGATTGTTACCGCCCGCGAAGCCCAGGTTTTGGGCCGAGCGCAGCAGACGCACGTTCGGAAACCGCTCGGCGATGGGGGCCGGGTCTTCGGTGGGCGAGGCGTTATCGACGACGATGACTTCGAGGCGCGGGTAGCTCACGCGCGCCAGTGAAGCCAGCAGCGCGCAGGTCGTCTGGGCTTGGTTGTAGTTGATGGTGATGACCGACACCAGCGGCCAGTCAGATAGCGGCGGCGGCGGCGCGGGCAAGGGCTGGTGAGACAGCCCCGGCAAAAGCTCGACAGACAGCTCAGACATAATTGGGGTAAGCAGAGTTAGGATGGGCAGAATTAGCGGGCTGGTTGGGCTGGTCGGGATGAGTGGCAAGGGCCAGCGGCGGCGTATCGAGCCGGGGGCCGTTGAAGACGAAAACCCAGGACAGGAATATTATCATGGCCGAGGGCATCTGGTTCATGATTTCGTTGCCGTAGCTGCTGGCCAGGATGCCGCCGTAGCCGGCCGTTAGGGCCAGCAGCTGCTGGCGCAGGCGCGGGTCGCGGGTGCGCCAGACGATGCCGCCGCACTTGCCCAGCAGATAGAGCACGATGCTGAGCCAAATCAGCAGCCCGACGATGCCGTACTCGACCCAGACCTTGACGAAATAGCTGTCGGGCGGGATGGAGGACAAAAATTTGTCGGCGTTGTACGTCGTGCCCCACATGCCGCTCACGCCCACGCCGCCGCCCAACGGCCGCGTGGCCAGGTACTCGCGCAGCACGCGCTGGTTCTGCAGCCGGATTTGGAGCGAGGCATCCTGCGGGTCGAGGCCGGTGCGCAGGCGCTGAATGTTGAGATTAGAGTTACCCAGCGTCGTGTACTTGAGCACCCCAAACGCGCCCGCGCCCAGCAGCGCGCCCAGCAGCAACACTTTGAGCTGTTTGCTGAGCAGCAGGTAGATGGCCCCGCCCACGACGAGCAAAAACAGCGCCCCGCGGGTGCCCGAAATCAGCATTCCGTAGAGCAGCAGCCCGGCGGCCCCGGCCAGTAGCAGCCGCTGCCAGCGGGCAAAAGGGCCGAGGGCCAGTATCAGGCAAATCAGCGCCACGTGGGCCTGGGAGGTGCCAAACTGCGCTGCTTCGCTGTAGACCGAAAACACCCGCAGCTGCCCCCACAGCAGGTGGGTGCGGCCCGCGCCCAAATCGAGCCAGTGCTGCTCCATCTCGTCCACGCCCAGCACTTTTTGCTTGATGCCGTAGAGCGTGCCGAGCACCGAGAGGCCGATTATCAGCCCCAGGAACAGGCGCAAATCGCGCCGCTGCCCAAACACGAGGCAGGCCAGCGGCACGGTCAGCACCCAGTAGAGCGTGGTGCCGCGCATCTCGTAGAGCCACCCCATCGGGCTGGCCCCAGCGGGGTTGGCCAGCTCCAGCACGTTGATAATAAACCAAAGCAGCGCCAGCCCGCACAAGTCGTTGCGCACCAGCGCCCACCGAAACTCCGGCGACCGATGGAAGGCCACCGCCAGCCACGTCAGCCCCAGCAGCGCTTCCATGCCCAACCCAAACGGGCTGTTGCCATAGTGCCGGTTGAGCGTCATCACCCCGAAGCAGTAGCCGATAAAAATGACCAGGCCCGCCCGTGGCGAGCTAAACACGAGCAGCACTACAAACACCCCCAGCGTGCCGCCCAGCAGCACGCCCGGCACCAGCGCACCCACCTGCCCTACCAGCCAGCCCACTCCCAACGCCCCGCCCACCGCCGCCGGCAACAGCCAGCGCGAGTCGAGCACGGATTGGGGAAAGGGAGCGGCGGGTTTCATGTAAACTAATAGATTTGTTGTTAAATAATTGTCATGCAGAGCGTAGCGAAGCATCTCGCGTGGTGCAGTAAACTCACTCGTCACCAACGACCCACGCGAGATGCTTCGCTGCGCTCTGCATGACGGATGGCGCGGACATTCACGCCACCACCTCCCCCCCCACCAGCACCATCTCCACCGGCGCGCTCGTGGCGGCGCGCAGCGTTTCCACGGTCTGGTGGTCGGTGAGCTGCCAGGGGCGGGTGGCGGGCACGGCCAGGAAAATCAGGTGCAATTGGTTCAGCACGCCGCCGGGCAGGTAGCCGTCGCGCAGGGGTGGAAACTCAAGCAGCAGCACCTGCACGGCGGGCGCGCTGACTTCGGGCAAACACCGGGGCACGGCGTGCTGGATAAGCTCATCGAGCGACCAGCCCCGCACGGCGGCGGCGGTAGTCGGGTAGAACAGGGTCGGGGCCGTGGGCGACTCCTCCGTATCGGGTGGGGTCGTGCTGTCTTCGTCGTCCGGGTACAGGGCCAGGGTTTGGATGCCGCGCGCGTGGCAGCGCCGGGCCAGCTCCTGGCCGAGCGTCGCCCCGTCAGGCTGCCGCTCGACGCTGAACACGCCCACCACGAACGGGGCCGGGGTGCTGGCCGTGTTGGCTTTGAGTAGCACGTGGCGCACGAGCTGGTCGAGGCTGCGCTGGCGGGCGGCGGCCAGCAGCGGCGTGGGCCGGGCGGTGGCGGCGGGCAGCAGCCCGGCCACGGGCAAGCCGGTGCGCTGCGCCGCCACGGCGGGAGTGCGCAGCGAGCGGTCGAGCAGGCCCGCGCCCAGCACCAGCCCGGTCACGAGCGTCAGCCCGCCCAGGCCGCTGAGCAGCGTGAGCATCAGCAGCTTATTGCTCTGCGGCTGGCCGGGCAGGTTGGGCGGGTCCACTATTTTGAGCTTGGCCGTGAGGCTGCTGTTTTGCTGGGTGGCCTTGCTCGCGTTGAGGCTGGTGAGCACGGCCAGGTAGTCTTTTTCGGCCAGCTCGATGTCGCGCCCCAGCTTCTTGAGCGTGGCCCCGAGCGGGGCCATGCGCTGGTACTCGCGCTCGAACGCCTGCTGGCGCTGGTTCATCACGCCCAGCCTGGCCCGGTTGGTTTCGACCTGCACCATACCCTGCACGTACTCGGTCAGCAGCTTCTCGTTGGGCACGCCCTCCGCCGACGCGGAGTGGGCGTAGTAGCTGTCCACGTTGTCGCGCAAGGTTTGCGTCGTTCGGTCGGCTTCGGCCTGCAAGCGCCGCACTTTGGCCTCCGAGCCGGCTTCCTGGCGGCCCAGCAGCTGCTGGTCGGCGATGGCCGCGTTCAGCTCGCCCAGCTTCTGGCGCTGCTCCAGCACCCGCCGGTTGTTGAGCAGCGCCCCCTGCTGCCCGCCGAGCTTGCGGTTGATGGCCGCCAGCCCGGCCTGCGCCCCGGCATACTGCTGGCTCACCTGGCTCAGCTCGCCGGCCAGGGCCTCTTTTTCGGTCGTCACGGTGCGGGCCTGCTCGTCGTAGTCCACGATGCCATGGGTGCGGCTGAAGGCCAGGTTCGCCGCTTCGGCCGCGCTCAGGCGGGCTTTGGCTTTGGCTAATTCGGTTTCGTAGTAGCTGATGACGGAGCTGGTCTGGCCCTCGCGCAAGTCGCGCGACTGGGCCAGCAGCACTTGCGTAGCCAGCGTAAGCGTCGCGCGGCTCAGCTCTGGGTCGTAGCTCTCAAACTCGACCTTCACCAAATCGCTCGCCCCGATGCGCACGGCGCTGAGCCGGTCGAGCGCGCCGAGCGAATACGTAGCATTGCCCGAATTAAGCAGTTGGTAAAGCGCGTTCGTGTTGTCGGCCTGGGCCAGGCGGCGCACGTTGTCGAGCGTCGCGGCCAGCGTCGGTCCGGTCAACTGCCGCCGCGCGTCGGTGGGCAGGCTCTCGGCCAGGGCGCGGTACGGGGCCGCGCCGAGCAGGGCCGGCCGCTGGGCCGTTTCCCACAGGTGCTGGGCCAGCAGCTGGCAGGCCACTTCCTGCTTGGTCGAGCGGGCCGTGACCAGGTTGAGCAGGTTGTCGAACGCGTTGCTGGTCTTGTTATAATCGGCCTCCGCGTTGCCCGAGAGCGAATAGCCCGACGCGATGCCGGTGTAGATGGTCGTGTTCGAGCGGTACACCTGGGGCAAGCCCCGGGCGAAGAAATACGTCGAGCCGGCCAGCACCAGCGGCACCAGCAGCAGCAGCGGCCACCGGCGGCCCAACAGCCGTAAGGCATCGGAGAAGCTCATCTTGTTGGTTGTTGGTTAGTTGTCAGTTATTCATTAGTACTCGCCGCTCGTAGCGCCTCGCCCCCCGGCCCCCTCTCCGAAAAGGAGAGGGGGAGCCAACCGTCAGGGAACGTAAGCAATCGTCTGGCTCCCCCTCTCCTTTTCGGAGAGGGGGCCGGTCCCAAAGGGGTCCCGTGAGGCGCTACGTTAAGAGCAGCTAATCTTAAATCCCTTAAGGCGTAGCCAAGAGGGAGGAAATACGCGCGCCGACCACTTCTTCGAGCAGCATAAACGAGGTGTCGTATTGGCCGCGGGCCGTGGTCTGGGCGATGTTGGCATCGGTGAGCTGGGTGCTGACCTGCGAAAACGTGACCAGCGGCAGCTGCCCCTGCCGAAACTGCCGCTCGGCGAGCTGGTAGCTGGTTTGCACCGCCACGAACGCTTCCTGGCGGAGCGTGAGCAGCCGCCGGGCCAGCAACACGTTCTGGTAGAGTTGAATAATCTGTTGGCGCACCAGGTTTTCACGCTCTTGGCGCAGGGCCTCGTTACGCTCGCTCAGCAGCGCGCCGCGCCGCAGCAGCGTCCCCCGATTCACAATCCGGTCGAGCGGCAGCACGAAATTGACCCCCGCGAAGTAGCGGTTCGAGCTGAACGTGTTGAACTGATTGGGCCGTTGCGGGTCCACGAGCGAGATGCTGGCCAGGTTGCCGTAGTTGTAGTTGCCCACCAGCTCCACGCTGGCCAGCAGGTTGCGGCGGGCCAGGGTCAGGTCCTGGTCGCTGATTTCCCGGTCCAGTCCCGTCGCCCGCAGCTGGGCCGAGTGCTGCACGGCGGCCGCCGTGAGCCGGGGCAGGGCCACGCCCGGCGCGTCGAAAAACACGGCTTGCCAACTGTTGGCCGCCGGGGTCGTCGGGGTTTTCGGAACGGTCGGGTTTTGGGGGTTCGTCGGGCTGGTGGGCTGCGGCCGGGCCTGGGCATGGGCCGGCAATGGGGCTAGCAGCGGGGCCGACAGCACGGCCAGGGCGAGCAGCGTACGGGTCAGGGGCTGGTGGCTCATACGTTTTCCTTTTGAAATAAGGCCGGAATAGTACGCAAGATGATATCGAGGTCGTTGCGCATGGAGTGGTCGCGGGCATACTCGTTGTCGAGGGCCTTGCGCTCGGCTTCCGACATGCCGCCCGCTTTGCCCCGCCGGCTTACCTGCCACAGCCCGGTCAGGCCGGCCGGGGCCAGGAAGCGCCGCGAATGCTCGTCGGTGAGCAGCAGCTCGGCTTCGTAGAGCGGCAGCGGCCGGTTGCCGACCAGCGACATATCCCCCCGCAGCACGTTGTAGAGCTGGGGCAGCTCGTCGAGGCTCGAATTGCGCAGGAAGCGGCCCACGCGCGTCACCCGCGGGTCGTCCACTATCTTGATGAAGGCCGGGGCCTGGGCCGTTTTCTGCTGCTCCCGAAAGCGCGGCTCGCAGATGAGCTGGCCGGTTTCGTCCACCAGCGGCTGCTGGCAGCCCTGGCCGGCCGCCGCGCAGCTGGCGCACAGCGCGGCGGGCGCGGCGGCGGCCGTCTCGTTGGGCGCGGCGCTTTGGTACTGGTTTAGGCTTTTCATGCCGGCCAGCAGCTGGTCGGCATCCGAACGCATCGAGCGCAGCTTCCAGAACTTAAACACCCGGTAGCCCGCCCCCACCCGGTACGAGTAGTAGAACACCGGCCCCCGCGACTCCAGCTTAATGAGCACGGCCAGCACCAGCAGCACCGGCGCGAGCAGCAGCAGCGCCGTGCCGGCCCCGAGCACGTCCACGACGCGCTTGCCCAGCGGGGTCCGCAGGTCGTAGTGGCCGGCGGTTGGAGTGGCCGAAGCAGCTGGCGCGGGTGCCGGCCCGGTTTCAGCGGCCGCCTTGGTCAGCGCCGCCAGCCGGGGCAATAGCTCGGCTTCGTCAATGGTTGGTCCCATCAGGTCGCCGTGGTCTGGGTCTGGTGCGCCAGCCGACAAGTGGCCGAACCCCGAACCAGCCGAAGCCGTGAGCCAGATAAGCGGTTGGCGCAAACCCAAGTCGAGCCGCAGCGCCCGCATCAGCGGCAGGCCCAGCGGCGCGTCGGGCGGGGCCGCGTTCACGATGGCGGCGAAGGCCGGGGTCGGGGCCGCGCACACGGCCAGCGCCTGGGCCGGGGTGCTCACCACGAGCAGCTCCAGCTGCCGCGCGAAGCGTTGGCGCGTCCGCTGAGCGGCCACGGGGTCGGGGCTGAGGTAGAGCACTACCGGCCGGGAAGCAGCCGCGCTCATACCCGAACCCGACTCAGCAAATTCTGGATGCGCAGGCTCAGCTCTTCGGGGTTGAAGGGCTTGACCAGGTAATCGTCGGCCCCCAACCGGAGGCACTCTATCTTGTTGGCCGTGTTCTCCTTACCCGACAAAATAATCAGGCCCACGTCGCGGTGCCGCTCGCTGGCCCGCACCTGCCGGATGAACGCCGGCCCGTCCATGACGGGCATGTTGTAGTCGGCCACGATGGCATCCGGGCAGTGGCCCTGCGCCAGCCAGAGCATGGCTTCCTGGCCGTTGGCCTTGAGCACGACCTGAAATTCCTGGCGGAAATAATGCTCCAGGATGAGGCAGATGGCGGGTTCGTCATCGACCACTAGTAAGTTTCTTTTCATAGTAGTAACGGCCGGGCCGTTGGTTAGAAGTGTGGAGGACTGCTTCTTACTTGCTCTGCTGCCCCGGCGTATTTCGTACGCCGGGGCAAGCACTGATAAGAAAAGCCGCTCACACAAAAGTAAGTAAGCGCTGGTGTTAATCCAGCGTATGGGCAAAGTCTTCTCTGAATAATACTAATTTATTGGTGCGGCCTGATAAAGCATTTGGGTACTCCGCGCTACCGACCGGTGGCTTGGTAGCGGCAACATATACGGGCAGTGCCTCCCAGAGTGGATTTTGCACGGCCGCCGTCGCCTGAAATCTCACCGCTGCCGGCTCGCCGCCAATCACCCGGCCTTGCCCGTCGGCTGGGGCACCGGCGGCGGGCCATAACCCGGCCGCCCGGCGGTTTTTCCGGGTTGAAGCGCGCCAGATGGCTTTTTGACACGGGGTCAGGGTTGCCCCCTGGGCGAACGCCTACCTGATGCCGGGCCGACCCGTTGGGCAGTAAAAAAATAATCCGCGCTTTCGTTTTCGTCCCTGTCGGCCGGGCCAGTGGGCAATGGGAGCTTCCCGCACACGGGGGAGGTAAAAAATAGATGCCCATCGGAACTGCCGTCGAGCTTGGCTCGACAGTATTTCCCCCAAATTATTCAAATCGGATTTCGCGCAATCAGCCAGTGTGGGCACCCTTTAGTGGAGGTCGGTAGCACCTTTCCGGCCACGCTTCGCCAGAACGCGGCCGTGCGAATCACCCGGAAATGCCCTCTTGCTCCTGACTAACACCCTGATAACAAGGCAAGGGAAGCGTTAGGCTACTACGCTGCCACGGCCTCGCCCAGGTGGGCGAGCATGTCGCGCGTCATGCCGGCCAGGTCGAACTCCGGCACCCAGCCCCAGTCGCGGCGGGCGGCCGCGTCGTCGACGCTGGCGGGCCAGGAGTCGGCGATGGCCTGGCGAGCCGGGTCGGGGGCGTAGCTGATGCCGAACCCGGGCCGCTCCCGGCGGATAGCGGCCGCGACTTCGGCGGGCGTGAAGCTCATGCCGCCCAGGTTGTAGCTGCTGCGCACGCGGATGCGCTCGGCTGGGGCGTGCATCAAATCCAGCGTGGCCCGCAGCGCGTCGGGCATGTAGAGCATGGGCAGGGCGGTGTCGGCTTCGAGAAAGCACGCATAGTCTTCGCCCGCCGCTGCCCGGTGGTAAATGTCCACCGCGTAATCGGTGGTGCCGCCGCCCGGCAAGCTCTTGTAGCCGATGAGGCCGGGGTAGCGCAAGGAGCGCACATCTAGCCCGTGGTGGCGGTGGTACCACTCGCACCACTGCTCGCCGGCCAGCTTGCTGATGCCATAGACCGTATTGGGGTTCATCACGGTGAGCTGCGGAGTGTCGTGCCGAGGCGTGTCTGGCCCGAACACGGCGATGGACGACGGCCAATACACCTGCGCCACCCGCTCCCGCACGGCCACGTCGAGCACGTGGAGCAGCCCGTCCATGTTCAGCCGCCAGGCAAACGCGGGGTCTCGTTCGGCCGTGGCCGAGAGCAGCGCCGCCAGGTGATACACCTGCACCGGCCGGTATTGCCGCACCAACGCTTCGAGGCGCGGTTTATCCAGCACGTCGAGCAGCTCAAACGGTCCGCCGGCCAGCAGGTCCGGGTTTTGGGGGGGGCGCACGTCGGCCGCCACCACGTTTTCGGGCTGATACCGCGCGCGCAGGGCAGCGGTTAGCTCCAGGCCCAGCTGCCCGCAGGCCCCGATAACGAGCACGGTGCCGGGCAGCGGCGCTTGGGAAGTTCGGGTGGGGGCGGGGTCGGCGGGGGCAGGAGCCATGCGCGAAAGTGGAGGTAGAAGGCAGAGTAGGAATTGGGGCTGCAAAGATACCGGGATGGCCGGCGATGCTGACCACTGGCTGAGACGACGGGGATTGTGGGGAAATCATTTTGTTAAAATGAAAGCATTCAGCTTGCTCATCCGTATGCCCCGTTAGCATTCGCTGCCACCCGTGGCGCACTTAGCTCAGCCTCCCATGCAAACCATTCTCGGAGCCAACGGCACCATCGGTACAGAGCTGGCCCGCCAGCTGCCCATCCTCACCGCCGAGCCGTTGCGCCTGGTGAGCCGCCACCCGCAACGCGTGAATGCCACTGACGAGCTGCTGCCCGCCGACCTCACCGACGCGGCCCAAACCGGGCGCGCCGTGGCCGGCTCGGCGGTGGTGTACCTGGTGGCGGGCCTGCCCTACAGCACTAAAACCTGGCAAGCCGACTGGCCCCGGCTGATGACCAACGTGCTCGATGCCTGCGAAAAACACGGCGCGCGACTGGTATTTTTTGACAACGTCTACATGTACGGCGCGGTGAGTGGCCTGATGACTGAGACCACCCCGTTCAACCCCGTGAGCCGGAAAGGCGAGGTGCGCGCGCGCATTGCCCGGCAGCTGCTCGATGCCATGCAGGCCGGGCGGGTGTCGGCGCTCATTGCCCGGGCCGCCGACTTCTACGGCCCGGCCGTTGCCAACGCGGTGCCGAACACGCTCATCCTCGACAATCTTAAAAAGGGCAAGGCCGCCCAGTGGCTGGGCAGCGCCGACCAGCCCCACTCGTTCACCTTCACCCCCGACGCGGGCCGGGCCACGGCCGTGCTCGGCACCACGGCCAGCGCCTTCGGCCAGACCTGGCACCTGCCCACGGCCGCACCCGCCCTTACGGTCCGGCAGTTTGCCGAGCAGGCGGCCGTGCATTACGGCGCTTCGCCCAAAATCACCGTTTTGCCCAAGCTGGCGATGCGGGCTTTAGGCTTGTTCATGGAGCCGGTGCGCGAGTCGATAGAAATGCTATACCAGTACGACCGGCCGTACGTGTTCGACAGCTCAAAATTTGACCGGCAGTTCTTCGCGGCCACGCCCTACGCCGAGGGCATCCGGCGGGCGGCCGTGTAGCGGCGGGCCGGGCATCAGGGTCTGGAAGCGGCTGCGGCTGCTGCCCGAGCACGAGATTCATCACCGCGGCCAGCTGTATCTGTACCTGGGAATGCTCGGCATTGAAACCCCGCCTATTTTCGGGCTGACTTCGGAAGAGCTGACGTGGCGCGGCGCTACCTGACTGGGGCGGCGGCTGGCCGAATGGAATGATGGGCGAGTCGGGCCAGCAGCGCGGATGACGCGCTAGTCAAGGCTACGACTACCAAATTCGGCTGGCCGCGCCTGGCCGCGATTATTCACTTTTTACCTGCGTGCCTACTCTCCCCTCCAACCCCTAAGCCGCTGCTCGTCATGTCCCCTGCCATCGCCCTGCTGCCCGGCTCCACGCTCTCGCCCGCCCAGCGGACCGAGCTAATCGGGCTGTGTACGCGGGCCTATGAGGAAGACTTCGCGCCGTATTTCCAGCACTTTGGCGAGGCCACGCACGTGGTGGCCACCGTGGCCGGGCGCGCCGTGAGCCACGCGCTGTGGGTGGCGCGGCGGCTCGATTACGCCGGTCAGCCGTTGCGTACGGCCTACGTCGAAGCCGTGGCGACTGAGCCGGCCGAGCAAGGCCGCGGCTACGCGACGGCCGTGCTGCGGGCGCTGGCGGCCGCCCTGGCTGCCCAGGATGCCGACTACGAGTTGGCCGCGCTCGCCCCTTCCGACCCGGCTTTTTACGCCCGTCTGGGCTGGGAAAGCTGGCGCGGCCCGCTCTACGCCCGGCGCGGGGCGGTGCGCCAGCCCACGCCCGACGAGGAGGTAATGATTTTGCGCCTGCCCCGCACCCCGCCGCTCGACCTTACCGCCCCGCTCACCGCCCCCTGGCGCACGGGCGATGTGTGGTAGCGCCGCCCGTACTTTGTACTCTGTGCCCTGCTTGACTGCGCTAAGAAAACGCATAACGCATAACTCATAACTAAACATGTACGCTACCCTCCAACCCGACCTTCAGCAGCAGCTGGCCGACATCCGGGCCGCCGGCCTCTACAAAACGGAGCGCGTCATCACCTCGCCCCAGGGGGCGGAAATCACGACCCGCGAGGCGGGCGAGGTGCTGAACTTCTGCGCCAACAACTACCTGGGTCTCAGCTCGCACCCGGCCGTGCTGCAAGCAGCCAAAGACGCGCTCGACTCGCACGGCTACGGCCTCAGCTCGGTGCGCTTCATCTGCGGCACCCAGGACATTCACAAGGAGCTGGAAGCGCGGCTGGCCGAGTTTCTGGGCACCGAGGACACGATTCTTTACGCGGCCGCTTTCGATGCCAACGGCGGCGTGTTCGAGCCGCTGCTCGGCGAGCAGGATGCCATTATTTCCGACGCGCTCAACCACGCCTCCATCATCGACGGGGTGCGTCTGTGCAAGGCCAAGCGGTATCGCTACGCTCACAACGACATGGCCGACCTGGAGAAGCAGCTTCAGGACGCGGTCGCGGCCGGCACCCGGCACCGGCTCATCGTCACGGACGGCTCGTTCAGCATGGACGGTACCATCGCCCGGCTCGACTTGATTTGCGATTTGGCCGACAAGTACCAAGCGCTGGTCATGGTGGACGAGTGCCACAGCACGGGCTTTTTGGGTAAAACGGGTCGCGGCACCCACGAGCTGCGCGGCGTGCTGGGCCGCATCGACATCATCACCGGCACGCTGGGCAAGGCCCTGGGCGGCGCGATGGGCGGCTTCACCACCGGCCGCCGCGAAATA
>Ga0123338_10001961_pt1 | contig 19460 bp, 22 predicted proteins | sample grotaG_FD_89793 | JGI IMG/M metagenome (GOLD analysis project Ga0123338, IMG submission 89793) | Glacier valley bacterial and archeal communities from Borup Fiord, Nunavut, Canada, to study Microbial Dark Matter (Phase II) -... | ecosystem: Environmental > Aquatic > Freshwater > Ice > Glacier ...
AAACCGGGCGACAAGAAGTCGATCAAGTCGGAGAAGCTCTCGTCGAGCTGGGCCGACGACGCCGCCAAGAAGCGCGCCCTCAAGGCAGCGCCGCGCGGTGCCCCGGGCGCCGGTCGTGCCGGATGGCGCGCGCCGCGCGCCGGTCGCCGCGGCGACCGCAACGATGGCGCGCCGAGCAGCTTCGTGGCGCCGGCCGAGTTCCAGGCGCAGGAAGTGCACATCCCCGAGACCATCTCGGTGGCTGACCTCGCCCACAAGATTTCGGTGAAGGCGTCGGAGGTCATCAAGCAATTGATGAAGCTGGGCCAGATGGTCACCATCAACCAGCAGCTCGACCAGGAGACGGCGATGATCGTCGTCGAGGAAATGGGCCACACCGCGCTGGCAGCCAAGCTCGACGATCCCGATGCCTTCCTCGAGGAGGAAAGCGAATCCGACTCGGAGCACGAGTCGACGACACGCGCACCGGTCGTCACCGTGATGGGTCACGTCGACCACGGCAAGACCTCGCTGCTCGACTACATCCGCACCAGCCGCGTCGCCCACGGCGAAGCCGGCGGCATCACCCAGCACATCGGCGCCTATCACGTCGAGACGCCGCGCGGGATGATCACCTTCCTCGACACGCCGGGCCATGCCGCCTTCACGGCGATGCGCGCGCGCGGCGCGAAGGCGACCGACATCGTCATCCTCGTCGTCGCGGCCGACGACGGCGTCATGCCGCAGACCAAGGAAGCCATCTCGCACGCCAAGGCGGCCGGCGTGCCGATCGTCGTTGCGATGAACAAGATCGACAAGCCGGAGGCGAACATCGAGCGCTTGAAGTCGGAACTCGTGGCCGAGCAGGTCGTGCCGGAAGACTTCGGCGGCGATTCGCCGTTCGTGGGCGTCTCGGCCAAGACGGGGCAAGGCATCGACACGCTGCTCGAGCAGGTGCTGCTGCAGGCCGAAGTGCTCGAGCTGAAGGCGCCGAAGGCGTCGATGGCCAAGGGCCTGGTCATCGAGGCGCAGCTCGACAAGGGCCGCGGCCCGGTCGCGACAGTGCTGGTGCAGAGCGGTACGCTCAAGCGCGGCGACATCGTGCTCGCAGGCTCGAGCTTCGGCCGAGTGCGCGCCATGCTCGACGAAGACGGCAAGCCGGTCAACGAAGCCGGCCCGTCGATCCCGGTCGAGATCCAGGGCCTCACGGAAGTGCCGCAGGCCGGCGACGAGTTCATGGTCCTGGGCGACGAGCGCCGGGCCCGCGAGATTGCCACCTTCCGCCAGGGCAAGTACCGCGATGTGAAGCTCGCCAGGCGCCAGGCCGCGAACCTCGAGAACATGATGGACCAGATGGGGCAGAGCGCCAAGCAGGTGCTGCCGCTCATCATCAAGTCCGACGTGCAGGGCTCGCAGGAAGCACTCGCCCAGTCGCTGCTCAAGCTCTCGACCGACGAGGTCAAGGTGCAGATCGTGCACGCGGCGGTGGGCGGCATCAGCGAGAGCGACATCAACCTCGCGATCGCCTCGAAGGCCGTGATCATCGGCTTCAACGTGCGCGCCGACGCGGGCTCGAGGAAGCTGGCCGAGAACAACGGCGTCGACATCCGCTACTACAACATCATCTACGACGCCGTCGACGAGATCAAGGCGGCGATGACCGGCATGCTGGCGCCCGAGCAGCGCGAGGAAACGATCGGCACGGCGGAGATCCGCACGGTGTTCGTGGCGTCGAAGATCGGCACGGTGGCCGGCTCGATGGTCACCGCCGGCGTCGTCCGCCGCGGCGCCCGCTTCCGCCTGCTGCGCGAGAACACGGTCATCTACACCGGCGAGATCGAGTCGGTCCGCCGCATGAAAGACGACGTGCGCGAGGTCGCCACCGGCTTCGAGTGCGGCATCAAGCTCAAAAACTACAACGACATCAAGGAAGGCGACCAGCTCGAGTTCTTCGAGGTGAAGGAAGTCGCGCGAACCCTCTAAGCGGTCTTGGCTTTCAACCGAACCCCGCCCTCCGAAACGACGGCGGGGTTCTTCTTTGGTGGCCGGCAAAAAACATCATGCGTCACAAGAGATCCATCCCGAACCGCGGCTTTCGCGTCGCCGACCAGATCCAGCGCGACGTCGCCGAGCTGATCCGCGACCTCAAGGATCCGCGCATCGGCATGGTCACGGTCCACGCCGTCGAGGTGACGCCGGACTATGCCCACGCCACCGTGTTCTTCTCGGTGCTGATCGGCGACACCGCCGAATGCGAGATCGCTCTGAACGAAGCGGCCGGCTTCATCCGCAACGGCCTCTTCAAGCGCCTGCAGATCCATACCGTGCCCACGCTCCACTTCAAGTTCGACCGCACGACCGAGCGCGCCGCCGAGCTGACGGCGCTGATCGCCAAGGCGAACGCGACGCGGGCGGTCGACGACTGAGATGGAACGCATGCCTTTGCATTCGCGGCCGAAGGTGGTGCGCCGGCCGGTCCACGGCGTGCTGCTGCTCGACAAGGCGCTCGGCGTCACGAGCAACGGCGCGCTGCAGCAGGCCAAGCGACTGTTCCGCGCCGAGAAGGCAGGGCACACGGGCACCCTCGATCCGCTGGCGAGCGGCCTGCTGCCGCTCTGCTTCGGCGCCGCGACCAAGTTCGCGCAGCTCAGCCTCGATGCCGACAAGCGCTACCTCGCGACGCTGCAGCTCGGCGTGACGACGACGACGGCCGACGGCGAAGGCGAGGTCGTGCAGCGTCGCGATGTGAGCATCGACCGCGTCGCGCTCGAAGCCGCCTGCAACGCGTTCCTCGGCAGCATCCTGCAATTGCCGCCGATGCACTCGGCGCTCAAGCACGAAGGCCGGCCGCTCTACGACTACGCCCGAGCCGGCGTCGAGATCGAGCGCGAGCCTCGCCAGGTCACGCTCCACGCCATCGATGTCCTGGCAGGCGAGGGCGCCCGCTGGACCCTCGACGTCCGTTGCAGCAAAGGCACCTACATCCGCACGCTGGCCGAGAGCATCGGCGAGCGGCTCGGCTGCGGCGCCCATCTCGCCGGCCTGCGCCGCACCGGCAGCGGCAGCCTCTCGGTCGCGAACGCGACCACGCAAGCCGCTCTCGATGCACTCGCCCCCGACGAGCTCGAAGCCCTGCTGTTGCCCGCCGACGCGCTGCTCGCCGACTGGCCGCGTGTGGTCCTTTCCGCCGACGATGCCGGCCGCTTCCTCTCCGGCGTGCGCCGCCGGCTGGCGCTGAAAGACGCGCCGGCCGTTCGCGTCTACGGCCCCGGCGCGGGCTTTCTCGGCAGCGGCCACGTCGCCGGCGGCGAGCTCATTCCTTCGCGCCTCCTCAGCCCCGCCGAGGTCGCCGCCAGCGCTGCCACGTCGCGCCCCCATCAAGAACTCGAAAGCCAGTCGCCATGACCCGCCAGATCCGCAACGTCGCCATCATCGCCCACGTCGACCACGGCAAGACCACGCTCGTCGACCAGCTGCTGCGCCAGAGCGGCACCTTCCGCGCCAACGAGAAGGTCGCCGAGCGAATCATGGATTCGAACGACCTCGAGAAGGAGCGCGGCATCACCATCCTGGCCAAGAACTGCGCCGTGGAATGGAAGGGCACGCACGTCAACATCGTCGACACCCCGGGCCACGCCGACTTCGGCGGCGAGGTCGAGCGGGTGCTGTCGATGGTCGACTCGGTGCTGCTGCTGGTCGATGCGGTCGAAGGGCCGATGCCGCAGACCCGCTTCGTCACCAAGAAGGCACTGGCGCTCGGGCTGAAGCCGATCGTCGTCGTCAACAAGGTCGACCGGCCGGGTGCGCGCGAAGACTACGTGATCAATGCCACCTTCGACCTGTTCGACAAGCTCGGCGCCACCGAGGAGCAGCTCGACTTTCCGGTCATCTTCGCCTCTGGACTGAACGGCTGGGCGACCTTGAACAAGGGCGAGACCGGCACCGACCTGGCGCCGCTCTTCGATGCCATCCTCGAGCACGTGCCGGCGCACGCGGGCTCGCCCGACGACCCGCTGCAGCTGCAAATCTGCTCGCTCGACTACTCGACCTACGTCGGCCGGATCGGCATCGGCCGCATCAACCAGGGCACGCTGAAGCCGATGCAGGACGTGGCGCTGTATTCGGGGCCGGACTCGGCGCCGATCAAGGCGCGCGTTAACCAGGTGCTGAAGTTCGAGGGGCTCGAGCGCCAGCAGGCGACCGAGGCGGGGCCGGGCGACATCGTGCTGGTGAACGGCATCGAGGGCATCGGCGTCGGCGTCACGCTGACGAGCCTCGACGATCCGAAGCCGCTGCCGATGCTCGTCGTCGACGAGCCGACGCTGACGATGAACTTCTGCGTCAACAACTCGCCGCTGGCCGGCCGCGAGGGCAAGTTCATCACCAGCCGGCAGATCCGCGACCGCCTCGACCGCGAGCTGCAGTCGAACGTGGCGCTGCGCGTGCGCGACACCGACGAAGACGGCATCTTCGAAGTGATGGGCCGGGGCGAACTGCACCTCACGATCCTGCTCGAGAACATGCGCCGCGAAGGCTACGAGCTCGCCGTCTCGAAGCCGCGGGTCGTCTTCCACGACGTCGACGGCGCACGCCACGAGCCGATCGAGCAGGTCACGGCCGACGTCGAGGACCAGCACCAGGGCGCGGTGATGCAGGCGCTCGGCGAGCGCAAGGCCGAACTCGTCAACATGGAGCCGGACGGTCTCGGCCGTGTCCGCCTCGACTACAAGATCCCGGCGCGCGGCCTGATCGGCTTCCAGAACGAGTTCCTGAACCTGACCCGGGGCACTGGCCTCATCAGCAACATCTTCGACAGCTACGAGCCCTACAAGGGCGAGATCGAAGGGCGCAAGCAAGGCGTGCTGATCAGCCAGGACGACGGCGAAGCGGTCACGTATTCGCTCGGCAAGCTCGACGATCGCGGCCGCATGTTCGTGAAGGCGGGCGACCCGCTCTACGAAGGCATGGTGATCGGCATCCACTCGCGCGACAACGACCTCGTCGTCAACGCCGTGCGCGGCAAGCAGCTGACGAACTTTCGCGTCTCGGGCAAGGAAGACGCGATCAAGATCACGCCGCCGATCCAGCTCACGCTCGAGTACGCGGTCGAGTTCATCGCCGACGATGAGCTCGTCGAGATCACGCCGAAATCGATCCGCGTGAGGAAGCGCCACCTGAAGGAACACGAGCGCAAGAAGGCTTCGCGCGAAGCGTAGTTTTCCTGTCGCGCGGTCACCGTTTCTTACACGCAGGCGACCGCACATCGGTCGCCACGCAAACGCGGGGGACACGGCGCGGCAGGCCCCGTGGGTGTCGCGGTGCTTGTCGATGAAGTCCCTCAGGACTTGAGTCGGCGGTCGAGCTCCGCCTGGGCGAAAAACGCGCTGGCCAGCTTCAGGATCTCATTGGCCCGGCGCAGTTCTTTGTTCTCGCGTTCAAGCTCCTTCAGGCGCTGCAGGTCGGTCGTCATGACACCGGCCCTAGCGCCGGTGTCGATCTCATCGCGCTTGACCCATTCGTTGAAGGTCTGCGCAACGCAGCCAATCTTGGGCGCAATGGATTCAATGGCAGCCCACAGCGAGGGGTACTCGCCTCGGTGCTCCTGCAGCATGCGAACAAGCACGCTCGCAGACCTCGGGTGAGAACTTGTTCGTCTTGCTCATGGCTCAATCCTCTCAGAGAGTTGAGCCTCCTCAAAAGCCGGGGCGGTTCAGACGGCGGCTTCGTTGGTTAGCAGGCCGACGACTCTCCGGTCGCGCTCCGCCGCTGCGAGCCTTAGGCCTTCTTGACCCAGGCCGTGCACCAGCCCTTTTCGGCAACCAGCTTGCCGCCGAAGAGGGCACAGCCGCCCCAATCTTCGCCGGCCTTGCCTTGGAACAGCTGGCAAGTGCCGCAGCGCTGCTCAGCGGAATGTTTGGGATATTTCTTGGCGTCGACCATCGCCGTGTCGTGTCGGTAGCCGAGGGCCGTGGCCTGTGCGTCGCTCTCTTCGACCTTCGGCAGGTCGGCGGCCAGCACGCGTGCGTGGCCCGCGCCGAGCAGGCCCGTGGTCGCTACGGCGTGGAGCACGAATCTTCGGCGGCTGCTGGGGTTCATCGAGGTTCCTTCGGTTGATGCAAAAACATGGACGGGGTCGACCCGACGGATCGTCGAGATCAACCTCGACGCGAGAGCGTAGTCCGGCTCACTGGCCGAGTTCGAGGTCGTCGCGAACGGCCACCAGCCCTGCCTGACCGCACGCTTCGTCGAGCTTGCCCGACGGCGCGCCCGAGACGCCGATCGCGCCGACCTGCTGACCGGCCGCGACGATGGGCAGCCCGCCGCCGATCATCGCCACGCCGGGGAGCTGGCGGATCCCGTTCGATTCGGTCGCCGCGGCCGTCGCCTTCTCGAGCACGCTCGTCGGGCTTCGGAAGCTGGCCGCCGTCCAGGCCTTGCGCGTCGCGGTATCGGGTGTGTGCATGCCGGCCAAGGGGTCGCGAAGCAACGCGAGCACGACGCCCGACCGGTCGGTCACCGCGACCGCGACCAGCGCACCCTTGGCGCGGCACTCTGCCAACGCGGCACTGGCTGCTTTGAGCGCGGTCTCTACGGCGATCGACGACAGCTTGATCACCGCCGGCTCGGCCTTGGCGCTGCGGATCGCGAATACCGCTGCCATCAAGGCCAGCATCGACACAGCGATACGCGCCCTCATGCCGCCATCCCGGGATTGCCATCAACGCCGACGAGCGTCGGTCGGTTCAGCTTGGGCGCGCCGACCGTCTTGTGATCGCGCAGGTAGGCCTCGACGACGTCCCAGATCGGCTCGCCCCTGGCCCCTTCGGCGACGGGTGCCCAGCCGCCGACCTGATAGGTCTTGCCAGCCTCGATGGGCTTGCCGGCCAGGCGCATGTCGGAGATGCGCGAGCCGATCGCGGCATTCGGCGTGCAGGCATAGGTGAGCCCGCCGACGCGAACCATGTCGCCGCCCTGCTGGAAGTAGGGATCCGGATTGAAGAGGTTGTCGCACACGTCTTCGAGGACGGTCTTGATCGTCTCGCCCGTCATCGACGTGAGCGTGGTGGCGGGGTAGGTGATCGCGAGCTGGTCCATCATCGTTTCGCGCGTGATCGGCTGCCCCGGAAGGATCGTCGTTCCCCAGCGAAAGCCCGGTGAGAACGCGATCTCCGCGCCCTTGACTTCCATGATGGCGTCGAGCACGAGCTGGTCCCAGGTGCCGTTGAAGTTGCCGCGCCGATAGAGCAACCCTTCGCTCACGGCGAGGGTCTCGCCGAGCCTCGCCGCGAACGGTGCCCGCGCCCGGTCGATGTGCGCCCGCATTTGCGGGTCGGCCGGCAGCAGGTTCGCGAAAACCGGCATCAGCTGGTAGCGATAGTCGCGCACGCGGCCGCCGCGCACGTCGAAGTCGAGCACGCCGAGGAACTTGGTATTGGAGCCGGCGTTGGTCACCAGCGTCTGGCCGCCGCGGTTGCCGACGATGACCGGCACCGGCACGCCGTCGTGGGTGTGGCCGCCGAGGATCGCGTCGATGCCGGAGACGCGGCTGGCCATCTTCAGGTCGACGTCCATGCCGTTGTGCGACAGCACCACCACGACCTGCGCGCCCTTGCCACGAACCTCATAGACCATCTTCTGCAGGTGGTCGTCCTGGATCCCGAACGACCAGTCGGGGATGAGGTAACGCGGGTTGGCGATCGGCGTGTACGGGAACGCCTGGCCGATGACGGCGACCGGCACCCCGTTCATCGGCCGGATCACGTACGGCGCGAAGACCGGATCGCCGAAGTCGGTAGTCTTGATGTTCTGGGCGAGGAAGCTGGTGCGGCCGGCGAAGTCTTTCTCGACGATCTCCTGCACACGCTTGGCTCCCAGTGTGAACTCCCAATGGCCGCTCATGCAGTCGACGCCGAGCAGCTTGCACGCGTCGACCATGTCCTGTCCGTTGGTCCAGAGCGACGTCGCCGAGCCCTGCCAGGTGTCGCCACCGTCGAGCAGCAGCGCGTCGGGCCGCGATGCGCGCAGCCGCTTGACGAGCGTAGCCAGGTGCGCGAAGCCACCGACCTTGCCGTAGGTGCGCGCAGCGGCTTCGTAGTCGAGGTACGTGAACGCATGGGCGCGCGCCGTGCCCGGCGCCACGCCGGCTTGCTTCAGGAGCTGCTCGCCCACCAGGTGCGGCGGCCGGCCGGTTGCCTCGCCCAGCCCGAGGTTGACGCTCGGTTCGCGGAAGTGGATCGGCAGCAGCTGCGCATGGCAGTCGGTGAAGTGCAGGAAGCTGACGTTGCCGAAGCGCGGCGCTTCGTAGAGGCGCTCGGCAGCGCCGGGCTCGGCGGCGAGTGCAGCGCGATGCTCGAGCGCCATGCCGCCTGCGGAAGCTACCGCGAGCAGCTGCAGAAATTCCCGCCGACCGATGCTCATTTCGTTGCGCTGCCGACCGCTGCTATTTGTTGACCGGCGAAGCGGGGTCGAGCAGCAGGGCCATGAGGTCCTGCATCTGCTTGACCGTGAGCACGTGCGCTTCGCCGAAGCGCGGCATGACCGAGCACGCGTTGTAGGCCTTGGCGTTGTAGAGCTTTCCCCACGTGTACTGCACGATGGGCGCGGCGACGGCGCTCGACGGGTCGGCAACGCCACGCAACTTGCCGTACTGATGCAGGCTGGGGCCGAGCGTGCCGTAGGCGATCTCGGCCTTGCTCAGTTCGTGGCAGTTGTAGCAATTGCCGCCGTTGGCCACACCGGCCGGGTCCGACCAGGTCATGCCGCGGCCGTTCTGCGCCAGCTTCTCGCCTTCGCGCCAGTCGCCGAGGTAGCGGCCGTCGGACGGTGGCTTCACGCTCGCGAGCTCGCGCGCCTCGAGGCGGCGGATCACGTCGGCGGCCGGCGGCGTTTCGGCCGAGCAGGCGCGTTGCAGCGGGTCTTGCTCGAGGCGCTCGAGCGTGGCCTGCCCCTGCGGCCGGAACGAGTTCCGGAGCATCGTCTGCGCCATCGCGTCGTAGTCCGGCGCCGGCGCCGCGGCTGGCGTGGCGCAACCGGCCACGGCGGCGATGGCACACACCGCGAGCCAGGTCATCGATCGTGGGTGAAGGTGGGTCGTCATGTGGGCTCCCGGTTAGCGGGCGAGCGAAGGTGCGATTGACGCCCCACCGCGCGCAGTCACGCCGAGATAGGTGCCGAGCGCGACGGTCGCATCGGAGGTGAAGCCGGGGTAGGGGAAGCGCTGCTGGCGGAAGCAGTCGGCCATGCGCCGTTGCAGCGTCCAGAGTTCGCCGTTGGAGACCCGATACGCGGGCCAGGCGCCGAACGCGGCCGTCGCGCCTTTTTGCGTGGTCAGGTTGGGTAGCTCCTGCATGCGGATGCGCTTGCCTTCCTGGCCGTGGCACGAAGCGCACGAGAAGTCGTACGGGCCGCTGCGGAAAAAGAAGACGCGCTTGCCCGCCTCGTACATGTCCTTTTCTTTCGGGTGCGCCTGCGGCAGGCTGAATTGCAGGCCGCGGGACTCACTGGCGATCCACGCGACGAGGCTTTCGAGCGTTACCTGCTCGCCCTTGCCGAACGGCGTCTTCGCGATCTCCGCAGCATCGAAGCCCTGCAACTCCTGCATGCAGGTGAGCAGGCGCGACTCGAGATCCTGAACACGGTCGGTGTCGGTGAAGAAGCGCGGCATTTGCGTGAACGCGCTCTTCACGACTCCAGCTCCCTGCCCGAGATCGCAGCGCTGCAGCGAAGCCTTCTTCGGCCCGCGCGGCTCCTTCCAGAGCGCTTCGCCCTTGGTCTCCCACAGCTCGGCCGGGTTGCCGTCAGCCAGCATGGCCCGGTACTGCGCGATGGCCTCGCTCGAGCTCTGCGCGAACGCAACCGTTCCGCTCGCGACCAGGGCCGCAGCAATGAAGATCTTCATGGTGTCTCCTGTCCCGGAGTGCAGCGAGCCGGCGCTCGCACTACGCGATCGTGGCTTCGTCGGTACGCGTTTCGCCCATGTTGTCGACCCAGGTCACGGTGACCTTGTCGCCCGCCTTGGCGCCCTTGAAGCGGAACTGCAGGAACGGGTTCTGCGAGATCGCCTGGCCCCACTTCGCCGTCAGCACCGTCTTGCCGTTGCTCACGGCCTTGACGTCGTTGATGTAGTGCGGAGGGATCGTCTTGCCGGTCGCGTCCTTGCGAAAGCCGGTCTCCATCGGGTGGGCCATCAGCACGCGCACATCGGTCACGCCGTCCTTGGCCTGGGCGCGTATGCGCATCGGGTCAGCCATGTCTGTCTCCTGTGTTGTGGTCGGAAATCGGGTGGGGCAGCGTCAGCCGCCGCAGCCGCCGAGAGTGACCTTGGTTTCCTTGGCGGCCGAATAGAGCTTGCCGTCGGCCTTGACCACGGCATAGACCTTCGTGCTTTCGCCCATCTTCACGCGCGTGGAAACGTAGGCTTCCGTGCCTTCCGGAATCGCGAACGACGCGGTCAGCGGAAACGGGTTCTTTTCGACCAGGATGTAGATCGCCTCGGTCTTCGCGAGGGCGCTGGTCACCGTGATCGGCACGACGGCGCCGTTCTCGGCGATGTCGGGCGAGGTGATCGTCACGTCCTTGCTGTCGGCCGCCTTGCCGCCTAGGCTCTTGAGGGCTTCGTCGAGGCTCTTGGCGTCGAAGCCGGGAGCATCGGCGGCATACGCCTGCTCCATCGTCAGTGCGCCGCAGCCGACCAGCAGCGCCAGCAGGCCGCCGTGCCTGAGAAGTTCTCGTCTCGTGTTCATGGGGTAGTTCCTCGTGTGCAGGGTGTGGTCATTTCGCTCCGCCTGCGAGCCATCGAGCGAGCACACGGGCGGTGGCGTCGTCGATCTGCGTCTGGGCCGGCATCTGGATCGCACCCCACACGCCCTGGCTGCCGTTGAGGATCTTGCCGGCCAGATAGTCGGCAGCATCGTTGCGGCCGGCGTACTTGCCCGCCACTTCCTGAAAGCCCGGCCCGACGATCCGGTTGTTCATGCCGTGGCAGCTCGTGCAACCGCTCGACGCGATCAGCGTCGCTGCGTCATGGGCCGGAACGGCGGCGGCGACGGCGACGGCAGCAAGCGGCGCCGCAGCAGTTGCCTTGGGCGCGTCGACGGGAGTCGAGGTGTCGACGCCTCGCACGCCGCCGAAACTCCGCATCTGATCCGCGATGTTGCCGTTGGCGTTGCCGTACGCGTCGGGGATCGAAGACTCGATCCGTCCGCTCACCGGGCAGTCGTTCATGCAGGCCGGGTTCGTCACGTCGCCTGTGGCGCGTGTTTGCCACATGGGAGGATAGAAGGCATGGCCGAGCCGGTTCGGCAGGCGGCCTTGCACATCGCGGATGTTCTGGTCGCTCAGCGTGAAGTCGGCGGGCACGATGTCGCCGAGGTTGAGGATGTAGGCGAGCACGCCATACACCTCGTCGGTCGACAAGGACTTCGGTGCGTTCCACGGCATCGCGCGATGAACGTAGTCCCAGAGCGTCGACAGCTTCGACAGCTTCATCAGCGTGGTGCGGTGCGGATAGCCCGGGTTCGATAGGAAAAACGCGCGGCCGGACTCGATGTCTTTCTTCGACGTGCCGCCGACGATGGGCGTGAAGACCGCGTTCGACTCACCGAAGTCGCCGTGGCACGAGGCGCATTTGGCCTCCCAGACCCGGGTGCCGAGCGCGACGCTGCCGGCGCCCTTCGGCAAGCCCTGGAAGTCTCCGCGCACGTCGATGTTCCAGGCGGAGATCTCGGCCGCGGTTGCCGGCCGGCCGACTCGTGACAGGTCTGGCGCGTGCGCCTGGCCCCACGCCAGCCCGGCGACACAAGTGGCGGCGACAGCGGGTGCGCGCAGTACCCGTACGAGGCGCCCGAGGCGATGACGCCGGAAGACAAGCGGCTTCATGTCAGAACGTCTGCACATTCGCGACTTCGCCGGACTCGGCGACCCGCCACGACTGGATCGCATTGTTGTGATACAGCGAGCGCGTGCCCCGCACGGCCCGCAACTGATTGACCTTCGGCTGCACGTAGCCGGTGTCGTCGATCGCCCGCGACTGCAGGACGGCCGGCGAGCCGTCCCACATCCAGTCGATGTTGAAGCGCGTCAGGGCCTTGGGCAGCGGATCGCCTTCGAGCCGGGCCGTGCGCCAGTTGCGGCCGCCGTCGGTGCTCACGTCCACGCGTGTGACCCTGCCCCGGCCCGACCACGCCAGTCCGGTGACGTTGTAATAACCTTTGTCGAGCAGCTTCTGCGCTCCGGAAGGGGTGGTGATCACGGACTTGCATTCCTGGATCGACGTGAACTGCCGGTAGGTGCCGTCGGGCATCAGGTCGACATAGTGGAGTTCTTCGTCCTTGGCGTAGAAGGGCTGGTCGCCGACCTTGATCCGGCGCAGGTACTTCACCCAGCTCACGCCCTGGACCCCGGGCACGACGAGGCGAAGCGGATAGCCGTTCTCTGGACGCAGCATCTCGCCGTTCATGGCCCACGCGACGATTACGTCGTCGAGCGCGTTGGCCATCGGGATCGTGCGCGTCATCGACGATCCGTCGGCGCCTTCGGCGAGTACGTACTGCCCGGTCCGGTTGTCGGCGCCGCACAGGTCGAGCAACGTCGAGAGCTTCACGCCAGTGAACTCGCAGCAGGAGAGCATGCCGTGCGTGTACTGCACGCTCGGCAGTGCCGAGTTCGCCCACTCCATGGCGCTGTTGGCGCCGCATTCGATGAAGTGGATGCGCGAGACGGCCGGCAGGCGCATCAGGTCGTCCATCGTGAACACGCGGGCCTCGCGCACGAGCCCGTGCACCATCAGCCGGTGCTGCGCCGGATCGACGTCCCACCAGCCCTGGTGGTGCCGCTCGAAGTGCAGGCCGTTGGGCGTGATGATTCCGAACAGAGACTGCAGCGGGCAGAACGACACCGAGGCCTGCGGAACCTGCGTCAACCCGGGGCTCTGGCGCCGCTGAAGGTTCTGTTCCCACTTCGAGGGCTGGCCATAGCCCCTGGCCGCGACCGGTTGACCAAGGCCCTTGGAATGCTCGGGAAGCACGAGGATGGCCGGGTCGCCTGCGTCCGCAGCCTTCGCGTCGGCCGTGGCTGCACCCGCACCGAGGGCCAGGGCCGTCGCCATGAAGCGGCGTCGCGCTTTGCGCGCCTGCTCCAGCACGTCGCCTGCCAGATGGCCTTCCGGGGCCCGGACCACGCGCCCCGACATCGATGACTCGGCCTTCGACATCACTTGAACTCTTGGATCAGTTCCTGGACGCTGCGCTTGAGTCCCTTGTTGCCGTCGAGCTCGGCCGACACGCGAACGCACACAGCGCGGCAGACATCCGTCAGCGTCGAGTCGGTGACGCCGTAGAACACCTGGCTGCCGTCTTTGCGACGACGGAGCACCCCCGTCTGATACATGAAGTTCAGATGACGCGAGACGTTGCTCTGGGCCAGACCGGTCTCGTCGACGATCGTGCCGACCGCCTTGTCTTCCTGGCAGATCGAATGAAGGATGCGCAGGCGCGCAGGTTCCGAGAGCACCAGGAAATAGCGGGCGACCGATTCGAACACTTCCCCCATCTCATCCATGAGCCGTTCTCGATAAAAATCTGGACTGGAGCATATGAGCACATGCGCATCGGTCGATAGGTATTTGCCCGCTGTTGCGGAGTCGGCGGCGCGCTTGTAATTCGTCCACCATGTCGAACCCGCAACCGCTTACCGATGTTCTGGGCACCGACCGCCGGCGCATCAACGTCGTGTTGTTCTCCCAGGCGGGCTGCGAGTTTTGCGAAGAAGAGCGCGAGCACTACTTGAAGCCTCTGGCAGCTGAACGACCGAAGGAGTTGAGCGTGGTCGAGGTTGGTATCGATGCTTCACGCCGGATGCGCGACTGGCGCGGCCGCAGCGTGGAGCAAAGCGAATTCGCGGCCGCGAGCGGGGTTCGTTTCGCGCCGACCGTGATGTTCTTCGACGTCGCCGGCAAGTCGCTCGCAGAGCCCATCGTGGGCCTTTCCCGCGACTTCTTCGGCGTCTATCTCGACCAGCGGATCGCCGCCGCGATTCGTGCCGCAACACGACAGGAGACACCATGACCCAGCCCTCACGCCGCCGTTTTGCCGCCCTCGCCAGCGGCACCGCGGTTGCCGCCGTCCTCGTGCCGATGGCGCATGCACAGGCGCCCGGCCGGGCGCTGCGCGTCGTGTTCCAGGTCAGCGATGCCGAAGCCGCCAAGTGGGGCCTGACGCTCAACAACGTGCGCAACGTGCAGACCGAGCTTCCCGACGACCCTCCGGAACTCGAGATCGTGGTGTATGGCCCCGGCATCGGTATGCTCAAGGCCGATACGCCGCTCGCGGCCCGGATTGCCGAGTCGCTCAAGAACGGCGTCAAGATCGTCGCCTGCGAGAACACGATGAAGAACATGAAGCTGGTCTATGCCGACATGCTCCCCGGCATTGGCTACGTTCCTGCGGGTGTGGTCGAACTCGCCCGCAAGCAGCAGCAGGGCTTCGCCTACATCAAGGCCTGAGCGGAGCGCGCGGCCATGCGCCGAGCCCTGTTTGCGGCCGCTGCGCTTGTGTTGTGTGCGGCGGGCTGCGTCGTGCGGCCTCCTGGGCCGGAACTCTCTGGCCGGCTGGCCCCGCCGGCCAGCGCGTACGAGATCGTGCCGAAAGACAAGGACGACGACCTGCGGATCTTTCACGCTGACGGCCGGGTCACCAAGGGCTTGGCGGCGCTCGAGGGAATGGCCGATGCGGATCTCGTCTTGTGGCTGGCCGGCAACCAGTTTTTCGCCATGGCCGACGTCATCGGCGCGTTCCAGCGACAGAACCCTTCCATCGCGCGCGTCGGCCTGATCACGCTGCCTCCCGGCCTCTTGCTGCGAGCCATCCAGAAGGGCGGCTGGACGTATGAGGGACAAGACGTTCCCCTTCAACCCGACCTCTACGGCTCCGTCGACCTGGGGCACCTCAAGCAGTTGAGGCGCAGTGACAAGATGGACAGTTACAGGCTCTATCTGCACAACGAGATGGAGCTCATCGTCGCCAAGGGCAACCCGAAGCGCATCAGCGTCATCGACGACCTGGGCCGTGCCGACGTGCGCAGCATGCTGCCCAACCCGGTCGACGAAGGGATCATGACCTTCTACGCCAAGCCCGTACTGCAACGACACGGCCTCTGGGACCGACTGAGCGGCGGCCAGGATTGCAAGTCGTGCCAGCCGAGCGCCAACACCTATTTCACGGCGGTCCATCACCGCGAGATTCCGGCTGCGATCAAGGCCGGCACCACCGATGTCGGCATCGTCTGGGTCACCGAAACCAGGAACGAGCTGCAGGTCGGCAGCGAGGTGCAGAGCATCCGCCTGCCCCCGGAAGACAGCATGGTGCGAGACGTGGGCTACGTGATCGGGGCCTTGCGCCTGGCGAAGCATCCGGCTTCGGCCATGCGCTACCTGGAATTCCTGAAGTCCGACGAAGCACAGGCGGCCTATGCGCGTTACGGCTTCATCCGGGCGACCGCCGCCGACCTGTCGCAGCGACCGATTCCCTGACATGGCGCTGCTCCTGCAAAGTCGCCGATGACCGAGGCCGAAGTTGCGGTCGCAACGCGGCTCGTGCTGGCTCTTTCGTTCGCGATCGGCCTGGCCTTCGGCGCGCTTGCCCAGCGTGTTCGCTTTTGCACCATGGGTGCGATCGCCGATCTCGCGGTGACCGGCGATGCGAGCCGGATCTGGATGTGGGCCATCGCCGCCGGAACCGCGATCGTCGGCTTCAATGCGATGGTGTGGCTCGGCTGGGTGCAGGCTGCCGACAGCGTCTACGCCGGCTCGCGATTCACATGGCTCTCTGCCGCAACAGGTGGCCTCGTGTTCGGCGTCGGCATGGTCCTGGCGTCGGGTTGCACGAGCAAGAACCTTCTGCGCGCCGGCGCCGGCAGCCTCAAGGCCATGGTGGTGTTGTTGGTCGTGGCGCTTGCGGGATTCGCGACACTAAAGGGGATCACTGCCGTGGTTCGCGTCAACACGGTCGATGCGGTGTCGTGGTCGCTGGCCAGCGGACAGGATCTTCCTTCGCTGCTGGGTCGCTTCAGCGGCCTGGGCCCGCGGGGTTTCGCGGGCGTCATCGCGCTCGCGATCGGCATCGCCGTGCTGGCAGCCGCGTGGGGTGCGCTGCGGCGCCATGACGCTGAATTCGTCGTCGGTGGTGTCGGAATCGGAGCACTCGTCGTGGCGGCATGGTGGGTCTCGGGTGTGGTCGGCCATGTCGCCGAGCACCCGAGCACTCTCGAACCGGCTTTCCTGGCCACCAGTTCGCGCCGGATGGAGTCGCTCAGCTTCGTGGCCGCCGTGAGCTATTCGATGGACTACCTGCTGTTCTTCAGCGACACGTCGAAGGCCCTGACCATCGGCATCGTGTCGGCCGTGGGGCTTGTCGTGGGTTCGGCGTTCTACGCGATCGGCAGCCGTACCTTCCGATGGGAGGGCTTCGCCAGCGTTGCCGACCTGCGCAACCATCTGCTGGGTGGCGCCTTGATGGGGATCGGTGGTGTCACAAGCCTGGGTTGCACGGTCGGGCAAGGCCTTTCCGGGGTGTCTACCTTGAGTGCAGGGAGCGGTCTCGCTGTGGTGTCGATGGTCGCTGGCGCGTATGCCACTTTGAAAGTGATGATGTGGTTGTCCGAAACCGATTGAACTTGGGAAGCCTACTTGACTACCTCAGTTCGTAGCCGCGTCACTCATGCGCGGCCAGCACCTTGGCTGCGGGAGTCGCCGTCTTGTATCTGGATCGATGGCCATGGCCATCACGTTTGCTGTCGTCCCAACGTGATGCAGACAGCTTCCTCGGACGAGAGCGTGCTGAGATCGAGACAAATTATTAGCTGAGCGACGGGAGTTGCTGCGATTCATGTTCGCCGACTTTTGACCTCACGCTTACCCGATCGGTCGCGGAGAGGTTCATGGCGCATGACGCACTTGGCGAACATTGGCGTGGCGGACCGAAATCTCGAAGATTGCGACCGCGAGGCAAGCTTCGTGATCGCATCATCGGGCCAGCGCTTCCGACGCTAGTTTCAGAGACCACTCGGGTGACGTTTTGACGCTCCGGCAATTGCAATTGCGTCCTGCCGTAGTTGCTCATTCCGGCTTCTCTGTCGGTCGACGAACGTTCTCTAGCCTGAAGCCCGCGGGCTGCGCTTCACTGTTCGACAGGCAGGCGTGCCGCCTTCCAGGCGGTCCAGGACCCGGGCACGTTGACGACACGCTCGAAGCCATTCAATTTCAGCAGACTGGCCGCGATCGAGGCGCGATACCCACTGCCGCAAAGCGCCACCATCTTGCTGCGGTCGACTTCACCAAGCCGATCTTGCAACGTCGGCGGGAGGATGTGCCGCGCGGCAGGCACCCGGCGCTTGTCGAAGTCCTGGTGGCTGCGCACATCCAGAAAGGCGACGCCTGCGTCGGCAAGCAGCCAGGGCAGCGCGGTCGAGCTCGAAGGCAATGCGCAAACGCATCCAAGCAAGCCCGCCTGCCGAAACGTGGTGAACAGCACGTACATCGCCGTGAGGATCAGCAAGACGCCCCAGGGCACGCGCAAATCGGTACCGACCTGAGCGCACCCACCGATGCCATGACGCCGATCCGAATGGCGGCGAGCAGTGCCAGCTGCGACCGCGCTCGTTGCGTAGTCGTCCACAGCGCCGTGCCACTTCCGCAGGAAGGGTTCAGGTTGAACAGAATCCCGATCAGAAAGGCCAGTGGAAAGACGACCGAGGGCGGTGTCGCTGCGCAAGCGCCTTCTTAGCGTCACCGCGCATCCCAGCCCCACTTGGCGAAGACCTTCTGCCCGGCCGGCGACTTCAGGAACTCGACGAAGGCGGCGGCCTGCGGCTCGTTCTTGCCCTTGCGCGTCAACACCACGCCGGCATCGCGGTAGATGCGAAACGGCTCGTCCAACTCGACGACCTGCGCCAAGTCGGGGTTGGCAACCTGCCAGATGTTCCAGATCAGCCACGCGTCGATGTCTTTATGCTGTGTCCACTGCTCCTTGGCCGCGCCGCTGTTCGCGGCCTCGGGGAAGACCATGTTCTTGCGGAAGGACCGCACCATCGCGATGTCGCCGGTGCGCCCCGCGACGTCTTCCCACAGGCCAGTCTGCCCTGCGCCCGCGACGGTCAGCACCTTGACGTTCGCGGCCAGGAGGTCGCGAAAACCGCGGATGTTCTTGGGGTTGCCGGGCCGCACCAGGATCGCGGCGGGCCGCAGATAGAGCGGGTACGCATCCTTCGACTCGAAGGCGCCCGGCAAGGCCTTGGCGAAGTCGGTGAACATGTTCTCCGCACCGCTGAAGATGACATCGGCGTCCTGCCTGGCCTTGTCGATCCACTGCGGGGTCGGCCCGGCCGCGACGTTCACGGTGACCTTGTTCGCGGCCCCGAATTCCTTGGCCGCTTCCTGCATGGCCGGGGCCGGGCCGCCGGGGCCATAGACATTGACGACACCCTGAGCCCGAACGGGTGAGGCGGTGAGCCAGAGCGCGCAGACGAACATCGAGAGAGTCTTGAAGAGATGAGTCATGGGCTTCTTTCAGAGTCGGTCGTGGAGGGCGGGGCGACAGCCACCGCCGATTCGGTCCATCACGTGACGTTGGCGGTCAGCGCGGCCGCCGGATGTAGGCGAAGGCGAGCGCTGCGCACCGGATGTCATCGCGGCCCGTAGATCGCCGCGAGATCGCCCTCCGGTGCGCCCTGGCTCATCTGCACCTTGCCATTGGCGTCTTTCCAAAACAGCGCCGGTGTCGCGCGCATCCCGTACAACTTCATCAGATCGGCATTGGCGTCGAGCCGGGCCTGGAGCACCGGTGGCACCGGCGCAAGCGGCTGCAGGCCGTCGTCGCCGAGCGGCCTCGGTCGCCCGCTCGCCAAAGTCTTCGCGTTAGCCGCCACGTGCCCGCGCTCATGGGCGTCGAGCGCTGCAACCGAATTCTTCTCGTTCAGAAGCGCCGCCGTCTTCCCCGCGCTGGTCGGCGTCAGGATGCCGACCACGACGTGGCGCAACTGCACTTTTCCGGCATCGACCCATGGCCGCGCGTCGACCCAGAGCTTGTTGCAGTAGGGACAGTTCGGGTCGGTGAACACGTAGACGGTGCGCGGCGCGCCGGCGTGTGAGCGGCCCCGGGTTCGCCGACGTATCGGCGACGGGGATCGCCGGTCTTTCGAGAGCTTCGCGCGGGGACGGGCGTGGCGCAGCCGCGAAGGCAAGCGCTGCGACGACGACGGCGAAACCGGTGGCGACGGCGGCACCGGCCTGCAGCTGTCGGTTGGCTGGGCCACTGGCCGGCTCTCTAGCAGCTGGTTCGATACGACTTTGCTTAGGTCAGCCACGTGGCTTGCGCCGTGAACCCCGATCAACCCAGCGGACAGTCCGAGAATTTACATAATATACATTAGCGCGCTGACGATCAGACCCGGAAGTCGTCGCTTTCGTCAGCGGGCGAATCGTCGAGGGA
>Ga0123338_10001962_pt1 | contig 19452 bp, 18 predicted proteins | sample grotaG_FD_89793 | JGI IMG/M metagenome (GOLD analysis project Ga0123338, IMG submission 89793) | Glacier valley bacterial and archeal communities from Borup Fiord, Nunavut, Canada, to study Microbial Dark Matter (Phase II) -... | ecosystem: Environmental > Aquatic > Freshwater > Ice > Glacier ...
CGCTTCAGGCGTGGGCGTCTTTTCTGTCGTCCTGACCGTTGTTGACGTAAGCGAGGACTGGTAAAAGTTCACCGTCATCTCCACCCAGCGCGCCCCCGTTTGCGTTTGAATACCCTTCAGGCCCGTTGACCAGTTTTTATCCTGGGTACTATAGGCACTGGTGTTCCACTGTGGAAAAACCATTCCCGTTTGAAACGCGGGTCGGTGGATCGGTACAATCGGTTCAACCGCTACACGTGCGGGCGTGAGGTACGCGGCAACCGCCGACCAGGGATTAGCCCCGCCCAAAATTACAAACTGTAAATATATCCCTAACGCCAGTACAACGACAAAGAGCCGCAACCGATATTTCTTAAAAAATTGTTCCTTCATTGCCCCACACTCCCCTTCTCTTCCACATGGCTATTTGCTCACGACATCTTTTAGCGGCACAGCTACCGGAGACGGCACAGACACTACTTTCGCGTGTAACCCTTTATCCGCGGCCTTCGTCTTAGGAGTCGGCTGCCACGTCACATTACGCTTGCCCCGCGTCCACTGCACCACCGCCCAAAAGCCGGCGGTACTCTCCAGGATACCGGCGATTGGCGCCACGAGAATAACCTTCGCGCCCTCAAGCCAGCGCGCGCGGTTTGACATACGCGCGTCCGCGAGGTTGTACCACATCCCAATAAAAATAGAGTTTAGCCACAAAAACCCCACAATTACCATCCAGCACATGACTGGAAGTGGAAGCGACATCGACGACTGCTGCGAAACCATCAGCCAGCCCTGATAGAATAGATAGAGCAAAGAGACCGTTCCCGTTGGCAAACCAAGCGCGAAGGTCAAGATGCGATAGCGCGTCCCCCATGTCAGGTGAAAACGCAGTTTACGCGGCAACTGGTAAAATTCCGGCATTCGCCGCATCATCTCCATGCCTTGCAACACCCCGATAATCCAACGGAAACGCTGCTTGAACGCGCTCTTAAATGAAAACGGTGGTTGCTCCAACATCACACAGCCGTGCCAGCCGAAGATTTGCGGACCTCTTTTCAGGTACGCCAGCACTCCGAAAACGTAGTCCTCTGCAATAAAGGGCTGCCCATCCAGATTGCCGATGTCCCAGCCCAGCTCGTTTTCTAACTCCTCGTCAATCACCAGGTTGGAGCCGTGCAGATGTAGTGGCGTGCCACTTTCCATCACATCCCGACACTCAAAGCACCCGATGGGTCGGTTCGCCTCCATCGCACGGCAAATCACGCTCGCGTCCCGATATTCAAGTGGATAATAAATAGGGCCTTCGGTGAGCTTCTTGTCGGTGGTTGCAAGATACAAAATAAGTCGGCGCAACTCGCTTGGTTCCATGACGCTCTCTTCGTCATAATGTACAATGAATGTCTGACCCGCTTTCTGATTCATACCGCGCCGCCGCAACTCAACCATGTAGTGCAAAGCGCGCGCCTTGAGTTTTGTCACGTTTGGCGTCTGATATTCCGCAGGACTAGGCAAAACAAATCCCTGCACACTGACAGGGACCCACGCAAACTCTCGTTCCAGCCGCAATTTCTGGTCGAGCGATTCGGTGACAATCTCGACACTTACCCTTGTCTTATAAAAACCGGGGTCTTCTCTGACCAGCTCGACAACGTGCTGAATACCACGTCGGATAACCTCCGTGCTGCCAGCCGACCCACGCGTTGTGATTTGTATTTTGATAAAAGGGATATGCGGCAATGCCTTGATCTCTTCCGTCGTTACAGGCTCCAGTTGCCGATAGCGCCGCCAATGAAAGAAAAAGCTGTGAAAGTAAGAGAGGTAGCGCACTCCAATAATACTGATAAGTGTTACAATTGAGTAGCCAATGTACCTTCCCCATTCCATTATAGGTGCAAAGTGGCTCATAAGATGCTCTTTTCCTCTCTCAAGAAACCTGATTTTCCCGCGATGCCATAGAAATGCTACGATATGCGCGCACACCCGCCGTCTTGCCGCTTATTCGTGCGCGTCGGAACGCTTGCGAGTCTCCAATACGTACCGGCGTTTTTTCTCGTACAGCTTGTTTTGCGATACGCTTTGTGGTTGTTCGCATGAGGATAGTACAAATGGCGAACTCACCAAGTACCAGTATCTCAATCGCAACCAGTAACCTGTTCCATGTCTCCGGCAGAAATGTTCCCAACATCACCATTAAGGGAATAATCATGTATAAAACAACGATTACCGACGCCCCAGCCGTGTAGATGACAAGCTGTGGTATCTCCCGCAAAGCATCGCCTTGTTCGCCCAGGGCAAGTGAGGCGACAACCGCCATACGTTCCGTTGGCAACTCACACAGGTCATCCCCAAGAAGCTGTATGTCTTCTTGAATACCCATCCGCGGCGACTTGAGCGGAATGAGCGTAGGAAGTGGCGATCTGTGTACTAATTTGTTGGTGTGTACATCTTCGCTAAGAGGCCCACTGGGATGCGCGGGCAAGGTTAAACGTTTGTAGCGTAGCTGGCCTCTCTCTTGCTCTGTTTGGTCTACTGCAAAATTGCGCTGCATATACAATACAGTCCTTCTCTCGAAAATTACCCATTTACATAAATCAAAAGTATCCCATCTCTATAATAGAGACAGGAAAAATACTTTTTCTGGAAAAAAGTGTGAGGAGAAAAAGAGAAAAAACGCTAGACCTAGATGTACTAACCCGCATGTATCATTGCATTCCCCTGCCCCCCACATATCCCTCCGAAAACTGGATAAGGGAATTTTTGCGTGTCCCCTCTAAACCACTTCTATTTTCAGTATAACAATTGTGTCAATCAAAAATGTTGCACATTTCGATATAGAATGCAAAGCGTATGTTCTTTATAGAGCAGAGAACGTATGAAACTTTTCCAGGTAAAAAGACGTGAGAACAAATAGATATTCCTGTTTGGTCTAGTAAAACCAAAAAAACGCAATTTTTATACTACTTACCTTGTTAGGCCCCGCTTTAGCGTCTATTCATCGAATAGGTAGTATACCCTGAAACAATACTGTGAAGGTCTCTTTTGTGTACGCATTTTACATGGAGACATCACAATAGCGAGCTAAAGAAGCGCGAAAATATCAGGTTCTTACCTGAGAATATGTAGGGTAGATACCCGACGCTAGAAGCGGCTATATATTCTAAAATATAATGTACACATAAAAATAGTGAAATAAGATGTATCGGTACTTCTCTACTTTTGCGCTTATGAGTACCGACCACCAAGCCATATAGAGTCCGGCAAGCTGGTTTTGCCGGCAAAGTTTCCTGAAGGGAGCATGGATTTATGGCTATTGTTAATCCGATCAATGATGTTCGTAGAACGAATTTGAAGACAGAGACAGATACCTTAGATGTGTTTTCTTCCGCCATTTCGTCTGCCTTTGAGAAAGACATGACGTTTGTTACGGAGACACCCGAACGTAATACGGAGCCGCTTATGAAAGTTCGCTCGGTATTAGAGGACCTCCTGACGAACGCCGAAGATGAAACCGAAGAAAGCGATACGACCCGCGTACGCGCGGCGCGTACGCCCGTAGCGCGACAAGGAACGGGCAACGAGGATGCGTTTCAAAGCTACCTGCGTGATATTCGCGGCCTCGGTCTGCTCACCCATGCGGAGGAGATTGACCTTGCACAGCGAGCAGCCGCAGGCGACGAGCAGTCAAAACGTAAGTTGATTGAATCAAATCTACGTCTTGTGATCGCCATTGCTCGCCGTTACACCAGTACAGGCGTTCCTCTGATTGATCTCATTCAAGAAGGCAATCTCGGCCTGATGCGTGCAGCAGAAAAGTTTGACTACCAACGCGGTTGTCACTTTGGAACCTATGCGACATGGTGGATACGCCAGGCGGTGAGTCGCGCAGCAGGCGAGCAGTCTCGCCTCATTCACCTGCCGGAGCATGTCGCCACACGTCTGCGAAAAGTACGCCGTATCGCCGCGCAACTCTCACAAGAAAACGGGCTTGACCCCTTGCCAGAACAGATAGCCGAGGCGTGCAACATCGGTGTAAACGAAGTGATCGACCTGCTCGGCGTCATTGAGCAACCTGTCTCTCTTGATGCGCCTGTCGATGAGGAGGCACGGTACTCGCTCGCCGATACGCTTGAAGACAGCACGACACCTGCGCCAGCCGAGACCGCATCACAACACCTACTCGGAGAAGAACTTCATCGCGCGTTGGCACTGCTGACACCCCGCGAACGCGCAGTCATCACCTTGCGCTACGGCATTGGCGATGGACGCAGCCGTACCCTGCTGGAAGTGGGAAAAGAATTGGGTATCTCCAGAGAGCGTGTGCGTCAACTCGAAGTCGTCGCGCTCATGAAGCTTCGTAGTGTCAACGGGAGCCTCTCCCTGCGCGAGTGCGTTTAATAGTACTAGTACAGAAAAGGCTAGCATCTTTTAAGAAGACTAGCCTTTTCTTTCTATCCCACATGTCCTATTTCTCTCGACGTTTGCCTCTACACTATGCTATACTACGCCTCGGTAAAACATTGACGGACAGGTAGCAAGCCCTATTTATTATCTTGTGAGAGCGTGTGTATGAGTACGAAAACCACTATTCCGCAAAACGTCTCATCGTCCCAAAGTGAGGCGCCTATCCTTCCCATGAGCGTGTTGACGCCTCTACGTGAACGCTTGCTGGTGCTTGCGCTTGCACTCGTCGCGCTTTTGCCACGTCTCTTGCTTGCAACAAAGCTCGATATGGTGACAGACGAGGTGGTATATATCGTTGGTGGCAAGATATATGTTCCGCTTTTGGCGCACCTGCAAATTGGTACAAGCCAGTGGAGCTATAATTATGAGCATCCTCCCTTTGTGAAGCTGCTTATTGGCGTTGCGCTTGCCCTCAATACAGCACTCAATCATCCACTACCGGAGTTGCTCACCGCCCGTTTTCCCAGCATCCTTACGGGAACGTTACTCATTGTCACGCTCTATTGGCTTGGCCGCGCACCCTTTGGGCGCGCGGTAGCACTCACCGCCGCGCTCTGTCTCGCGCTGAGTCCCTGGCTCGTCTACTTTAGCGCACTCGCGTACCTCGATATGACGATGACCGCGCTTGTTAGTACCGCCTGTCTGCTCTCATGGCATGCACTACGGCGGCCCTGGCTCTATCCAATTCTCACGTTCTGTCTCGCGCTCGGAGCAGCAAGCAAATATACAGCGGTGCTGGTTATTCCTGGTATCGCGCTCTTCACAGCCTATTATTTCTTTATCATTCGTCTCTACATGCCCGCAGCACAACGGCCACGTATCCCCTGGCTCTGGTGGCTAGCCGCGATTATAGCCGCGCCCATCGCTTTTTTCATTTTTGATCCCGCCATCTGGCCCAATCCCGTAATCTTGCTCCTCCACAGCTTTCGCTTCGAGTGGAACCATTCGGTAAATGGACATCTGACGTTTCTTGCTGGCCGCTACGCTTTTCATGTCCCACGCTGGGCAATTCTCTATATTGTGTTTACAAAAATGAGTGCGTTTGTGACCATTCCAGCAGCAGGTTTTATGGTGTACGGCTCCGTACAGCTAATTCGCTTCCACTTAAAAAAGGTCACCCCCACTGCAATAGCACCAACCGCATTTCTCTTCTTTTGGCTCTTCTCTATTATAGGCGCGTTTAGCCTACTCAACATTGTCGTTGGCACACACTATCATCTTCCCATAGCCCCTCCAATAGCCTTCGCCGCCTCGGTTGGCCTCGTGCAATTCCTACGCTACTTATACAAAAAATTCCCGCTCGCCAAAGGTGGTGCACATCTACAGTATACACAAGAGCCACGCGTGTTTCCCTCAGCACAACCACCGCTATATGCACGTTTTTATCCAACTACGACTGCTGTACTTCTGATAGTTGCACTTGTTCTGCCCCACTTAATCGGACTAACAACAACTTATGGCGCGGAAGGCTATACAAGCGAGTTTTTTAGCGGTGAGAATAGGACATTGCAGGTTGCCTATCCAGGTTACCGTGAGGCGTTACAATGGATCGCAACCCAGACACAGGGTACGGAACATGTGGGTTTAGCAGCCGTTCCAGGCACATTTAACAGTCAAGGCAACGATGAATCGTGGTATAGTTACAACAAAGATTTACCAAGTAGACTGCAATTGAACGAGGTACACGCAGGAGAGACGTACACACAGTATGACTATCTCGTATGGCCCATGCATCTTGTACAACGTGGCTTTCCCTTGCCTGATGGGTGGCGCAAGCACAACGTTCACCGTGTACTGGGCGGCCAGACAATCTATTGCTACATTCTTGCGCGTCCCACAACTACATATAATGGCTAAGTTCTCGGCCCTCCTGCATCATTATGTCGCTATACAATAAAAGGCTATATGAAAAATATTGTTGTACGTGAGATCATCGCGTTGTTTCTTGTGACTCGATTACTCTTACTTTCTGTCACCTACTTTGGCTATATCCTACTCACCGCGCCCAAATATTCGAGTACCCCCGTTGCTACCACAACGTTTTTTACCCTGTGGAACCACTGGGATGCCCTCCGTTATCTCGCTATCGCGCAACACGGCTATCAATCACCTTACGATCTCGCTTTCTTTCCGCTCTTTCCACTCCTTACCGCGCTTTTTGCCTATCCTTTAGGGAGTTGGAGCTATCTTCTGGTCGGAACACTTCTCAGCAACGTCGCGCTTCTCGCCGCTTTGTTCGTTTTGTTCAAGCTCGCAACCGCGACCTTCGGCGATACCATTGGAAAACGTACTATCCTCTACCTCTGCATCTTCCCCACCGCGTTCTTCTTCTTCGCCGCATACAACGAGTCACTTTTCCTCTTGCTTACAACGGGAACGTTTTTAGCACTACATCGTCAACGCTGGTGGCTCGCGGGACTTCTCGGCTTGCTTGCTGCCTTGACGCGTTCAACAGGTGTTTTGTTGATCGTACCCTATCTTTACGAAGTGTGGCTTGTACGCAAAACAGCATTCACAAACGTAAAAGATGGTATTTTGAGGTTACTCTCTCTTAGTCTTATCCCGCTTGGAACATTGCTCTATAGCATCTATTGCTGGCATATAAGCGGCAACCCACTCGCCTTTGCCTCTGTACAGGCTCATTGGGCTAGACAACCCTCCTGGCCCTGGCAAGGTGTCTGGCAAGCACTCTTTGAACTCTTTTGGAATCAGCCCTTTGGCTCTTTTTTCGAGGTGCATACCTTGCTTGACCTGAGCGCAACGCTCGGCTTTATCTTTTTAATCATCGCAGGTGGCCGACTGCTCCGCACCAGCTACACCCTATGGGCGATACTGTTACTGCTCTTTACCAGCCTTTCAGCATCGCTGGGCCAACATGATGCGCTTATCTCAAACCAGCGTTTTGTGTTAGAACTCTTTCCCTGCTTTATCACGCTCGCGGCACTGGGGATAAAGCACCCACGATTCCATCAGGCACTACTGATTGCGTTTCCGTCGCTGCTCGCAACTCTGAGCCTGATTTTCGTGATGAACCTGTGGATGGTGTAGCATGAAAAAAGATGCCTTATCTCGCCTATTACTTGTCTGTATGGGCACGTTTGTTTGTTGCATCCTGGCGACGGGCGCACCCCTTGCACGACTCGCGGGCACAACACTGCTCGCCGCCCTTCCCACAAGCCTTTTCTTAATCCTCGTGGGCACGAAGCTTCCTGCGGACCTTCACCTCACAGCAGATATACACGCATCACAGGTAAACACAAACGCGCTTGAGTTTCTCTTTCTTACCATGCTCGCGTCTCTCTTCTATGCCCTGAGTGCCTACTTCGCACAGCGATACGTCGAGCGACAACCCACGCCTACCACAAAGCGTAGGCAACCCGCCCAAACACTGCTACGGCTCATCTGGTTAGTAGTACTTCTACTCGGCGTTGCGTATGTGCTTATGCCAGCCCTGCTTTCACGGGATGCGCTGGTCTATGCCGGCTATGGACGAATTATTGTGGCCCATCACGCCAATCCCTATTACACACCGCTTTCAGCATTCCCACGTGACCCCCTCTTACAAGCTGATGATTGGCGTGATGCCTTAGCAGCATATGGCCCCCTCTGGCTTCTTGTCTGTGCACTCTCTACCTTGTTCGCGGGAAGCTCTGTTTTACAGTATATTTTCTTTTATCGTGCACTCGGCTTGATCGCGCATCTACTCAACATCGCTCTTGTCACCACCATTTTACGCAAAACAGGTCGTTCATCACGCACCATTATAGCGGGAACCCTCCTATACGCATGGAACCCTCTGGTTTTACTAGAAAGCTGCATGGGTGGACACAACGATATTCTACTGGTATCATGTATCTTACTTGGCATCCTACTATGCGTTCGTGCCGAACAGACCGCTTTCGCCACTGTACGCTCGTATCTGCCTCCCTTACTCGCGTTCACATGTGCCGCGCTAATCAAATTCACGGCGGCCCCACTACTCGCGTTTTACCTTGTCCTGCTTACACGGCGCACCCTCAACGCTCAACCGCCATCTCAGCGGTCTATATCTCTCTGGCTCCCCGTAGTACGCAAGGTCGCGATAGCCACGCTCACAAGCACTCTTTTAGCAGTTACGTTGTATACTCCCTTGTGGGTGGGCCATACGGTACACGCTATCGTAGCAAGTCTTGGGTCGCCGCCTTCATCGCGCCTGGCGTTTGGCTCAACCTTGCTTGCGCTACAAAAAGTCGCAGCACAACACCCAGAAAATATGCTCTTAGCCACAATTAGTCAGCATGGTACATGGAATGGTCTCACGGGAGCGATTGTAGGAATAGTGTTTTGCGCAGGTGCTTTCTGGCTATGGAGAGTACCGACCTTGCGTACAATGGTCTACGCAACACTGGCGACGCTTGGGGTGTTGTTGGTGGTTACACCCTGGTTTTTCCCCTGGTATATTCTTTGGCTTGTCGCCCTAGCGGCGGTTGGACTGCCTGAGCGATCCAACCGAGTGGGGCAGGCACTTGTATGGAGTACATTGACGTTCTCGACTACCGCGTTCTTTCTCTATCTCTTTAGAGGCTACCCACCTGTTGGAGACTGGATTGGCTTTACCAGCCTCACAACGATTGGCCCCCCATTGCTTGTTTTTCTGTCCGTGTTATGCCTCAAGCCCAGACAGGCAAACAAGCCGCTCAAGCAAGTCATCAGTCAGCCTGTGCCATAGATACAACAGCCTCACGTTCTTCGATCTGCATAAGAGGCAACGTAATGACCGCTTTTTTACGATACACAGTGTAGTGATAGAGAAGCGTAAGCGTAAACGCTACAAGTAAAACGTTGCGGGTCAGCACAACAGGGTTGAATGTTGGCACGGTAGCAACCCGAATAAACGATGTTGTCGCGGAGTAAATGTAGGGAAATATCCATGTCGTAAGGACGCCAATCCCCGTCCAACTCAACAACCAACGCCATTTACACTCACCAACATAGGCCACAATCGGGATAATCCACAGTAGATACTGCGGACTAAAGACTTTTCCGGTGCATATCACGACCAGCAAAACCAACAGGAGCGCAACAGAGAGCGTAATTTTTCCGCGCCACTGCAACCAACACACGTATCCAATACCGACAAGTAACAGGACCGTCATCAGCGGTGAGGCAATACCAGAGAGCGCACTAAGCACATTTAGCGAGCCATACGTTGTTGAATAGTGGAGTGGAAAGCCGAAGAAGCTCGCTAGCCATAATAGGGACGCCGCCGAAGACTCAACTTGTATAGGTCTGTTGCCAAAATAGCCAAGTGGGGCAAGAGTTCCCTCGACACTTAACAGCAACGAAAGCGTTGTTATTGCGCTACAGACAAGCACGAACACATCAAGCCCGCGCCACCATTTCGTCCAGCGCATGTACCGTGATTTATGTTGTGCAATGAAAAACACTGGTAGCAGCACAATCGGGTAAAATTTGAACATTGTCGCCACCGCGAGCATTGCAAACGCCCAATACCATCGTCTGCGTTCAGCGCAAAGCAATGCAGCCAGGGTGAAGCCAGCAGGAAGAATATCATACCGTGCCGCCGCCGTTGCCCAACATCCAACAACCGTAAAGAGCGCGAAGGCAAGGGCCGCCTCCCGTGATCGCCACGTCTTGAGCATAAAGTAGATCACGCCAGCACAGACGGTCATCGCGATGGCAAAGGCGATTTGATACCAGTGTGCCGACAAAACAAGCCCAAACGCAAAAGGGATAAGTGTCAGCAGTGGATATTCATGCGGGAGAGCGTGCAACGGTTCTGTTGGTGCTTGCGACGCAACAAAGGCAATCAACCAGTGCGGAAGATCATGCACCTTCATCACATGCACCAACGTATCGGTTGTGATAAACACCATGTCGGAACGTGGTTGTGTAATGAACTGACATTGTATTGCGGGAACGGGCAGCGTTTTTAGTGCAGCGATGCCATGCCAAAATGCAACGGAGTAACATTGATATTTCCCAACATCCGTGTACCAAAGAAAGACCTGACCGGAGACACCGCAATACAAGAGGATGCCCATTACTAGGACGACTCCTATATCCACCAATGTAAGTCTCTTAACCATGTTCACCCTAATTATAAAAAATGCACTGTAGTTTGGCACTACAGAGTAGATAGCTTTTCTTTATTTGCCGAAAGAGAAAATACGTCCCCTTACAAGCCATACTTTCATACGAGCGATACGTAGAGATGGTCACAATACGGCTCAACATAGTACGCACTGTTGTAACTCTACATTCTCAGGTTGACACTCTTTCGCTCTTCCATTCGTATAGAAGAGAAGAGTTGCTCTGCTATTTATGCAAAAATATATAAAACACGTCCAATCTACAAAAAAGAAAGTTGTAGGAGTATGTTTACCTTTACCTCATCCTCGTTAATGCACCTCTTGGAGAACTATGGCTATCTCGCGGTACTGATTTTCGTGGCTATCGAAAGTACAGGTATTCCCTTTCCAGGCGAGACGATGCTGATTATTGCCGCTGTCTATGCCGGCACAACCCATCATCTCTCGATTCTCTTGGTGATTATTGCCGCAGCGGTAGGGGCTATACTCGGTGATAACCTCGGCTTCTGGGTTGGACGTGAGGGCGGCTACCGACTCCTGCGTCGCTATGGTCGCTACATTCGCTTAGATGAGCGCAAGCTAAAATTAGGCCAGTACCTCTTCATGAAACATGGTGACAAAGTGGTCTTCTTCGGACGCTTCGTCGCGGTTTTGCGAGCGTGGGCCGCGTTTCTTGCAGGCACGAACCGCATGAAATGGGGCAGTTTTTTGCTGTTTAACGCGCTTGGCGGCGTTGTCTGGGCAACGATCTTTGGCTTGGGTGGCTACTATCTCGGCGACAAAATACATCTTTTAACTGGGCCTATTGGGATTGTGGCGATAGTACTGGCGGTACTTATCCTCATCGCCTTTTTCTTTTTCCTCCGCCACAACGAAAAACGCTTAGAAGATGAGGCCGAGCGTGCGCTCCCCGGTCCCCTAGATGCACATCAACAAGATGAACATCACACATAGAAACCTAGATTAGAAAGGAAAAATACATGTCTTTACAAAATCCATCACAGTTACCAGACCCCTTACCACAAACACAGCCCGATATTGCCCAGCCTTTACCAGCACCAGAGCCGATGCCACAACCAGGTCCCGGCCCATTACCACCAGCGGCTCCCGAACAGCCTATGGAACCACAACCAGAAGTACCACAAATGGCTCCCGATATCGCGCAACCACTACCAACTGCACCAACCGATAATGGCATGGCAAATTGAAACGGCATGACATAGCGTGAACCACTACGTTCCATTTTTTCTGTTCGCTATACTCAATAGAACAACCGTAACTGGCACACGCCACCAATAACTCCTGTCCGTGCTCTGGGTACGTTCGATAGAAAAACTGTAACCCCATTGACTTTTTTTGGCAGCCATACTATACTAGCATCAGATACTAGACAGTATAGTATGGCTATATTATAGTATTTACTATGACTGGTTGAGGATATAGACACATGACGGAAGTTCATCTCGACAAGGCCAAAAGTAGTGGAAAAGAGCGCCTCATCCAGGCCGCGCGCTCACTTACGCAACACACGGCTTTTGAGGAGATCACGATTGATGAGATTGTCAAAGCCGCCGATCTCGCACGACCCACGTTCTACTATCATTTTTCTGGTGGAAAAGAGGAGTTGCGTGGAGAACTGATACGGCATGGCTATCTTGGCGATGAACCAGTCCCAGACACACGGCAAGGCATTGTGGATGCCGCATTACGCGTTTTCGGGCGTTCGGGCGTCTCCTCTGCAACACTGGATGACGTAGCGAACGAGGCCGGCATCTCTCGCGGTGCATTGTGCTGGTATTATCGCAGCAAGGATGACCTACTCAAAGCAATCATCCAGCATCATGAAAGTTACTCATCACTTCGTCAAGCCCTTGGGGAAATCGAGCAGGACTTACAAAATGGTGTGCTACTTGACGACGAAACCTTTTTACGGCGCATTGCTGGCGGTTTCTACGATTCGCTTACCGTGCAAAGCGATCTTGCGCGCTTACCCATTTTGCTCTTATATACGCATCCCGAAGCCGCCCATATTCTCGCGGACAAGATCGTGCGTGGCCGCAAGCACATCACGGAGTATGTGCAAAGACGCCAGGCAGAGGGAGCCTTTAGCAAAAGCATTGATGCCGCTTTTTTTGTCCAGGTTATGGCAATTGCGTTCTTCATGCGCGCTGCGGGTCGTGGATTGAATGATCTGCTCCCGTTCGCCCATCTCTCACGCGAACAAGCCATAGACCAACTCGTTTCGCTGTTGCTCTATGGAATTGTGCAACGCGATACAACAAGAACATGTCAATAGCTCCAGCAACTCAAAGAAGAGTCCTGAAGTTCCAGAACTATATGTAACGTACAGAAAGTATAAGTACTTTCTTTGGTTTTGTCTTTTAGCAAAAGGAGTCTTCTGAGATGCAAGGGAGTGTACAAGCGACACAGCGCGCGGGAGGACTGGCGTATAAATGGGTGGTGGCAAGCATCGTTGTCTTTGGGGTGTTCATGAGCATCCTCGACCAGACCATTGTAAATATTGCTATCCCCCGTCTACAATCCGCCTTTGGCGCGGACATTCATAGTGTGCAATGGGTGCTTACCGCCTATATTCTCACGCAGGGCGTTATCACTCCAACAGCGGGCTACTTCGCGGACATACTGGGAACGAAACGATTTTATATTATTTCGCTCGCCGCTTTTACCATCGGCTCGGTTCTCTGCGGTCTCGCATGGAGCCTACCATCACTCATCTTCTTCCGTGTCCTCCAGGGTGCGGGCGGAGCGGCACTATTCCCGCTGTCGATTACTATGCTCTTCCGCGAGTTTCCGCCACAAGAGCGCGGTATCGCGTCCGGCGTCTTTGGTGTTCCAGCCCTCTTAGCACCAGCACTTGGGCCAACACTTGGTGGCTATCTCGTCACCTATGCGGGCTGGCAAGCGATCTTTTTCATCAACCTACCAATCGGTATTCTTGCCATTGTTTTGGTTAGCATCTTCATTCGCGAAACACAGGTGCAGACCAACCAGCGTTTCGATTTCTTAGGATTTTTCTTCATCGCGCTCGGTCTCGCCTCAGTCCTCTATGGCCTCTCGGATGCAAGTACCGATGGCTGGGGGTCTGTACAGGTCATTGGTACTATTATTGGTGGCCTTATCGCGTTGACGATATTCGTCTTCGTCGAGCTTTCAATCGTGCGGAGAGAAGGGAGACCACTCCTCGATCTGCGCCTGTTCACCAATAGACCCTTCACGTTGAGTATTATTGCAAGCCTGTTTGTGATTTTCAGCCTGTTCGGTGGCGTGTTTCTCTTTCCACTCTACTTGCAGAGTATCCGAGGACAAAGCGCGTTTGAAGCCGGCGTCCTGCTCTTGCCACAAGCGTTAGCGGCGATGGTCAGCACGATTGTTGGTGGTCGCCTCGTTGATCGCATTGGGGTGCGAGGCATCATGATCCCCGGTCTGCTCGTGCTTGCGCTCGCCACATGGCAACTCTCGTTTCTCTCACTGTACACATCCTATGGCTGGATTCAGTTTGTACTGATTATTCGCGGCCTTGCGCTTGGCCTTTGCGTTCAACCGCTCACCGTCTCAGGACTCTCTGAAATTCAGCCGCGTCAGTTGGCACAGGCATCATCGCTCAACACAGTAGCACGTGCCGTAGCGAGTTCGCTTGGTATCGCGGTACTCGCCACACTTGTGCAGACGCAGACAAAGATTCATACAGGACACCTTGCACAACAGGTTACACCAATATCGCCGCTTGGACAATTACTGGTGCGGTTGCAAGCACTCTTTGTCTCGCGGGGCGCAGATATCGGTGCGGCGCGCGCAGCCGCCTTGCAAACAATCGGACGGTTGATACAGCGACAAGCCTATATACTCTCAATTCAAGATGCCTTCACCTTTAGCTTAGGTGTCACCTTCCTTGCGATTATTGCGGTCATGTTTGTAAGCAAATCGCGCCGTAAAACGTCCGCACCAGCGGCGCAACGTGACCCATCATCTCCCGAAGATGAAGGGGCCGCGCATCGCGCAATGGTGTTCGCTGAATAACCTATACGAAGGGGTAGTTTCTCTATCCCTTCCCCATTTCCACTCTTGTTTTCGACTATTCATACTTAGGAGTTACCATAATGCGTCGTACGATCTTTATTACCATACTTATTGTTCTCGCCTTTTTTGCTATTGGAGGCGGCGTTGGCTTCTATGCTTACAATAACTACACATTTTACCAGACTGATGATGCCCAGGTTACAGGCAGCATTGTCTCGGTGAGTGCGCCCATGAGCGGACAACTTTCTGCATATAGCGTGAAGGTTGGACAGGCCGTTACCGCCGGTCAAGTTATCGGCACAATCACGCTCCCATCGGCTGCTGGCGCGACCACAACGGCTGCCCCCAGAACAATGGATGTCACCAGCCCAATTGATGGGACGATTGTGCAGGCAACGGCTGTGCAGGGACAAAATGTTGCGCCAGGGCTGACAATCGCGCAGGTGACAAACCTGGGGAACCTCTCCATCACCGCCTATGTCGATGAGAACGTCATCAACAATGTTTCACCCGGCCAAAAGGTCGATATCAAGATTGACGCGTACAGCGACACAACCTACGCAGGCCGAGTACAACAAATCGTACAAGCCACCGCTGGCTCGTTCTCACTTTTGCCAACACAAGATAACGCAAGCGGCAACTTCACCAAAGTTGGACAACGCGTTCCCGTCATCATCACGCTTGACGGCAATGGAGGCAAAGATATTGTGCCAGGTATGAGTGCCGTAGCTATCATTCACATCCATTAGTCGTGTGGTGGAGAGGAAACGTATTTTCCTCTCCACTATAACGTAGGGGGTTATTTGCCATGAATACACTGATTATCGGCGGCTTATTCGCGTTAGCCGTGCTTGCGCTTATCGCAGTTGCGTTTCTTGTGCGCGGCGAAACAAAAACAGCGAAGACACACACCGTCAAAGTAGAAAGCGAGCCAGCCAGGGAAGCGCAAGCAAAAGAAACCGCAGAGATCGCCGCCGCTGGCGCACCCGCCCAGCCGGGCCTTCCCGCACCACGCGAGGAGTCGCTTCCAGAGCAGCGAACCGTCCAACACTTTCCTGTTGCCAATGGACAATTTCACAAGCTCTCGGTTGAGCTACATTCCCTGCACGGCCAGGCTCAGGAGATCGAGCATCGTTTAAGCATCCTCACAGAGATGATTGAGCGTATCGAAAACGATCAAAATCAGTATGTCAATATCGAAGAGGAAGCATCACACTCAACGGGCCATGTGTCTGTGAACTAGTTTGTTTATAAACGAGGGGCGGCACAGCTACACGCGTAGTTGTGCCACCCCTCGTTTATGAACAGGGAACGTTTTGGTGTTACACTCCTCACGTCTTATTCAACCATCCGTCTTTCCTCACCTCACATTTTCTCCATATCCCGGCCCACCAGCGGCACGACATACGTCAATCGCGGCCTTGCGTCCCGTTCGTGCCGGGTACTGTTGCTCTACAGCGTGTCGCAAAGCATCTACAGCCACGTTATGCACAAGATTGATTGTGCAACCACCAAACCCCCCACCCATCATGCGTCCGCCAAGCACACCTGGGATACTGTGAGCAATCTCTACCAGTACATCCAACTCCTTACAACTTACCTCGTATTCGTCCCGTAATCCGGCGTGACCTTGCCACAATAGCGGCCCAATCGCCTCAACCTGACCAATCTCCAATAGCTTTGCTACCTGCAACACGCGTGCGTTCTCGGCAATTATATAGCCTGCACGACGGTGTAGCACGGCGGGCAAAGCGTGCTTATACACGTCGAACTGTGCCTGCGTGATGTCTCGCAACGATATTATCCGCTGCTCTTTCCCCTGTAGTTCCTCCGCGACGATCAAATCACGTAGCAAAACCACCGCCTCTTCACATTGACGCCGCCGTTCGTTGTAGCCAGAGTTAGCAAGTTCGCGCCGTACACCCGTGTCGATTACGACCAGCGAAAGGTCGGCCTCGTCAAAGGGTAAGTAGCGATACTCCAGAGAGCGACAATCAATTAAGACAGCCTTTTCAGGTTGACCCAGACATGAAGCAGCCTGATCGAGGATGCCACTTCGCAGACCAGAAGCGATATGTTCCGCCCTCTGACAAAGCGCAGCCACCTTTATCGGTGTCATTGTCGCGCCCGCCACGCCAATCGTCAGGCGTCCCGCGGATAGCCACGCGAACATTTGTACCGTCGCCACTTCCAGAGCTGCGGACGAACTCATGCCACCCCCAAGCGGCACATCACCCCCCAGCACAGCGTCAAAGCCTGTCAAGGGTAACGACGCAACCGCCAACTCCGCCGCGACACCCAGCACATAGCGCGCCCACGTCGGCAAGTTCCGCATTTGAGCGTCAAAGGTCGCCGGCAACCCCTCAATGGAAAACTGTGCGTACTCCTCAAACGGCTCCGACCATAATCGCACAATGCCGTCGGTACGCCGACGACCCGCAAACACCGCGACACGATCTACCGCGATTGGTAACACAAAGCCCCCGTTGTAATCGGTATGTTCACCAATCAGATTGATACGCCCCGGTGCCCATGCTGCCCCCAAATCACTACTATACTCACTGTATCCTCCAAAGGCTATAGGAAATTTACTTGCCATATGTAGTGCTGGTTGTGGAAATATCATTGCGCCTCTCCCTTGTCTACCTTCGCAATCGCGTCATGCAACTCCCGCGCCTTTTGAAGCGGGGCCGAGTCATTCGTCCACATACCCCAGATTGCTTCGGATGAGGCCGCAAACTTTAGCTTTCCAGGCGCGCGTCCAATCGCAAGTATCTCTACATGTAAGTGAAAACGTTCATCGGCAAGTTGATGTAGTCCCAAAAGATACGGCATTGGCGCCATCGCGCCGTCGTATAACGCGTTATAGCCACGCACAACCCGCAAGAGCAAGGAGGCAAGGTCGCGCAATTCATCGTCGCGCATCGTCGCAAGATTGGCGACATGACGGCGCGGGTAGAGGTGCGTCTCGTAAGGGTAGCGCACATACGGCGGGAGGAATGCCTGCCAGTTCTCGTTGCCCGCAACCTGTTGCGGCCCATCACTGAGTTCATCACGTACACGACAGAACGGACAGCCACGCCCTGCTTTATTGTCCTGCTCAACTGTCTCCATCTCACGTTCAAGCGTTGGTGGAATCACAGACACACCAAAGGTTTGCCCGTGTGGATGGTGTTGTGTCTGCCCAATCGCCTCGCCGTTGTTCTCAAAAATCATTACCGTAGGATAACGCGCGGCAAGGTCGCAGTAAAGATCACGCCACAAGCGTGTGACTGCGAAAACCTCGTCCACCGTCAATTGCGAGAAGGTACGGTTATGGTCGCGATTGTAAATTACCACATACGCTTCACCCACAGGCGGCTGTAGCGGCGGAAAATCGTTTGGATGCAACCATACTTGCGTTTCTGGCCCAACCCTGCCCTCTGTAATGTCAGCACAAAAAGGACAGGCCGTCGTGCCTTCACGACGACTCATACGATGCGGAGCATTCACTAAATACTGCCGTAAAATAGGGTTCCAAATTAAGGGGGTCGTTTGTTCCATAGTGCCTCTCTTATAATGCGGAATGGTGCGTCTGACTGCCCATCAGAACGCAACGTCCCTGGCGGGCAAGGGATGCGAGTAGCTCGGCTTTGTCTTCTACCCGTTCGTTCCCCATGTATACCCACTCGTCCCACGTCTCTTTATCCGTAAAAATAGCCCACGCGACAGGAGCGATTGTCTGCGTGACCACACGCAGAATGGCCGCGGCATCTTCAAAGCCCGGCTCCAGGTCCTCTATAGTGGGTATATCTTTTGCTTGCAGTGCTGCAAAAGTACGTACTGATCGCACTTCGCCATGAGCAACCTCGCAGATACAACTCAGAACAAGTTGCTCTTGTAACTGTTTTTCTTCGCTCACAGACCAGACGCCGGCTACAAGGGTGCAGTGCGTTGGGAGCTGTTGTAAAAAGGTCGCTAGCTGCCCTTTGCTCCACCCATGCCAAACATACGTCTCGTCCTGTTCAAGCCGTGTAGCTACGGTGAGCAGTGGCCGCACTGCTTGCCACGACGTAGCATTGGCATCCACGACCTGTAATTCTTCTGCTAGCACATGGGCCTCCTCATCAAATACTTTTCCTCTGTATGATACATTACCGCAGGTCTCATGGTATACTCAAGAAATAAACTTTCCTCATAACAGTGATTTGGAGACACTCGAAGAGGTACGGCTATGCTAAACACGACTATCTTCTTACTTGTACTCGGCGTTCTTGGCGTCGTTGGAATTGTCGCACTCCTGACGCTCATGGGAATGATCTTCTATTCCTATCGCGGGAGCCGCATGGGAAGTTTTCGCTGGCACTTGCGCAACATGCGCTTGAAACAACTTTCAGCCATTGCCTGTATGTTCTTCATGGCGATGGCGGCTAGCTATGGCGTTATTCACGAATCTTGGGCACTCCTCTACATCATTCTTGCGTTCAAAACCGGCACGTGGTGGGCGCGTTACGCGGTAAGTCAGAGAACATAAAACGGCCCCCTCTTTTCATAAGTAGCAAATCTGAATGAAATGCGCTATAATTAGGGCCAAGCTACCATCCCTTGCTACCCAAATCAGAAACAACGATGGTCGCACAATCAAAAATAAGGAAGGTACATACTCGTGCCGTGGTGTAGATTTTTTATTCCAAAGATTGCCTCGCCCCATGTTAAGCCGGAAGATGTCGATTTGAACGACCACATCATGTATGCTAAATGTGTGAAGGGCCATGTGCTGCGAAGTGCAGATGATTGGATTCTCTGTGAGAATCTGCCAGCACCGGACGCGAAATGCTGGCAAGAAGGCGGCGATACGGTGTTCTCGCTCATGGCGCGGCAGCGCAACGAGGCAAAAGAAACC
>Ga0123338_10001963_pt1 | contig 19448 bp, 18 predicted proteins | sample grotaG_FD_89793 | JGI IMG/M metagenome (GOLD analysis project Ga0123338, IMG submission 89793) | Glacier valley bacterial and archeal communities from Borup Fiord, Nunavut, Canada, to study Microbial Dark Matter (Phase II) -... | ecosystem: Environmental > Aquatic > Freshwater > Ice > Glacier ...
CCGTGGTGCGGCTTTCGAAGTTAACGGACTTGCGTTATAAACGCGCGCCGCTTTTTACCCTGGTGGCGGTGGGCGATGAACCGGTGAGTGCCGCGGTTTGCCGGCTGTAATCGCGACGCTTACAGTACCGCGCTCGATTCACCCAAACGGACACGCAACTTCTGGGTTCGGCCGCCGCGATTTACCGTTAGTTCCAGAGCTTCGCCCACGCGTTTTCGGGTCATTACGCGCTGGATAGCGTCTTGCGATTCTACTGCTTTGCCATCAATGGCTGTTATCAGATCGCCCCCGATGCCGACCGCGTAGTTGCTGATGATCACGCGGCGGGTGGGACCGCGCAATCCGGCTTGGGCGGCGGGCGAATCGCGATCTACGCGTTGGACGAGCAGGCCGCCTTCGGACGGTAACTGGAGAGCTTCGGCTAACTCACCCTGCACGAAGAGCGAGACTGCTCCGAACACCGGCAAGCTGATGCGACCGGTGGCGTGATATTCGTCCAGCATGGTCTTGGCGCGATTGATTGGCATCGCGAAGCCGATCCCGATATTGCCGGCCTGCCCATCGGACATGGATTGCTGCCCGTAGATGGCCGTGTTGATGCCGATCACGTTGCCGTGAGAATCCAGCAGCGGCCCACCCGAGTTGCCGGGGTTGATGGCGGCATCGGTCTGGATCAGATCTTCGAGAGGACGATCGTTTTCTCCGGCCAGCGGCCTATGAAGCGAACTCACGATACCGGTGGTGAGCGTGCCTTCGAGGCCGAAGGGATTGCCGATGGCGAGAACTTTCTGGCCGACCAGCAGCGATTCGGAATCGCCCAGATGGAGAAACGGAAGCTTGCGGCCGGCTTCAATTTGGATGAGCGCCAGATCGTTACGCGGGTCCGTTCCCAGGATGTGAGCTTTGTATTGCTTATGATCGGACAACGTGACCGAAAGCTGCTGGCTACCGTTCACCACGTGATTGTTCGTGAGAATCTGCCCGCTTTCGTTGATGAGGAAGCCGGAGCCGGTGCCCTTCGAAGGGAACACCTGCATGAAAAAGTTTTCCTGATAAATGATGCTGGTGATATTGACCGTGGCTGTACGCGAGGCCTTGTAGATGTCGACGTTATTCTGTTCGTCGTTCGAAAGAGAGGCACCGCGCGCGGTATCTGGCTGGCTCCAGAGCCGGCCGGTGTCGCTGATCTGCAGCGCCAGAGGATGCAGGAAACGGGGCAGATGAAAATTGCCGCCTGAGGTTACGGCATAGAAGCCGAAGACAAGGGCGCAGGTTAATAAGATGGTGCGGAGTCGCATAGCTGGCGCAGTTCTTCTTTTAGAGTAGCGAACAGGGCCCGGGTTTGGCGCAGTGTTTCGGCTTCCGTGCCGGAGGTGTCGATTGTGTAATTGGCCAGGCGCAGTTTTTCCGCGAGCGGGAGCTGGCGCGACAGCCGCGCTTTGACATCTTCGAGAGTGGCGCCGGGGCGGGAAAGCGCGCGACGCATCTGTTGCTCTTGCGAGCAGTGGACCACCGCGAGCCGATCGAGATTTCGATACGAGCCGGATTCGATGAGTATTGCGGCTTCCACGACGACCAGTGTTCCAGATGGGGCCGCCGCGAATAATTCTTCCTCGCGCGCAAAGACCGCCGGATGCACGAAGCCGTTGAGAACAGCTAGCGCGGCGGGATCGGGAAAGACGCGCTTGGCAAGCAGCGCGCGATTAATCTCCCCATTTGGCTTGAGAATGCCTATGCCGAAATAATCAACGGCGGGCTGATAGGCCGGTCCGCCGGGAGCGAGAGCCTCATGGCCCAACCGGTCGGCCCGAACAACTAACGCACCTAAGCGCTCAAATTCCGCGGCAACGAATGACTTGCCCGATGCGAGGCCGCCTGTTAGTCCTAATTTAAAAATGGGCATGGCGCGTTAGACCACGGCTGGCGCGGGCAACGTCGGGCGCGGGAAGAGAAGCGCGACAAGCACGACAACCACGCTGCCGATCACGTTGTACCAAAGGAAGGAAATGCCGGTGAACGAGAAGGCCGCGAAGATAGCCGCTTCTCCGGCAATCATTCCGGCAAAAGCCGCTGTACCAGTTACTCGTTTCGTGAAGAACGCAAGTGCGAACACGCCGAGCAAAGAGCCATAAAAAAGCGAGCCGACCAGATTGACCACTTCCACCAACGAACCCAGATTTTTTCCATATTGCGCGAAGAACATGGCGTAGATGCCCCAGAAGGCTGTTGCCGCGCGCGAAACACCAAGGTAATGGGCGTCGCTGGCGACGGGGCGTACGTGCCGCTTATAGATATCGATGACGCTGACCGTGGCGAGGGAATTGATCTCTCCGGAACTGGCCGACATGGCCGCCGCGAAGATGATGGCAATGATCAGTCCGACCACGCCGGCGGGCAAATAGCGCGTGACGAAGGAAAGGAAGACGTAGTTCGTATCGTTATACTTGGCTCCGCCCTGGGCTTGCTCCGCGAGCTTCACGGCATCGGCACGAACGGATTCAAATTGCTTTTGCGCGGCGCGAAATTGCGGGATCGCGGTGTCGGATTTCGCGACAGCTAGGGCTGCTTCACGGCGCGCGGCGAAGGCTTGCCGGTAGCGTGCTTCGGTGCCGGGCCATGCGGCGCTGGTTTGTGCTTTCAATAGGGATGGCTTTTGAAAAAGCGGCGGCGGCGCGTTGAACAGATAGAACACGAAGACCATCGCACCAACGAAAAGAATGAAGCACTGCAACGGCACTTTCGCGAGCGCGTTGAACAACAGACTCAGCTTGCTTTGCGTAATGGATTTTCCGGTGAGGTATCGCTGCACCTGCGATTGATCGGTGCCGAAGTACGATAGGGCCAGAAACGTTCCGCCGATCAGTCCGCTCCACAGGTTGTAGCGATTGTTCCAATCGAAGTTGAGGTCGATTGCATTCAGACGTCCGGCGGCTCCCGCCAGGCGTACTGCGCTACCGAACGAAATTTCGGGCGGCAGCATGGAGACCACCATCAGCAGGGCGAGAATCAACGAACAGAAAATGATGCTCATCTGAAGTACGTCTGTCCAGGTAATGGCGAGTATGCCGCCAAAGGTGGTGTACAGGATGATGACGATGCCGATGACGAGCGTAGTGACGCGGTCATCCCAGCCGAAGATGAGCGAGAGCACGATGGAGGGTGCCGCGATGGCGACGCCGACACCCAGGCCGCGTTGGATCAGAAAGATGATGCTGGCGAGGGCGCGCGTTTTCGCATCGAAGCGCTGCTCCAGATATTCGTAGGCCGTGTATACCTTGGCCCGCGCAAAGATCGGGACTGCGGTGGCGGAGATGATGACCATCGCAATCGGCAAGCCGAAATAGAACTGCACAAAGCGCATGCCGTCCACATAAGCTTGGCCGGTGGTGGAGATGAACGTGATGGCGCTGGCCTGTGTGGCCATGATGGAGAGGCCCATGGCATACCAGGGCATGGTGCGGCCTGCGAGGAAAAAATCGTTGACGGATTTAGCGCCGCGAGAACGATAAAGCCCATAGAGCACCAACCCGGCCAGAGTCAAAACCAACGTGACCCAATCGAGAGGCCTCATTGGAAGCGGCGGGTGAAGGCATACAACAACGCGATATCGAGAGCAAGCATCAACAGCACAAGGGCATAGACATTACGCCAACTGCCCAGAAACGGAGGGCGGGATTCGTCGGCTGGTTTCATGGCACAGAGAGCGTCGCGGTCAAGACGGTTACGGCCTGCCCGGAAAGCAGCACCCTATCGCCTCTGAGTTCCACCTTGACGATGCCCGTGCGGCGCGAGGCTTGCCTAGCCAACATGACGGTCTTATTCAGTTTGGGTGCCCAGTACGGAGTGAGCGCGCAGTGCGCCGAACCGGTGACGGGATCTTCATCGACGCCGGAAGCAGGAGCGAAAAAGCGGCTGACGAAATCGAATCCCGCTTCCGACGAACGGCTGGTCACTATCACGCCGCGCACAGGCACATGGGCCAGGCGGCCGAAATCCGGCTTCATGGCAAGCAGCGCCGCTTCGTCGGTTTCCAGCAGATAATCGAATTTGCTACGGCCTATATAGGTGGGCTGAATGTTGAGAGCTTCCAGAAGACCTTCGGGCGCGGCAGCTTCAGAGGCGTGCGTTGCGGGAAAATCCAACTCGATCCAATCGCCGCGCTTGGTGGCGGTCAGCAGTCCGCTGCGTGTATGAAAGCGCGCGGATTCGTCCTCGGGAAGCAGGCCCTGGCTCCACAAAGCATGAGCACTCGCTACCGTTGCGTGCCCGCAGAGATCCACTTCGACGGTGGGAGTGAACCAGCGCAGACCGAAGGAGCCATCATCTCTCTTCTCCAGAAACGCGGTCTCGGAAAGGTTCATTTCCATCGCCAGATTCTGGAGCCAATCGTCCGGCATAGGCTCGGGCAGCACGGTAACCGCCGCCGGATTGCCGCCGAACATGCGGTCTGTGAAGGCGTCAACGGTGGTAAGAGAAAGTCTCATAGCGTCTTTGTCATATCGCGGTGCGTGACTTTGGTTTTGTAACCGGCTTGCGTCAGATTCTTTCGAATTTGATCGGCAATCATTACCGACCGGTGATGGCCACCGGTGCAGCCGAACCCGATGGTGAGATAACTTTTCCCTTCCTGCACGTAATGGGGTAGCAGGTAGGCCAACAGGTCGGTGATGCGGGCAATGAACTCCTGCGTTTGCGGAAAGCTTCGAATATAGCGCGCGACACTGGGATGCCTGCCGGTGAGGTGCTTGAACTTCGCGATGTAATTCGGATTCGGGAGGAAGCGAACGTCGAAGACCAGATCGCTATCGGCGGGAACACCATGCCTGAAGCCGAAGCTGGAAACATACACCATGATTTTCTGCTCTTCCTTATCCCCGCGAAATTTCTCGTTAATGAAATCGCGCAACTCGTGAACGGTGAATTTCGAAGTATTGATGGTGAGATCCGCCAGGGCGCGGATGGGGGCGAGCTGACGCCGTTCCGCGGCAACCGATTTCTCGATCGATTTACCGGTGCCGAGCGGGTGTGGACGACGCGTTTCACTGAACCGCCGAATGATCGCGTCATCGGCAGCCTCAAGGAAGATCAACCGGGTGGGAATGTTTTTCCGGACCTGCTGATACATAGCCGGGAAGCGCTTGAGGCTTTCGCCTTCCCGAATGTCCACCACCAGCGCGGCCATTTTGGCCGTCTCCGAATCGCGGGTCAAATCGGCAAACTTCGGGATCAGGTCAATGGGTAAGTTATCGACCGCGTAATAGCCAAGATCCTCCAGCACTTTAAGTACGGAGCCTTTCCCGGAACCGCTCAGGCCTGTGATGATGACGAGCTCGGTCTTGCCCGCGGCGCCGGCGGCAACGGGCTTCTTGCCCGAACCCGCCGCCATTTATACCTGGTCCGTGGCCACGACCGGCTTCGGCACTCGCTTCCCGTCGGTCCACTTCTCCGTCACTTTGATAGCCTGGCTCTCCAGTTTGTGAACGGCTCCGTGCAAAGCCGTGAAGAGGTCGGCATCCTGGCAGTGCCCAACAAGCGCGTGATGGTGAAAATTCACATTCACCTCCACGCAATGCAGATGGCGCTCCATCGAAATTCTGACATGCGCCTCCTGTTGGCTGACGCCATCGCGACCCTTGCCATCCAGCAGTCTGGCAACCTTGCCGAACTGCTCTTCAACCTTCTGGACCTGCGCCGGAGCGAGGTCAACGTGTCTGCCTGTGTAGGTGACTTTCATGAGCTTGAGAGGGGGATCTGCGCCATGCGGATCACTCGCGAACCCGGCGCTGATGCGTAGAAGGAATTTTCATGTCTTCGCGATATTTGGCCACGGTGCGACGAGTAACATCAATGCCTTCGGCCTGCAGCAAAGAAGTGATCTGTTCATCGGTAAGAGGGCGGCGGGGATTTTCCTCTTCAATCATCTTCTTCACTTTTCGTTTCAGAAGTAACAAAGGCAGGTCGCCGCCAGAAGGACCCTGAACGGATTCCGAGAAAAAGTATCGGAGCTCAAAGACGCCCTGCGGCGTATGAGCATACTTGTTGGCCACCGCGCGGCTGACGGTGGAAGGATGCACGCCCACTTCTTCGGCCACCTCTTTGATCATCATGGGTTTGAGAAAATCCAGACCCTGCGCCAGGAATTCGGCTTGCCTGCGCTTGATGCTCTCGCAAACGCGCTGAATGGTTTGTTTCCGCTGCTCAATATTTTTCATGAGCATGATGGCGGAGGTGTAACGCTCGCGAACGTAATCACGAACTTCTTTCGTCGCGCCGTTATCGCGGTCCAGCATCTTGCGATATTGCGCGTTAAGACGAAGCTGCGGCACTTCTTCGTCATTCATTTGAATCAGATAATCGTCGCCATCTTTGATGAAGTAGACGTCCGGCTCCACCAGGCGCGCGCCTGGACCGGAGTACCGAATGCCGGGGCGCGGGTTCAAGTGCCGAATCATCCTGACCGCAATTTCGATATGCTCTTGCGGGCGGCCCAGCACCTTGGCGAGTTCTTTGAACTGGCGCGTTTCCAGAAGGCGCAGATGCTTGGTGACAATCTGCCACGCCACTCCGTAGCGCCCGTTGCGGCTTTCAATCTGCAGCAGCAGGCATTCTTTCAAATCGCGTGCGCCGACACCGGCAGGCTCCAGCGATTGCACCGCGCGCAAGGCCTCTTCCACCTGATGACGCGAGTGGCTCCCTATGTTGGCAATTTCATCCAGCGAAGCGATCAGATAACCGTCTTCATCCAAGTTGCCGATGATGGATTCAGCCGCATCGCGCACGTCATCGGAAATTAAACTCACGCTGAGTTGCGAACGCAAATGATCGGGAAGCGTGACTGGCTGCGAGAGGAACGTTTCAAACGAAGGCTTCTCCACCACCTCCGAGGCGGGCGATTTATATCCGGGATCGAGATAATCCTCAAAGAAAGATCCGTAATCGATCTCCTCAAACGGATCGGCTGCAACCGTGGCTTCCATCTGCGCATCGGAACCAGCCGCATCGGCCAAAGGACCATCCAACACAGCGCCTTCCAGATTGCCGGCTTCCAGCGTGGCAGTGCCGCTATCGCCAATCAGATCGGGAGACAGCGCACCCATTTCACCGGCGGCGTCGGCGCGGTGCATGTCCACCATAGCCGCTTCTAGAATTGGCTGATCGGCCGGATCGTTTATGCGGTCGCCTTCCAGCAGAGGCTGCAATTCTTCAGCGGAAATCTCTTCGCCCCCCTCAGCCGACTCTTCCAGCACAGGGTTGTTGATAATTTCCTGATTGATCATTTCCTTCAACTCCAGGCGGTTCAGTTGAAGGACAGTGACCATCTGCACCAGGCCGGGCGTCAGGATTTGTTTCTGCGCGACCTTTAGCTGCAGACGGGGTGACAGCATACTCATTCAGCCCTGATTATATCGTGGGCCATCCTGGTCGATTTGCGGTGGAACTCTGGATACAATAACCAGATCCGTGAGTGCACAAAGCACGCCTCAAACTGAATCTTTGACCTTTCGCCAAGTGCTGGCGTTGCCCGCGGTTCGCCGTTTGTGGATAGCGCAGTTCGTCAGTGTGATGGGCGATTTTCTGGCGCTCTTCGCCATCCTCAGCGTTGCCTCGTTTCAGTTACACGCCACGGCGGAACAGTTGACGCTCATCTCTCTGTTCTATATGCTTCCCATGGCGATTGTGGGACCGCTGGCGGGAGTCTTTGTGGATCGCTGGAATGTGAAGACCACTATGATTGCCAGCGATCTGATTCGCTGCGTGCTGGCGTTCGGTCTCATTTTTGCCCACGATCTGTACACGCTTTATGCGCTGCTGTTCGCCATTAGCTTCGTTTCCACATTTTTTTCACCCGCGCAATCGGTGACCGTGCGGACCATCGTTCCCCCGGAAGGCCTGCTTACGGCGAACGCTCTGCTCATGCAGGCGTTCCTGGTAACGCGCATCGTGAGCCCGGCGTTGGCCGGATTTCTGGTGGGAATGTTTGGGCCGAATTCGTGCTTTTTCTATGATGGCTTGAGCTTCCTGTTTTCCGCGTTCCTGCTGTCACGCATACCCATTGTGCGAACGGTGGCTCAAGCGAACAAAGGCGTGCGGGCCATCTTGACAGATCTGGGTAGCGGGATGCGGTTCCTGTTCCACTCGCCCATTCTGGGGTTTGTGATTCTGGCCATGGGTGCGGGCTTTTTTGTACTGAGCTGTTTCGCGCCGTTGATCGCGATCTATGTTCGCGATTTTCTAAATTCGGGTGCCACCACCTTCGGGCTGCTGAGCGCACTGATTGGAGTGGGCATGTTAGCCGGCACGCTGGGCCTGCGTAAATTCGGCATGAAGATTCAGAGTGAAAAGATGGTGCTGATCGGCCTGATTCTGATTGGTGGTTCCGTGCTGGTGATGGCGATGGTTCGCATGGTTTCGACGACGGCGGTGGCCACCTTCGGACTTGGCTTCGGCGTGGCGTTCATCATCACGCCCGCGCAAGTCCTGATGCAGGGCAAAACGCCGCCGCAAATGCTGGGCCGGGTGAGCAGCAGTTTTATGTCGGTGATCGCGCTGGCGCAGATGCTGGGGCTGGTGATATCGGGTTCGGCGGCTGAGCGCATCGGGATACAGAATCTTTTCTTAGCATGCGCGGGCATGTTGGCGCTGCTGGCAGTGGGCGGTTATTGGCGGATGCCACGGTCAGAGGCGCCTCAGCGGCAGTGAGCGCCACGCCCATTTTGGACCTGGAGCAGGAGCCACCCGCCGGGATGCGTAGGTGGGTGGTCAGATCGATCTCCGTCGCCTTGGGCCTGCTGCTTGGGGGAGCCCTGATCCTGCACGACGAAGGCTTGCTTGGCGATTGGTCGGTGCCGTTCAATGGTTTGCTTTTCTTCCCCGCTTTGCTGTTTGCGATTGCGATTCACGAATCGGGGCATGCGTTGGGTGGGGCCGCCGTGGGGCTGAAAAATGGCGGTATGGCCGTGGGTCCGCTGCTGTTCTGGAAAGGCACCACGGGCTGGCACTTTCGCTTCAATTGGCAGTGCTTAATGGGTGGCTATTACAGGCCACTGGCGGATCTGAACAGTTTTCGGCCTCGCGCCGCCGCCTTCATGATTGCGTGCGGCCCTTTGGCGGACCTATCGATGGTGCTGGTCTGCGCCACTCTGCTCAGGCAGGGAGTGCGTTCGGAATGGTGGGGCACCCTGTTCTGTATCGAATGCCTACTATTGGCGCTGAACTGCATTCCCTATTCGACAGGCTCATCGAAAAACGACGGCGCACGTTTCCGGCAGCTTCTGTTTCGGCCCGCCGAGGCGCGCTCCTGGATCGCGTTGATGGAACTACAGACGCAAGATGCGCGCGGATTGAAGCCGGCTGAATACGACGACGTAGCATTTCAGACGGCCATGGAGTTCGTCCTAGAGGCGAACGAATACTGGTACTGCCGGTATTTGGCGTTCTACCGATCTATCGATCAGGGTAAGCCGGAGCTTGCGCTGCTTCATCTGGAGGACGCGCTTTCACGGTCTGGACGGAGCGGCAATGCGGTTCAACGAGTGCTTTATTCCGAGGCGGCGTTCGCAAGTACCGCACTTCTGGGCAAGGCGGAACAGGCGAAGGTCTGGCGTGCCAGAGCAGTCCGGGCACAAAAATCTCCACCGTTGGATGCCGTAGATGCAGCAATTGCCATGGCGGAATGCCGGTATGCAGACGCACTGGCATTTTTCGAAAAGGCTCGCTTGAGAGTTCAGCAGCGAAAGGTCGATTCCGGCATGGTGAAATTCGCGCTGGCCGAATGGGCCATCTATGAAGACCGCTGCCGCGAGGGGCTCCGTAAAGATGAGGTTGGCATTAGCGCTGAAAATTGTAGAATGTAACAACCCAACCCATGCCTGTTCTCGAGTCCATCCAGAAAGACATCGTGAGCGCGATGAAAGCAAAGGACGAGATTCGTCTTTCCACCGCGCGCATGATCAAGTCCGCTCTGCAAAAAGCAGCCGCCGACAGAACAACGCCACTCGATGACGCCGCTGAACAGCAAATCCTGAAGAGCTTGGTGAAGCAGCGCACCGACGCGGCGGAGATGTTTCGCCAGGGGAACCGTCCGGAGCTTGCCGAAAAGGAAGAAGCGGAACGACTGTTAATTGAGGCTTACCTGCCCGCAGCCGCTTCGGATCACGAACTTGATCGGGCCGTCGAAGACGCCGTTGCGCAAACCGGCGCTACTTCGGCCAAGCAGATGGGCCTGGTGATCAAAGCCGCGCAAGCCGTTTTGGCCGGCAAGACGGTCGATGGCAAATTGCTCAGCGAAAAGGTAAAGGCCAGGCTGGCATGAGCATGTTCGGGAAGCTGTTTAAACCACCGCTGAAAGAATGGGAGCGGGAATACTCCGCAACCGGCGAAGCACCCAAATTCAGAGAGCGAGCCGGCTCCATGGTGGCGGAGCCGGACGCGGAACACTCCGGAGCATTCCGCCCCTATATCCCCTCGCGCTTCCACATGCGCGAACTCACCCTGATGCCTGTGTTGGTGGGCACAGTCCTCGGGATTGTCTTCGGGGCATCTTCGTTGTTCCTGGTGCTGAAGGTGGGCCTGACGGTAAGCGCGTCCATCCCGGTGGCTGTTATCTCCATCACGCTGTTCCGCCTGCTCTCAAAAATTGGCTTCCGAAACAACACCATCCTTGAGAACAACATAGTGCAGACCACGGGTTCGGCGGGGGAATCGATTGCGTTCGGGGTGGGCGTCACCATGCCGGCGATCATGATTCTCGGCTTCGATCTGGAAATCGGGCGCGTGCTGCTGGTTTCTGTGTTGGGCGGGTTGCTTGGAATTTTGATGATGATTCCTCTGCGCCGCGCGCTGATTGTGGACCAGCATAAGGAGCTGAAATATCCGGAAGGAACGGCGTGCGCTGAAGTTCTGAAAGCGGGGGCGTCGCGCGAAGACCAGATGGCGGCGCTGGGCATTGAGGCCGGCAGCGCGGAATCGTCTCAGGTGGCGGAGATGGCGACCGGGGCGATCACTATTTTCAGCGGCTTCGCTATCGGGCTGGTTTACAAGGTGCTGAATGTCGCCTTCAAACTCTGGAAGGATATTCCGGAGAAAGTTTTCGGACCACCATTTAATGCGGGTTCGGTGTCGGCCGAAATTTCACCGGAGCTTCTCGGTGTCGGCTACATTATCGGACCGCGCATTGCGGGCATCATGTGCGGCGGTGGCGTGCTGGCGTACCTGGTGCTGATACCGGCAATCAAGTTTTTCGGATCGCAGGTGCCGGGGTTGGTCGCGCCCGGCCTGATGCCGATTGGCCAGATGAGTCCCGGACAGATTCGGGGCGCCTACATCCTTTATATAGGGGCGGGGGCGGTGACAGCCGGCGGTATTATCAGTCTGCTTCGCAGCGGCAAGACCATCTGGCGCGGCCTCAAGCATGGCTTGGCGGACGTCGGCTTTTCGAAAGCCGGCAAAGTGGATGCGACGGCGCGCGTAGATCGCGATCTCTCCATGCAATATGTGTTCGGCGGCATCATCGCCATGGTGGCCATCATCATGTTGGCGCCACCTCTGAATCTTTGGCTGAACCCCATTGGCGCCGTGCTCATCATCGTCTTCGGCTTCCTTTTCGTGACTGTTTCATCGCGTCTGACGGGAGAAGTGGGTTCGTCGTCGAATCCAATTTCCGGCATGACCATTGCGACGGTTCTGTTCACCTGTCTGATCTTTCTGGCGATCGGGTGGACGGGCCCGAGTTACTTTGTAACTGCGCTTTCGATTGGCGGCATTGTCTGTATCGCGTCGTCGAACGGCGGAACCACATCGCAGGATTTAAAAACGGGATACCTGATCGGAGCCACACCGCGCAGTCAGCAAATCGCCATATTAATTGGCGCTTTGGCTTCGGCGATTGCGCTGGGGCCGATTTTGATGCAACTGAACCAGGCCGCGACGGTGTACGTGCCCAGCACTACTTTCGAGCCTATTTCATCGAAGCTCTATGTGGACCCTCGCCCACTGCCCCTGTTTGCGGGGACGCTGCAGCCGCCCACCGGCAACCAGTACCATGTGTGGGCTGTGGATCAGCCTACCTCCGGCCTGCCGGCGGGCAGCTATGCGGTAAATCCGTACGGCAAGGTCAATTACCGTGTGATCCGCAATTTCCCTGAGGAGTTGCTTGCCAACGAACTCGAAATCGGCAGCAAGAAAGAACAGCTGAAAGGGGTGCAGGCCATTGCCGATGAAAACCTGTATCGCGTCTGGAACAAGCCGGACGATTCGCGCGCTCCCGCCGGCCGCTACCTGGTAAATGACAAGTCTGAAGTGATTTACCTGGTGGACCCCGGCATTAACGGGACCCACAACGTTCGGCCCGATGGCTCCACGGTGACCAAGTTCGATGCGCCGAAGGCCACGCTGGTCTCCTACATCATTAAGGGAATTTTGAGCCAGAAGCTGCCCTGGGCGCTGGTGCTGCTGGGCGTGATGCTTGCCGTCACACTCGAGATCAGCGGCATTCCTTCTTTACCTTTCGCGGTGGGCGTGTACCTGCCCCTTTCCACTTCGAGCCCCATCTTTTTCGGCGGAATGGTGCGCTATTTCGTGGACATTTACGTCCGCAGGCGCATGGCGGGTCAGAACTTGACGGAAGAGGAACTGGTGGCCGCAACAGACCGAAGTCCGGGCGTGCTCATGGCTTCGGGGTACATTGCGGGCGGTGCCATTGCGGGCATTCTGATCGCCTTCATGGCCGGCGTATTGTCGAATGTAGACAAGGGCATCACGGATTGGTCCACTGCCAATAATCCGCTGTTCAACGGTCCGCTGTCTGACATGCTTTCCGTAATTCCCTTCATTGTGCTGATTGTGCTGCTTTATCTGGTGGGGAGAGAGAAGATTTTGGCACCCAAAAAGTCTTTGCTGTAGCAGTATGGCAAGCAAGCGAATCGCCATAATTAGGCATTACGATTGCTGTCGTTCTTACCATGAACAACACCAGTAAGAAGAGTGCGGCACCCGCAGCCCCGGACCGCGCTACACCGGTTTCGGGCCAGAAGGGTAAGGAAATCCAGAAATTTGGAACGGTGGTCAATATTCCCACCGGCCTGGACGCGGATACGCGTTTGAAGAGCGTTGAAATGTTGACCCAGGTTTTGGTGGATACGACCACAATCCGGGACCTTTATAAGAAGCATCATTGGCAGGTATCCGGACCAACCTTTTACCAGTTGCATCTTCTGTTCGATAAACATTATGAGGAACAGTCCGAACTGATCGACACCATCGCCGAGCGGATTCAGATTCTTGGCGGCCTGAGCATTGCCATGGGTGCCGACGTCGCGGAGATGACCAAGGTGGAACGGCCTCCGAAGGGCAGGGAAGAAGCTCCGGTTCAAATTTCGCGCCTGCTGGCGGCCCATCAGATCATCCTCAAGGAAGCCCATGAGTTTTCGAAGAAAGCCAACGATGCCGGCGATGACGGCACCAACGATTTGCTGATTAGCGACGTAATCCGGACCAATGAACTCCAAGTGTGGTTCGTCTCCGAACATCTGGTGAATCTGCCGATCGTGATTGCCGACTAGATTGGGTTCGTTTTAACGAACAGGCAACGGGGAAGGAGGCGTAGAGACAGAGCCGCGGAAGGCCTCCGCCACGGATATATTGTTGTCCTGTAGTGTTTGACCGGTGGCGCGACCCAATTCAACTTGCGCCTTCTTGTAATTGCCGGATGCGGTTACCTCGTTGGTTTGAGCCGTGGCTAAATCTCGCTGGACAAGAATCACGTTGAAGATAGTGGACGCGCCAAGGGCAAGTTTTTTCTGCTCGGCGTCAAGAGTTTGCTCTTGCAGGATGCGCGCTTTTAAAGCAGCCTGATAAGAAGCGCGAGACTGCTGGATTCCGATAATGGCGTTGCGGACTTCGAGCCGGATGTTGTTTTCCTGACGTTGCAACTGCAGCTCGCTTTGGCGAAGCGTGAGCTGATCGAGAACGTAATCGGCCCTTGCCGTGCGATTTCGAAGAGGAATATTCAGCTGTAAACCGGCGGCGTAGTCTGGAAAGTTACGGCGAAACAGCTGGCCGAATAAATTGTTGTAACCGCCGATAAAATAAGGGTTGGCAACATTCACGCCCACTGGCGCGGGTGTCGGGCTGGTGGTTACTTCTGTCGGCTGAGTCGACACTGTGCTTATGCTACCCGCCAAGCCGTTATTGGCAACTGTCGCAAAAACTGATAGAGCAGGCAGCAGTTCACTTCTTGAGCCGCGCGCGTTTACCTGGTTGTTCGTGATAGAGATGCGCTGCGTGGCCAGTTCGGGGCGTGCGCTAAGTGCAATGGCGACTAAGTCCTGATAGGGCTGGACCGGTTCCACATCCGGGATTCGAATCTGATCGGTTGGAATGACGTGGGCTTCAGCAAGTGTGGGACTGGCGACGCCGTTGCGGCTGAGCGCGTTCTTAATGGTATTTTCCTGCTGCAGAACACGGGTTTGCGATAGAATCAGGTCCTGCTGAGACGTCGCGACAGCAGCTTCCGCACGAACGATTTCAATGGGGGCTAAGGTGCCAATTTCCACCTGCTTCTTATTGTCGCTAAAGAGCCGCTCGTTGTAGGCGAGTGACTGCTGTTTTGATTTTACATCGTCATTAAAGCTGACCAGATCCCAGTAGAGATTGATAGTGGACGTTACGCTGGTGATTACTTGCTGTTTGAAACTTAAATCGGATTGCTCACGGCTATTTCGGGCCACTACAATGTTGCGGTTATTCAGCGCGCGGCCGAACCCCTGAAGCAAATTCTGCCTTACAGTTAAGCTGAAGCTGCCCGTACGAAATGGATTGAACGTATTTCTGGAGTTGTTCGAGCTCAGCAACTGTTCCGAATAACCGAGGGTGTAACTGGTGCCGGTGGAAAACCCCTGCCCTAACTGAAGTTGTTGCGTATGGATGCCTTGCACCAGCGCAGAAGTGCCTGTTACGACCTGGCTGGCTTGCGGTTGGCTGGAATGCTGCCATTGCAGAACTCCGGAGATGGTGGGGTCATAGTTCGGGATTGTGGTGCCGGTTTGTTGCACCAGCGCGCCCTGATTGTTGCCGGCCCCGCTTGCGCTGGCGGAGGCACTCTGGGTGATACCGCTGGCTTGCCCCACGCCAAGAGTGGCACTGGTGGCACCGTTCTGCACCGTGGGGGTAACGCCGCGCAGAGCACCGCCTGCCAGGGCGCGCAGCAGGTTGGCATCTTGAATTGGGGTGCCATAGCGCTGGATCTCAATATCGAGATTATTCTCAAGAGTGAGGGCGATGGCGTCCTGTAGCGAGAGGTACAGATTCCCGGCACGTATGAGAGATTCCAGACGATTGCTGTTCGTCAAGTTGATGGGGGCGACGCTCACGGGCCGGTAGTTTCCCGTGAGCCGCACGAAGCGGCCTTCGGGAAGGCCATAGGTGGGCATCTCCGACTGAGTGCGGTTCGGTGGGGCCGTGTTAGCCGTTTGCGCCGCAAGAGGCGGCACCGCAATAAGAACTGCGCAAAGCAAGGCAATACAACGGTGACGCTCGGGCTGAAATCGGACCATAGTTCTCTCTAAGTACAACTTTACGAAGCTCTTTCCTATCAAGTTCGAACTTGTTTGACGAAGGGTATAAAAACTTCCCTCAATGGTATGCTAGGCCCGTTATCGCAAGCAACTTCATGGACGTTCTCTCCCTCTTCAAATCTACTGGCGCCTACCTGAACGGGCACTTCCGGCTGACCAGCGGCCTGCATAGCGCCGAATATCTGCAATGCGCGCGCGTGCTGCAACACCCCACCCATGCCGAACAGTTCGGGCAAGCCCTTGCTGAAAGACTGAAGGCTTTGACGCCGGGAATCGACATCGGTTTGGTGGTTTCACCAGCCATGGGCGGGCTGATTATCGGCCATGAAGTGGCACGTGCGCTCGGCACGCCTTTCATTTTCACGGAGCGCGGTGCAGATGGCGACATGATCCTGCGAAGAGGCTTTGAAGTGAAGCCCGGCACGGCGACCGTTGTGATTGAAGATGTGGTGACCACCGGCGGCAGCACTCGTGAAGTGATTAACCTGCTTCGCGCGTGGGGAGCAGTTCCGGTCGGCGCCGGCTCCATCATCGACCGCAGCGGCGGCCAGGCTGAAATGGCCGGTGTTCCTTTTGTGGCGCTTGCCACGATGCAAGTAACGACCTATACCGCTGAAGAGTGCCCGCTTTGTGCGGCAGGCTCACCTGTAGTGAAGCCCGGATCGCGCCCGAGTGCGTCGAATTAAGATCACCGTTTCTTACGACGGCACCAGCTTTCATGGCTGGCAGGTGCAGCCCGGCTTGCCCACCATTCAACAGGCTCTTGAAGAGGTGCTTGGCAACTTGGAAGGATCTCCGGTTGCAGTCGCGGGAAGCGGGCGAACGGATGCCGGTGTCCACGCCCTAGCTCAAGTGGCCGCGTGTTCAATCGCGAATCCAATTCCCTGCGATAACCTGCGTCGCGCACTGAATCGCTACCTGCCTCCCGCGATTCGCATTCTGAGCGCTGAGGAAGCTGCTCAGAACTTTCATCCGCGCTTCGATGCCATTGCAAAGACCTACGAATATCGCATCTTTCGCGAAGAGCTGCTGGACCCGTTTCAATACCGCTATACGCATCACCATCCCTACCCGCTGGACGAAGCCGCCATGATCGCGACGGCGCCCCTGCTTGCGGGAGAGCACGATTTTTCAGCCTTTGCCGCGTCGGACGATCGGGACGACCTGGGCAAATCGAAAGTGCGGCTCATTTTTTCCTCGCACATGGAACGGAATGCGGACAGCCTGATCTATCGTGTTCGCGGTTCCGGCTTCTTGAAACACATGGTTCGCAACCTTGCGGGGTTTCTGATTGAAACGGGCAAGCGCAACGCGGGACCGGAGCGGCTGCGCGAATTACTCACTCCGGGGAACCCTACCAAAGCCGGCGTGACCGTGCCCGCGAAAGGACTTTTCCTGGTCTCCGTCGAGTATTCTGCTCGAGTATTCTGATACCCTGTGTCCGTGGCCACGATGCTTTATGACATCGATCCGGGACCGGAAAGTCCCGAGGTCGTACGCGCAATTATAGAAATTCCTCAGAATTCCGCGAATAAATATGAATACGACGGAAAACTAGGAGTGTTTCGCATGGACCGCGCCCTTTACTCGCCCATGCATTATCCCGGCGATTATGGGTTTATTCCGGGAACGTTGGCGGACGATAACGATCCACTGGACGTTCTGGTTCTTGTCCAGCAACCCAGCTTTCCCGGCTGCCTAATTGAGGTTCGGCCCGTGGGCATCCTCAACATGGTGGATAACGACGAGCACGATCAAAAAGTGCTGGCTGTTCCCACAAAGAATCCGCGCTATGACCAGATCCACACGATGGACCAAATCTTTAGCCACGTGAAACGCGAGATTGAGCACTTCTTCACCATCTACAAAGAGCTGGAAGGCAAGATCACGAAGATGGAAGGCTGGGGCGGCCCGCGAGAAGCCCGGAAAGCGATTGTGGATTGCCGCAGCCGCTACTTGGAAGGCAAATTACCCGCAGCGGTGAGCGCCACCACTGTTTAGACGGGAGTTACGGAGCCTAACACCACACCGTGCCGTGCGCCCGTCGCGCTGGGTACATTGCCGGTCTTGTTTTTGAAAGTGCGATAAGCCAGCAGCGCGAAGCAGACGGCTTCCTTTGCATCGGAGGGGATGCCGAAATCGTCAGTCCGTGCGAACGCCAGCTTCGGCAGCAGGGATTGCAATTGCCCCATCAGAGTCGCGTTGTGCGCACCGCCGCCCGAGACTATCAATTCCTGAGCCGAACCCGCGAAGCGGAGAACGCCTTCCGCGATTGACGTAGCAGTCAGGGCTGTGGCGGTAGCGACCAGGTCTTCGATGGGTCGCTTCGATTTCAGGAGCCTTGCCACGAACTCCTCGCCGTATTGTTCGCGGCCCGCCGATTTCGGGGGAAGCCGGTTGTAATACTCATCGCTCATCAGCTTGCCCACCAGCGTGCGATCGATTTTGCCCGAAGCCGCAATGCTGCCGTCCCGATCAAAAAGCTGTTTGCCCTTGGACATTTTCTTCACCAACGCATCCATCACCATGTTGCCCGGGCCAGTGTCAAAAGCCAGGACGTCATGCATTTTCGCGTCGGCGGGAAGAAACGTGAAATTGGCAATGCCACCGATGTTCAGCACAATGCGCGAGCGCTTGCGATGGCGAAAGATCAGAAAATCCGCGAAGGGCACCAGAGGCGCACCCTGACCGCCGGCGGCGATATCGCGCGCGCGAAAATTCGACACTACCGGCACCTGGCAGCGTTCCGCAATCACCGCCGGCTCCCCCAGTTGCAGCGAATTGACGGGCGGCGCGCCCTGATGATACACGGTCTGTCCATGGCAGCCCACCAGCTCGACATTTCCAAATTCCTTCAAGGCTTCCGCATAAATTTCGCCCAAACGGAAATTCAATTGGGAGATGGCGGCGGTGGTCGTCTGCGTATTTGAAACGGCCAGAATCGCCTCGCGCACATCCGGCGGATAAGGCGTGGACCGCGTTTCCAAAACCTTTAAATCGTCTTTGTGAATATCTACCAGCGCCACATCGACGCCGTCCAGCGACGTCCCGCTCATAATCCCCGCCACGCGCATTTAGTTCAGTTCCTTTTGCAGCTTGCTCAAAAATTGGAGTGCTTCCACGGGACGCATCTCGTCCAATTCCAACGCACGAATGCGGTCGATCACTTGACTGCCTTCCGGCTCAAACAATCTGATTTGCAGAGGGCGCTCCCGTGGCGTCAGCTCCGTTGTGACGGCGTACTCCTTCTTTTCATGCAGCCGCAAAACCTGGCGCGCGCGCTCGATCACCGCCATCGGCAAACCAGCCAGGCGAGCCACTTCAATGCCATAGCTTCGGTTGGCCTTACCGGGTTCCACGCGCCGCAGAAACAGAATGCGGTCACCGGCTTCCTTCACGGTCACCTGCAGATTGCGCACTCCTTCGAGCTCTTCGGCCAGTTCGGTGAGCTCATGATAGTGCGTCGCGAACAGCGTCTTGGCCCGCGTCTTCAAATGGATGTATTCCACCACGGCCCAAGCCAGCGCCAGGCCATCGTAAGTCGCGGTGCCTCGGCCAATTTCATCGAGTATGACCAGGCTGCGGTCGGTGGCCGTGTTGAGTATGACCGCCGTCTCCGTCATCTCCACCATGAACGTGCTGCGGCCGCGCGCCAGATTATCCGACGCTCCGATGCGTGTGAAAATGCGGTCCGTGATGGGCAGCAGCGCCGAATCCGCCGGAACAAACGAACCCATTTGCGCCAGGATGGAAATCAGCGCGGCTTGACGCAGGTAGGTGGATTTGCCACCCATGTTGGGCCCGGTGATCACGGCGATCAGGTCGGTCGAATCGTTCAAGTAAAGATCGTTCGGGATGAAGCGATCTTCGGCAATC
>Ga0123338_10001968_pt1 | contig 19407 bp, 20 predicted proteins | sample grotaG_FD_89793 | JGI IMG/M metagenome (GOLD analysis project Ga0123338, IMG submission 89793) | Glacier valley bacterial and archeal communities from Borup Fiord, Nunavut, Canada, to study Microbial Dark Matter (Phase II) -... | ecosystem: Environmental > Aquatic > Freshwater > Ice > Glacier ...
ACGACGAGCAGCTGCCAGCCGTAGTGCGCCAGCAGACCGAGGTGGGTGACGACGCCGACGCCGACCGGCACGAACAGCAGCGACAGGTGGCCGAGCAGGAGGTCGGCGATCGCCGCCACCGGCTCGCGCAGCGGCGGCCATTGCAGCGCGAGCAGCAGCAGCACGAGCCCGACGACGGGCCCCGGGAACGGCAGCCGCAGCGCGTGCACGATTGCCTCGCCCGCGGCCTGCAACAGCAGCAGCAGGGCCAGGCCCCGCAGGGCGCTCATCGCAGCCGCTGCAGCGGCATCAGGCCGGCACCTTCGCCGTCTTCTCGATCCACTGCGCGAAGGCCGCCATGATCTTGTCGAGGAACTGCTTCGTCTCCGGCTTCTTGATCGCGCCGGCTTCGTCGAACAGGTCGCCGGCACCGCCGATGTAGGCCTCGGGTTGCGCCAGGGTCGGCATGTCGAGGAAGACCAGCGACTGCCGCAGATGGTGGTTGGCGCCGAAGCCGCCCATCGCCCCGGGCGAAACGCTGATCACGGCGGCCGGCTTGCCCGACCATGCGCTCTTGCCGTAGGGCCGCGACGCGATGTCGATCGCGTTCTTCAGCACACCCGGCACCGAGCGGTTGTATTCAGGGGTGATGAAGAGCACCGCGTCGGCGGCGGCGATCCTGGCCTTGAACGCGACCGAGGGCGGCGGCGGATTGGCGTCGTCGTCCTGGTTGTAGAGCGGCAGCTCGCCGATCTCGGCGATCTCGAGCGACAGCCCGGCCGGCGCCGTCGCCTGCAGCGCCAGCGCAAGCTTGCGGTTGAACGATTCCTTCCTCAGGCTGCCGACGACGACGGCGACCTTGCGCGTTGGGTTGACCATGGCTGAATCCTTTCGATCTTCACGGGGTGGGCGATTCGGCATCATCGGCGATAACGAACTCCGGCGAGCACCATGAACAAGGCCTTCACCCGCGAGCCCGACGCCGACAGCGACCTCGGCGACGACGACGAGCTGCCCACCGTCGCGCTCCCTGCCGGCTCGAGGAACTACATGACGCCGGCCGGCTGGAAGCGCTTGCGCGCGGAGCTGATGACCCTCCTCGACGACGAGCGCCCGAAGGTCGTGGAGACGGTGTCGTGGGCGGCCAAGAACGGCGACCGCTCCGAGAACGGCGACTACCTCTACGGCAAGAAGAGGCTGCGCGAGATCGACCGCCGCATCCGCTTTCTCACCAAGCGGCTCGACCTCGCCGAGGTTGTCGATCCGTCGCTCCACCACGGCAACGAGCAGATCTTCTTCGGCGCCAGCGTGCGCTTCGCCGACGAGCGCGGCGCCGAGAAGACGATCCGCATCATGGGCGTCGACGAGGCCGACACCACGCAGGGCGAGGTCAGCTGGGTCTCGCCGATCGCACGCGCGCTCCTGAAGGCGCGCGTCGGCGATGAAGTGAAGCTGGTGACGCCGGGCGGGCTGGAGAAGGTCGAGGTTCTGGCGGTGAGCTACCCGGGGCCGGCCTGAACGACCTAGGGCTTGACGCGTGCGACCCGGAGCACCGCCGATGAGCGCTTCAGCGTCCTCATCACCTCGGCGAGGTGGAGGCGATCGCGCACGCTCAGCAGCAGCCGCAGCTCGGTCGTTTCCGCGGCCCGCTCCTCGCTCATGTCGATGTGGGTGATATCGGCCTCGGCGTGGCTCACGGCCGACGCGACCTGCGCCAGCACGCCCTTGCCGTTGGCGACGAGCAGCGACACCGCGGTCTCGAAGGCGCGCGTCGGCTGCTCGGCCCAGTCGACCGGCATCCAGCGCTCGCTGTCGCGGTCGAGCAGGCGCTTGCCGACGCTGCAGTCGGCGGTGTGCACCACCAGACCCTCGCCGCGGCCGAGGTTGCCGACGATGGCGTCGCCGGGGATCGGCCGGCAGCAGGGCGCCAGCTGCACCGAGGCGCCCTGGCTGCCGTCGATCAACACCATGCCCTGCGACGGCACCGAATCGTCGACGGCGTAGCGGCCCATCGTGAGCGTCAGCGCGTCGGGGCGGACGCCGCTCTCGGCGAGCAGGCGCGTCAGCCGCGTCGCCACGATGTTGGCGATCTTGCGGCCGAGTCCGATGTCGGTGAAGAGGTCGTCGCGGTTCCTGCTGCCGGTCCAGCGCGTGAGCTGCTGCCACACGGCAGCGCCGGCGCCGTCTTCCGGCGGCAGCGACAGGCCTTCGGCGCGCATCGCCTGCGCCAGCATCTTCTCGCCGAGGTCGCGCGACTCCTCCTGCTCCATGTTCTTCAGGTAATGGCGGATCTTCGAGCGCGCCCGGCCGGTGCACACGAAGTTGAGCCAGGCCGGGTTCGGCCGCGCGTTGGCGGCGCCGATGATCTCGACGACGTCGCCGCTCTTCAGCTCGGTGCGCAGCGCCACCGGCTCGCCGTTGACGTTGGCGGCGACGCAGTGGTCGCCGACGTCGGTGTGGATGGCGTAGGCAAAGTCGACCGGCGTGGCACCGCGCGGCAGCGCCAATATCTTCGACATCGGCGTGAAGACGTAGACGGCGTCGGGATAGAGGTCGATCTTGACGTGCTCGAGGAACTCGCCGGCGTCGCGGGTCTCGTCCTGGATGTCGATCAGCGACTGCAGCCAGAGCGCGCCGAGCCGCTGCGCCTCGTGGCCCTGGACCGGGCCGTCGTCGTGCTCCTTGTAGAGCCAGTGGGCAGCGATGCCCTTCTCGGCGATGGCGTGCATCTCCTCGGTGCGGATCTGGAACTCGACCGCGGTGCCGAGCGGGCTCACGAGCGTGGTGTGCAGCGACTGGTAGCCGTTGGCCTTCGGGATCGCGATGTAGTCCTTGAAGCGGCCGGGCATCGGCTTCATGAGCTGGTGCAGCACGCCCATCGCCAGGTAGCACTCGGGCAGCGTGGCCACGACGATGCGAAAGCCGAAGATGTCGTTGACCTGGGCGAAGGTCAGATGCTTCTCGCGCATCTTCGAGTAGATCGAGTAGATCGTCTTCTCGCGGCCGAAGATCTGCGCTGTCAGCTTGGCCTGCACGAACGACTTCTCGACGTCTTTCCGGATCCGGTCGACGACATCGCGCCGGTAGCCGCGCGCTTTCTGCACCGCTTTCGAGAGCGCCGCCTCGCGCCACGGCTTCAGGTGGCGGAACGACAGCTCCTGCAGCTCGCGGTAGGTCTGGTTGAGGCCGAGCCGGTGCGCGATCGGCGCGTAGATCTCGAGCGTCTCAGCGGCGATGCGGGTGCGCTTGGCGACGACCACCGCGTCCATCGTGCGCATGTTGTGGAGGCGATCGGCGAGCTTGACGAGGATGACGCGAACGTCGCGCGTCATCGCCAGCAGCATCTTCCGGAACGACTCGGCCTGCGATTCCTCGCGCGTCGAGAAGCGCAGCTTGTCGAGCTTGGTGAGGCCGTCGACGAGGTCGGCCGTGGGCGCGCCGAAGCGCTCGATCAACTCGGCCTTGGTGATGCCGCAATCCTCCATCGCGTCGTGCATCAGCGCCGCCATGATGGCCTGGGCGTCGAGCTTCCACTCGGCGCAGAGGCCGGCGACGGCGATCGGGTGCGTGATGTAGGGCTCGCCCGAGGCCCGGAACTGGCCGAGGTGGGCTTCGTCGGCGAAGCGGTAGGCGTCGCGGACGCGCCGGATGTCGGCGGCGTCGAGGTAGTCGAGCTTGCCGGTCAGGGCGGCGAAGGAAGCGGCGGCGGCGTCGGCCGGAGTGGGCAGGTGCGCGGCCGCGACCGGCGGGCGCTTTCGGGCTGCCGGCGTGGCGTCGGTCACAGCGGAAGAGGAGCGCGAGGCCATGCCTCGAATTTAGCGCGGATCAGGTGTCCGCGCGGTCGCGGGGCGGCGAGCAGCCGCTCCGCGAGAGGCTCGCTTAGACCGGGACCTTGCGCAGCATCTCGATGCCGACTTCGCCGGCCGCGATCTCGCGCAGGGCGGTCACGCCGGGCTTGTTCTTGGTCTCGACCTTGGGTGCGTGGCCCTGGCTCAGCATACGGGCGCGGTAGGTCGCGGCGAGCACGAGCTGGAAGCGGTTCGGGATCTTGACGAGGCAGTCTTCGACGGTGATGCGGGCCATGAGCGTTCCGGTGCAATGAGAAGTGGAGGGCCTCAATCCGACGTCGAGGGCAGCAGGTCGAGCGCAGAAAAAATCGCGGGCTTGGACCGCTGCAGCGATGCGTACTTGAGCCGCTGCGAATGGACGATCGCTTTCAGGTCGAAGAGCGCCGTCTCGAAGAGGGAATTGATTATAACGAAGTCGAAATGGCGGGCCTGCGAGACCTCGTGGCGCGCATCGGTCATGCGCCGGGCGATCACCTCGGCACCGTCCTCGCCACGGCGCTGCAGGCGGGCCAGCAGTTCGTCGAAACTCGGCGGCAGGATGAAGACGAGGACCGCGTTGGCGAACAGGCGCTTGATCTGCAGCGCGCCCTGGCAATCGATCTCGAGGAGCACGTCGTGGCCGTGGGTGATGCGCTCCTCGATGGCGGCTCGCGAGGTGCCGTAAAGGTTGCCGTGGACCTCGGCCCACTCGACGAACTCGCCATCGCTCGCCATCTGGCGGAATGCAGGCTCGTCGACGAAGTGGTACTCGCGCCCGTCCTGGTCCTGGCCGCGGGGCTTGCGCGTCGTGTGCGAGACCGAGACGACGAGGTGGGAGTCGAGCTCGAGCAGGGCCTTGACAAGGCTCGATTTGCCGGTGCCGCTGGGCGCGGCGACGGCGAAAAGGTTGCCGGGGTAGTCCATGGCTCGAAGTTTACGGGCGGCGTGCGGGGATACTCGCTTTGCGAAGGGTCGGCGCCGGCCGATCATCTGATGGGGAACAGGCAGGGCACGAGAGGAACGCACGGGGATGGCGAGTTCGCTGACGGTGAAGATCTGGCGCGGCACCGACTCGGGTGCGTTCAGCAGCTACGAGGTGCCGCGGCAGGCGGCGCAGACGGTCCTCGATGTTGTGACCCACGTGCAGCGCTTCCTCGAGCCCACGCTCGCGTACCGCTTCGCCTGCCGCGTCGGCATGTGCGGTTCGTGCGCGATGACGGTCAACGGCAAGGCGCGCTGGACCTGCCGCACCCATGTGGCACGGGTCGCACGGGAGGGCGAGGTCCTCGAGATCGCGCCGCTCGCCAACCTGCCGGTCATCAAGGATCTGGCGACCGACATGACCGGCTTCTTCGACAAGTGGGCGGCAGCGCGCGGCCGCTTCCACGGCAGCGCCACCCGCCACGACGACTTCGCCCGCGTCGCCCCGGGCTCGCCCGAGCGCGCCGCCGCGAACGCCGGCATCGAGTGCATCGGCTGTGCGGTCTGCTACGCGTCGTGCGACGTCGTCACCTGGCGGCCGGAGTTCCTCGGCCCGGCCGCGCTCAACCGCGCCTGGACGCTGGTCAACGACGTGCGCGATGTCGCGCAGACCGAGCGCCTTCGTGCCGTCGCCGGCGACGCCGGCTGCCACGCCTGCCACACGCAGGGCTCGTGCACCGAACGCTGCCCGAAGCAGATCGCGCCGACGCTCGCCATCGCGGGCCTGAAGCGCAAGGTCGGCCGCGCCGCGGTGCGCGGCGAGCTGTGAGGGCGCGGCGATGAGCGATGCGAACATGAGCGACGCGAACGTGGCGGGCGTCGCGCAGGCCAAGCGCTGGTACTGGCAGCGCATCAGCGCCATGGTCCTCGCGCTCTGCGTCGTCGTTCATCTCGCCGTGCTGATCTACGCCACCCGCGGCGGCCTGAGCGCCGCCGAAATTCTCGGCCGCACGCAGCACAACTGGGGCTTCGCCGTGTTCTATGCGGTGTTCGTCGTCGCCTGCGCGGTCCACGTGCCGGTCGGCCTCGCCAACATCGGCCGCGAGTGGCTGGGCCTCGGTGAAGCGACGGCGCTCTGGCTGGCCCGCGCGTTCGCGCTGCTGCTGCTCGTCACGGGCTTGCGTGCGGTCTACGCCGTCGTGGCATGAAACGAGGCAGCGATCTGCGGGCGCGCTCGCATCCGTCGTACTGGGCGTTCCTGATGCATCGCCTCTCCGGCCTCGCCTTGGCGCTCTTCCTGCCGCTCCACTTCTGGGCCTTGTCGCGCGCGCTCGACGGCGCCGGCGCGCTCGAGGGCTTCCTGCGCTTTACCGATCGCGGCGTCTTCAAGCTCGCGGAGTGGAGCCTCGTCGTCCTCCTCGCCTTTCATTTGATGGGTGGCGTGCGCCTGCTGCTGATCGAGTTCGGGCCGGCCTCGGGGCTGCGCAAGAACTGGATCGCGGTCGCCGCCGGCTTCGCGGCGGCGACCGGCATGGTCTACGCGTTGGCACTGTTCAACTGAATTTCGATTCGACTCCGGAGACTCTTCCATGACGACCCGACGCACTTCGGCCCTCGGCCTGCTCGCCCTCGGCGCTTCGCTCGCCTTGCCGTGGACCGGCGCATCGGCGCAGGAAGCCTGGCCGACGAGGCCGGTACGGCTCATCGTGCCGTTCGCCCCCGGCGGCTCGACCGACGTGATCGCCCGCATGCTCGGCCAGAAGCTCGGCGAGCTCTGGGGCCAGCCGGTCACGATCGACAACCGCGCCGGCGCCGGCGGCAACGTCGGCGCCGACCTCGTCGCCAAGGCGGCGGGGGACGGCTACACGCTGCTGTTCGCGTCGGGCAGCATCACCATCAATCCGCAGCTTTACAAGAACATGCCGTTCGACACCCGAAAAGATCTGGTGCCGATCACCAACGTGGCGAGCGGGCCGATGCTGGTGGTGGTGCCGGAGAACTCGCCGGCGAAGTCGGTCAAGGACCTCATCGCGATGGCGAAGGCGAAGCCGGGCACGATCAACTTCGGCTCGGCCGGCGTCGGCAGCCAGGTCCACCTCGCCGGCGAGAACTTCGCCAACGCCGCCGGCATCGACATCGTGCATGTGCCGTACAAGGGCGAAGCGCCGGCCTACACCGACCTCATCGGCAGGCAGACTCAGATGATGGTCGGCAACTTCGCGGCGGCTTCGGCGCTGCTCGGCAGTGGCCGCCTCCGGGCGCTGGCCGTCACCGGCAAGCAGCGCTCGCCGCTACTGCCCGACGTGCCGACCGTCGCCGAGAGCGGCCTGCCTGGCTTCGAGAACACCGGCTGGTTCGGCCTGTTCGCGCCGGCCGGCCTGCCGCCCGCGGTGCTGGCGAAGATCCAGCGCGACACGCTCAAGGTGATCGCCACCACCGACACCAAGGCGCGCCTCTACGTGCAGGGCATGACGCCGGTCGGCAACACGCCGGCCGAGTTCGCGAAGGCGATGGACGAGGAAGGCGAGCGCTGGGCGCAGGTCGTGAAGAACCGCAAGCTCAGCGCCAACTGAAGGCGGCCGAGAGCACCGTGGACATCGACTTGCATGCCGTTGAAGAGGCCGCCAAGGCGCTCTACATCCGCGCCCTCAAGGTGCTGCCGCCCGACATCAAGAGCGGCTTTTCCAAACTCCAGGGCCGCGAGTCCGGCAGCACCGCCAAGCGCGTGCTCGCGACCATGGTCACCAACATCGAGGTGGCCGAGCGCACCGACAACCTGCTCTGCCAGGACACCGGCGTGCCGATCTACAACGTCTTCATCGGCACAGGCGTTCGCGTCGACGGCCACGCCCTGAAGCAGGCGCTCCGCCGCGGCTGCGAGCGGGCGACGCGCGAATACCCGCTGCGCAGCTCGGTCGTGCATCCGCTCACACGAAAGAACGAGCACAGCTCGTGCGGCATCGAGGTGCCGGTGATCCACATCGACTTCACCGATGTGCCCGATCTGCTCGAGATCGAGATGATCCCCAAGGGCAGCGGCTCCGAGAACAACTCGTTCCTGAAAATGGCGATCCCGGCCGAGGGCATCGACGCGATCAAGACCTTCGTGATCGACTGCGTGCTCGCCGCCGGCGGCAAGACCTGCCCGCCGACGATCGTCGGCGTCGGCCTCGGCGGCACGTCCGACCTCGCCGTCGCGCTCGCGAAGCGGGCGGCCACACGACCGCTCGGCAGCGCCTGCGCCGATGTCGATGGCGCCTTGCTGGAGCAGCAGCTCTCGGCCGCGGTGAACCAGCTCGGCGTCGGCCCGCAGGGGCTCGGCGGCGACTCGACCGCGTTCGCGGTTCACATCGAGCTCGCCGCGACCCACATCACGATGAACCCGATCGCCGTCAACATGCAGTGCCATTCGGCGCGGCGGGCCAGGGCGAGCTTCACGCCGGCCGGCGTGAGCTACGGCTTCTAGAAGGCGCGACGATGGCCCATCACGAGCTGACGACGCCGGTGACCGAGGCGCAGGTGCGTTCGCTCCGCGTCGACGACACCGTCACGCTGCAACGCACGCTCTACGGCATCCGCGACGCGACCCAGATCCATCTCTTCGACCGCGGCCGCACGACCCGCTTCGACCTCGCCGGCCATGCCGTGATCCACACCGCGCCGAACGTGAGGAAGGTCGAGCCGAGCGCCGCCTTCCCGGCCGGTTACGAGCCGATCTGCATCGGCACGACCACATCGGATCGCATGGAGCGATTCACGCGGCCGCTGATGGCGCAACACGGCGTGCGCCTGATCATCGGCAAGGGTGGCTTGCGCGAGGCTTCGGCCGCCGCCTTCCGCGAGTTCGGCGGCGCCTACCTCGCGATCGTCGGCGGCACGGCGGCGCTCGAGACGACATGGATCGAGCAGATCGAAGATGTCGATCTCGACGACCTCAACCCCGAGTCGCTGTGGCGATTCCGCATCCGCGACTTCGGGCCGCTGCTGGTGGCGATGGACAGCCACGGCGGCAGCCTCTACAGCGTCGTCGCCCACGATGCGCAGGCGCGGCGCGCGCAGGTGCTGGCCGGCCTCGGCGTGAAGCCCGCATGACGCAGCTGCGCCGGCTCAGGACCGACATCCTGATCCTCGGCTCCGGTGGCGCCGGCCTGTTCGCGGCCCTGCACGCGCAGCAGACGGCGCCCGAACTGAAGGTCACCGTGGCGGTCAAGGGCCTGCTGGGAAAAAGCGGCTGCACGCGCATGGTCCAGGGCGGCTACAACGTCGCGCTCGCCGCCGGCGACTCGGTCGAGCGGCACTTCATGGACACCATCGAAGGCAGCAAGTGGCTCGCCGACCAGGACCTCGCCTGGACGCTGGTGACGAAGGCGGTCGAGCGCGTGCACGAGCTCGAGAACGAGCTCGGCTGCTTCTTCGATCGCAACGCCGACGGCACCATCCACCAGAAAGCGTTTGCCGGCCAGACCTTCGACCGCACCGTCCACAAGGGCGACCTCACCGGCATCGAGATCATCAACCGGCTCTCCGAGCAGGTCTGGGCTCGCGGCATCGACCGCCTCGAGGAACACCGCGCCGTCGAGCTCGTCAAGACGGCCGACGGCAGCGCGCTGGCCGGCGTGCTGATGATCGACCTGCGCGACGGCGCCTTCGTGTTCGTGCAGGCGAGGGCAGTGCTGCTCGCCACCGGCGGCGGCCCGACCATGTACAAGTACCACACGCCCTCCGGCGACAAGACCTGCGACGGACTGGCGATGGCGCTGCGCGCCGGCCTGCCGCTCCGCGACATGGAGATGGTGCAGTTCCATCCGACGGGGCTGCTCGCCGGCACCGGCACGCGCATGACCGGCACCGTGCTCGAAGAAGGCCTGCGCGGTGCCGGCGGCTACCTCCTCAACGGCGACCGGCAGCGCTTCATGGCGGCCTACGACCCGCGACTCGAACGCGCCACGCGCGACATCGTCTCGCGCTCGATCTACTCGGAGATGCGCGCCGGCCGGACCTCGCCGAACGGCGGCGTCTACCTGCAGATGTCGCACCTCGGGCCCGACAACGTGAGGAAGCAGTTCAAGGGCATGGTCGAGCGCTGCGACGACTGCGGCTTCGACCTCGCCGGCGATCTCGTCGAGGTCGTGCCGACGGCGCACTACATGATGGGCGGCGTCGTCTTCCGGGCCGATTGCAGCACCGCGCTCACGGGCCTGTTCGCCGCCGGCGAGGACACCGGCGGCGTCCACGGCGCCAACCGGCTCGGCGGCAACGGCGTTGCCAACTCGACGGTGTTCGGCGGCATCGCCGGCGACGCCATGGCCGAATGGGTCCGCGCCGAAGGCCGTTGGCACGACGCCGACGAAGCCGCCATCGCCGCCAGCGTCAGCGCCCACGAGGCGCCGTTCGCGAATCCGCGCGGCAGCATCGAGCCGATCCGCGAGGCGCTGTTCGACTGCATGTGGGAAGACGTCGGCATCCTGCGCACGGCCGCCGGCCTCGCGCGCGCGCTGGCCACGCTCGACGCGCTCGATGCGCAGCTCGCCGCCACCGGCGTCGCCGACGGCGACCGCGCCTTCAACCTGAGCTGGCACGACTGGCTGAACCTGAAGAGCCTGATCGCCGTGAGCCGCGTCATCGCAACCTCGGCGCTGGCGCGCGAGGACTCGCGCGGCGCCCATTTCCGCGAAGACCATCCCGAGACCGGCGACCTGCCGGGCTCGACCTACATCGTCGTCCGCCAGGCCGCGGCCGGCCTCGAGATCAAGAGAGAGCCGGTCATGTTCACGCGGGTCGCGCCCGGCGAGACGATCCTCGTCGACGATGCCGCCGTCGCAGCCTGACGCCACCCTTCGAACACTCGTATTCGACCGCCAAGAAAGCCGCCATGAATCCGCCGTCCCGTGCCCTCTTCGCCGCTGCCCTCGCCGGAGCGGCGATCGGCGCCTCGGCCCAATCGCCCGCCGCAGCCGACGCGACGGTCTCGCTCGTCGTGCCCTTCAGTGCCGGTGGCGACGCCGACCTCGCGGCGCGCAACCTCGCCGTCGTCGCCCAACGCACGCTCGGGCAGAACATCATCGTCGTCAACCGCGCCGGCGCCAACGGCGCGATCGGCTCGGCCGCCGTGCGCGCTGCCAAGCCCGACGGCACGACGATGCTGCTCGGCCGCGTCGGCTCGCAGATCGTGCTGCCGGCGATCCAGCCGAGCGTCGGCTACAAATGGAACGAGCTCACCTTCGTCGGCCTGCTCGAGCTCAACCCGGTGGTGTGCGTCACGCGAACCGAATCGCCGATCAGGTCAATGAAGGATCTCGTCGATGCGCTGCGGGCGCGGCCGGGCAAGCTCAACTACAGCACCTCGGGGGCGGCCACCATCCTCAACTTCGCGCCGCAGATGCTGTTCGACATCACGAAGCTCGGCAAGGACGCCGCCGTGCAGATCGTCTACAAGGGCGGCAGCGAGGCGATCCTGGCGGTGCTGACCGGCGACGTCGACTTCAGCTGCGGCAACCTCACCTCGGCGATCGGCAACGTCAAGGGCGGCAAGCTGCGGGCGCTGGTCACGACCACGCCCGACCGCCTGAAGGACCTGCCCGACGTGCCCACGGCGCGTGAGTCGGGCTACCCGCAGCTCGAGGCCATCGTCGGCTGGAGCGGCCTCTACGGGCCGCCGGGCATGAGCCGGGAGCTCGTGGAGCGCTGGGCGACGATGCTCGCCGTGGCGGCGCGCGATCCGCAGTGGATCGCCGCCACCGAGAAGGCCGGCAGCATCCCGCGCGTGCTCGGTCCGGCCGAGAGCGACAAGTACGCAGCCGAGCAGTTCGCGGTCTACGAGCGGCTCGGCCGGCAGCTTCAGATCGATCTCAAGTAGGCAGGGCGCGATGACCGAGTCGCTTCGCATGCCCGTTCGCGTTCGCGGCTGCGACGCGCTCGTCCACTCGCTCGTCGCCGCCGGCGTGCGCAGGATCTTCACGCTCTCCGGCAACCACATCATGGCGATCTTCGATGCCGTGATCGGCTCGGGCATCGAGCTCGTGCACACGCGCCACGAAGCGAGCGCCGTGCACATGGCCGACGCTTGGTCGCGCATCACCGGCGAGGTCGGCATCGCGCTGGTGACCGGCGGACCGGGCCACGCCAATGCGGTGTCGGCGCTCTACACGGCACAGATGGCGGAAGCGTCGATCGTGCTGCTGTCGGGCCACGCGCCCAACGACCAGTCGGGTCGCGGCGCCTTCCAGGAAATGCGCCAGGCCGAGATGGCCGCACCGGTGACGAAAGCAGCATGGACCTGCGCCGGCGCCGAGCACGTCGCTGCCGATCTCGCGCGTGCCATTCGCATCGCCCGCTCGGGTCGACCCGGGCCGGTGCACCTCAGCCTGCCGACCGATGCGCTCGAGGGGCCGGCGCCGATCGACAAGCTGGATGCTGCGGCCTTCGCGCCCGAACCGATGCCGCTTGCCGAAGGCGTCGCCGCGCAACTGCTGCGCTGCCTCGACGCCGCGCAGCGGCCGCTCGTTCTGGTCGGGCCGTCATGCATGACGCGTCCTGGACGAGCGGGCATGGCCGCGCTCGAAACGGCGATCGGCGTTCCGGTGGTCGGCATGGAGAGCCCGCGCGGCATCGCCGACGCCAGTCTCGGCGCCTTCGCGCAGATGCTGGTCAAAGCCGACTGCATCGTGCTGGTCGGCAAGCGCCTCGACTTCACGCTGCGCTTCGGCGAGGCACCGGCGTTTCCCGCAGCGGCCGAAGTGCATCAGGTCGACGCCGATGCCGCCGAGTTCGACCGCACGCGTCGCGCTCTCGGCGCGCGATTGCTCACGACAGCACACGCCGATGCGGCGTCGACATGGACCGCACTCACCACCGCCGCCAAGCGCACCCCGCCTTCGTCGACACGAGCTGCCTGGCTCGCCGACGTGCGCAGCGCCATCGCCTGCCGACCGGCCGCATGGGACACCGCGACATCCGCCGTTCCCGGTCGCCTGCACCCCGTGCAGATGCTGCGGCCGCTTCAGGCCCTCCTCGACAGCCATCCCGACTCGGTGCTCGTGTGCGACGGCGGCGAGATCGGCCAGTGGGCGATGGCGTGCCTTGCAGCGCCGCACCGCATCAACAACGGCGTCGCCGGCGCCATCGGCTCCGGGCTCCCGTATGCCCTTGCCGCGCGCTGCGCCGTGGCCGACGCGCCGGTCGTCGCCGTCATGGGCGACGGCACCGTGGGCTTTCACATCGCCGAGTTCGACACCGCCGTGAGATACGGCCTCGGCTTCGTCGCTGCCATCGGCAACGACGCGCGCTGGAACGCCGAATACCAGATCCAGCTGCGCGACTATGGCGCCGACCGCCTCGTCGGCTGCGAGCTGCGCGAGACCCGCTACGACGCCGTCGCGCAGGCCTTCGGCGGCCACGGCGAGCTCGTCACCGAAGCCGCGTCGATGGCCGCGGCGGCCGAACGCGCGCGGGCCAGCGGCCTGCCGGCCTGCGTCAACGTGATGATCGAGGGCGTCGCCGCCCCGGTGATCCGGCGCTGACGGCGAGCGAGCGGCGCGCTCGTTCGACCTGCCATGCTCGAGCTACCGTGGCCCACCTTGCTCGCGGCCGGCGCCATCGTCACGCTCGGCTATGTGGTTTTCGGGTTGACCGGCTTCGGAGCCAGCATCGTCGCCCTGCCGCTGCTGGTGCAGATCTTCCCACTGCGTTCCGCGGTGCCAATGATGCTGCTCTTCGACCTCTTCGCCGGCCTGTTGCTCGGCCTTCGCAACCACCGTCTGCTCGACCGGTCCGAGCTGCTTCGGCTCATCCCGTTCCTGATCGTCGGCATGGCGGCGGGCTGGCTGCTCCTCGTCCGCGTCGACGAGCGCTGGCTGCTTCTCGGACTGGGCCTCTTCGTCACCGGTTATGCCGCGTGGAGCCTGGCCAGCCGCGCACCCGCGACGCGAGTGTCACCGCGATGGGCGGCACCGGCCGGTCTGGTCGGCGGCGCCTTCACCTCGCTCTACGGCACCGGCGGCCCGATCTACACGATCTACCTGGCGCGCCGGCTGGCCGACAAGTCGGTCCTGCGCGCGACCGTCGGTGTGCTCATCTTCTGCACGGCCTGGCTGCGTCTCGCCCTCTTTACCGGCAGCGGCTTCTATCGCCAGCCCGGCCTGCTCGCGCTGGCCGCGACGCTGCTGCCCTGTGCGGCGTTCGGCTACTTCATCGGCAGCCGCCTGCATGCCCGGCTGCCGGCCCGACGCGCCAGGCAGGCGATCTGGCTGTTGCTGCTGGTGGCCGGATCGGGCCTGCTGCTGCGCGCCGTCGCCATGCTTTGACGGCGCGTGCCGCCAGTCGGTTCACTCGAGGTTCTGGACCTGCTCGCGCAGCTGCTCGATCGCGACCTTCATGTCGACAGCGATCGCCGTCATCTCGATCGACGGTGATTTCGAGCCGAGCGTGTTGGCCTCGCGCAGCAGCTCCTGGATCAGGAACTCGAGGCGCTTGCCGACCTCGCCGCCCTTGTCGAGCAGGCGCGTGATCTCGTCGAGGTGCGAGCGCAGGCGAGCGAGTTCCTCAGCGACGTCGATGCGGATCGCGTAGGCCGCGGCCTCGTTGAGGGCGCGCTCCTCGATCGCCTCACGCGTGATGGCGCCGGCGCCGCCGGCCTTCTCGAGCGCCTCCTTCCAGCGATCGAGAAAGCGCTGCTGCTGGCGCGCGACGGCGCCCGGCACGAGCGGCTCGGCGGCCGCGGCCAGCGTGCGCAGGTGCGACACGCGCTCGCCCAGCACGGCAGCCAGCCGCGCGCCTTCGCGGCCGCGCGCCTCGGCGAGGCCGTCGATGCAGCGCTTCGCGGCGTCGAGCACCTGCGTTTCGGAGGTCGCTCCCTCGGGCGTGCTTCGACACCATTGCAAGACCTCGTGGACCGAGAGCGAGCGGGCCTGCGGCAACCGTTCGCGAACCATGCCTTCGACGCGCGCCAGACGGCTCAACAACTCGAGCCCGGGGTCGGGAACCGACGGCTCGTTGCCGCTGCTGCCGGTCAGCCGGAGTTCGATCTTGCCGCGCTTGAAGCGCGCCGTGATGAGTTCGCGAAGGGCCGGTTCGAGGCCGCGAAGCTCGTCGGGAAGGCGCAAAGCCAAGTCGAGGAAGCGGCCGTTGACCGAACGCATTTCGATGGCGACCGAGGCCGCCAGCGAGGCATGCTTGACGCCTTCTTCACGCCCTTCGTGCAATGCTGCCGAAGCCGGCGCCGAAGGGCTCTGGACGGGGCTCGCCGACGCATTTGCATAGCCGGTCATGCTGTAAACTGCCATGCGATTTTCTCTCGTATTTCACCTCGATTATGTCAAAGCCAAAACCCGCACCCTTGCCATCCGGCACGGTCGTGGGCGGCTATCAGGTGATCAAGAAACTGGCGGCCGGCGGCTTCGGCGTCGTCTACCTTTGCGAGGACGCCGATCGCAAGCTTGTGGCCCTGAAGGAGTACCTGCCTTCGTCGCTCGCCGAGCGCTCGCCGGGCGAGCTCACGCCGCGCGTGAAGCCCGAGAAGCAGCCGCTCTACCGGCTCGGCCTGAAAAGCTTTTTCGAAGAGGGCCGTTCGCTGGCGCAGATATCGCACACGAGCGTGGTCTCGGTGTTGAACTTCTTTCGCGAGAACGAAACCGTCTACATGGTGATGAATTACCTTCAGGGCGACACCCTGCAGGATTTCATCGTCACCGCCCGCGACCTCAAGCGTGACAAAGTATTCCGGGAATCGACGATTCGTTCGTTGTTCGACGAAATATTGCGCGGCCTGCGCATCGTCCATCAGCACAAGATGCTGCACTTGGACATCAAGCCGGCGAACATCTTTATTACTAACGAGAACAAGGCCGTCCTGCTCGACTTCGGCGCCGCCCGCGAAGTGCTGAGCAAGGAAGGCAACTTCATCCGGCCGATGTACACGCCTGGGTTCGCCGCGCCCGAGATGTACCGGCGCGACGGCACGCTCGGCCCCTGGACCGACATCTACGCGATCGGTGCCTGCATCTACGCCTGCATGCAGGGCTACCCGCCGAACGACGCGCCGCAGCGGATCGAGAAGGACCGCCTGGCGCTGTCGCTGTCGCGGCTGCGCAATGTCTACAGCGACAACCTGATCGAAGTCACCGAGTGGTGCATGTCGCTCGACCCGCTGTCGCGGCCGCAGAGCGTGTTCGCGTTGCAGAAGGAGCTTTCGCGCGAGACCGAGCGGCAGTACACGAAGCTGAGCTTCAGCGAGCGCCTGAAGCTGCAGCTCGAAAACCTGACCGCCAGCGCGAAAGCATGAGCCCCCACGTCGCTTCGCTCCTGCCTCCCGAGGGGGCGCCGCCCGGCTTGGGGCGGCCCGGCGCTCGGGCGGTGGCCTAGATGCGCTTCTCCGTCTACCAGGTGAGCCGCAAGGGTGGCCGCGACAAGAACGAAGACCGCATGGGTTACTGCTACACGCGGGACGCCGGCCTCTTCGCTCTCGCCGACGGCATGGGCGGCCATCCCGAAGGCGAGGTCGCGTCGCAGCTCGCGTTGCAGACGCTGGCCGCGATGTTCCAGCGCGACTGCAAGCCGACGTTGCCCGACCCGCTGCGCTTCCTGCACGAGGCGATCGTCGCCGGCCACCACCAGCTCTTGCGCTATGCGACGCAGAAGGCGCTGATCGACACGCCGCGCACGACCGTCGTCGCCTGCCTGATGCAGGGCAATGCCGCCTACTGGGCGCATTGCGGCGACTCGCGTCTCTACATGGTCCGCGGCGACAAGCTGATCGCCCGCACCCGCGACCACTCGTACTCGGAGCTGCAGCAGACGATGAGCCAGGTCGTGCCGATGGGCGACCGCTTCAACCGCAACGTGCTCTTCACCTGCCTCGGCAGCCCCGGCAAGCCGGTGGTCGACACCGTCGGCCCGCTGCTGATGCAGGCCGGCGACCGCCTGCTGCTCTGCTCCGACGGTCTCTGGGGCACGGTGAGCGACACCGAGATCACCGACCAGCTGTCGTCGCTGCCGCTCTCCGATTCCGTGCCCGAGCTCGTCGAGCAGGCGCTGCGCAACGGCGGCGCGAAGTGCGACAACGTCTCGGTGCTGGCGATGGAGTGGGAAGGCCTCGAGAACGGCGACAGCACGCTCGGCATCCAGACCACGTCGCTCGGCGAGGCGGTGTTCGCGTCGACGATCCAGGCCAGCGTGCTCGGCACCGATGTCTCGCCCGACGAGCTCGACGATGCCGAGATCGAAAGGTCGATCAAGGAAATCAACGAGGCGATCAAGCGCTCGTCGCAGAAGAAGGGCTAGCGGTGCATGCGGGACAATCCCGCATGACCTTCCAACGCTCCTCCCAGCGCGCCGTCGACGCGCTCCGCACCGTCGCCATCGAGCGCGGCTACACGCGCCACGCCGAGGGCTCGGTCCTCGTCTCGTTCGGCGACACCAAGGTGCTCTGCACGGCCTCCGTCGAAGAGAAGGTGCCACCGCACAAGCGCGGCAGCGGCGAGGGCTGGCTGACGGCCGAATACGGCATGCTGCCGCGCGCGACGCACACCCGCGGAGACCGCGAGGCCGCGCGCGGCAAGCAGAGCGGCCGCACCCAGGAGATCCAGCGTCTGATCGGCCGCTCGCTGCGTTGCGTGTTCGACCTGAAGGCGCTCGGCGAGCGCACGATCTCGCTCGATTGCGACGTGCTCCAGGCCGACGGCGGCACCCGCACCGCGGCCATCACCGGCGCCTTCGTGGCGGCCCACGACGCCGTGACCTGGCTCACGCAGCAAGGCAAGCTGGCGCGCTCGCCGATCCGCGACTTCGTGGCCGCCATCTCGGTCGGCATCGTCGAAGGCACGCCATTGCTCGACCTCGAATACACCGAGGACTCGGCCTGCGACACCGACATGAACGTGGTCATGACGGCGGCCGGCGGCTTCGTGGAGCTTCAGGGCACGGCGGAGGGCGCGACCTTCTCGCGCGCCGAGATGGACGCGCTGCTGGCGCTCGCCGGCAAGGGCATCGGCGAGCTCGTCGCCGCCCAGCGTGCCGCGCTCGCGCTGCCGCTGCCGCAGGTACGGTGAGGCTCGTCCTCGCCTCCAACAATCCGGGCAAGCTCGCCGAGCTGCAGAGCCTGTTCCGGCCGCTCGGCATCGAGCTCGTCGGCCAGGGTGCGCTGGCCGTCGACGAGGCCGAGGAGCCCCACGCCACCTTCATCGAGAACGCGCTCGCCAAGGCCCGCCATGCCGCGGCCGCGTCGGGCAGCGCCGCGATTGCCGACGACTCCGGCCTCGTCGTCGACGCGCTCGGCGGCGCGCCCGGCGTCGCTTCTGCGCACTTCACAATGATCTCGCGTCACGACAGCGACGATCGCGAGGCGCACCGCCGCCGCCAGGACGCCGCCAACAACGCCCTGCTGCACGAGCGAATGCAGGGCATCGTCGACCGCCGTGCCCGCTTCGTCTCGACGCTCGTCGCCGTAAGAAGTGCCAGCGATCCCGAGCCACTCGTCGCCACCGGTCGCTGGGCCGGCGAAGTCCTCGACTCGCCGCTCGGCAGCGGTGGCTTCGGCTACGACCCGCTGCTCTTCATCGCCGCGCTCGGCAAGACCGTCGCCGAGCTCGACGCCACCACCAAGAACGCCCACAGCCATCGCGCCGTCGCCGCCGCGGAGATGCTCGCTCTGATGCGTGCGCACTGGCAGCTCGGCTAGCGTCGGAGGCCGCATGACGTTCGTTCCGATCCATGCGGCAGCGCCGCTGCCGCCCGCGTCGGACCGTGGCGAGCGGCTGGCGCGCTGGCTGCGCCCCGGCGTGCTGACGTTGCCGTCGCTGCCGCCGCTCTCGCTCTACGTCCACATCCCGTGGTGCCTGAAGAAGTGCCCATACTGCGATTTCAATTCGCACGCGTTGCGGGATCCGGCCGAGGCGCCGCCCGAGGCCCGCTACGTCGACGCCCTGATCGCCGACCTCGAAGCTTCTCTGCCCTTCGTGTGGGGCCGGCGCGTCCATACCGTCTTCATCGGCGGCGGCACGCCGAGCCTGTTCGCACCCGCCTCCATCGAGCGCCTGATCGCCGCCATCCGGGCGCGGCTGCCGCTCGAGCCGGGCTGCGAGATCACGATGGAGGCCAACCCCGGCACGTTCGAGCGCGACCGCTTCCGCGGCTTCGCCGAGGCCGGCGTGACACGCCTGTCGATCGGCGTGCAGAGCTTCGACGATGCCAAGCTGATGGCGCTGGGCCGCGTTCACGACGCCGCCCAGGCGCGCGCCGCCATCGACGAGGCGCGGTCCGCCTTCGCCACCTTCAATATCGACCTGATGGTTGCACTGCCCGGGCAGACGCTGGCCGAGTGCGACACCGATCTCGATGCCGCGCTCGCCTGCGAGCCGCCGCACCTCTCGCTCTACCACCTGACGATCGAGCCCAACACGATGTTCGCGAGCAGGCCGCCCGAGCTGCCCGACGGCGACCTCGCTGCCAGCATGCTCGACCGCGTCGACGCGCGTTGCGACGCGGCCGGCCTCGAGCGCTACGAGGTCTCCGCGTTCGCGCGGCCCGGCCAGCGCGCCCGACACAACCTCAACTACTGGGAGTTCGGCGACTACCTCGGCATCGGCGCCGGCGCTCACGGCAAGCTCAGCTTTGCGCACCGCGCTGTTCGCCAGGTGCGTTTTCGCGATCCCGCGGCTTACATGGCCGGTGCCGAGCGGGGTGAGGC
>Ga0123338_10001969_pt1 | contig 19403 bp, 17 predicted proteins | sample grotaG_FD_89793 | JGI IMG/M metagenome (GOLD analysis project Ga0123338, IMG submission 89793) | Glacier valley bacterial and archeal communities from Borup Fiord, Nunavut, Canada, to study Microbial Dark Matter (Phase II) -... | ecosystem: Environmental > Aquatic > Freshwater > Ice > Glacier ...
CTGCCATGTTCCGAAAAGCATCCGGAGATCAAGGCGTTGCTGGGTGGCTCGGAATCCCCGTTGCCCGGTCAACCTCTTGCCGATCCAGCGACTTCGCTTTGGTCCTGGCAGAGTAGTGCTAGCGCCTGTGTCAATCCGGCGCACCTGCCAAGGAGCACGCCCGCGCAAGCAGCAGCCCTCGCGACCGGTCCGGACCAGCGGCGATGGGACCAACGAGTTCTGCAACGGCATGGCGAAGGCCATGGCCGACTACTCCGGGGCTACCAAGGTTTGACCCAGGCCCCCACCTTACCTAAACACCGTTCACCCATGGACGCCGCAGCCCTCCCCCGCACCCGTAAGCCCCGCGGCCAAGGCGCGTCCCGCCGGGGCGAAATCCTGGCCGCCGCCAAGCGGCTGTTCCTGCAGGACGGCATCCAGCACGCCACCATGCGCCGCATCGCCGCCGACGTCGGCGTCAGCAGCACCGCGCTGTATGTCTATTTCCCCGACAAGACCGCCATCCTGGACGCCATCGCCGAGGCGATGTTCGAGGCCCTGCTGGTCGCCTACGCCACCTCCCAAGACCCGGCGCTGCCGCCGCTCACCCGCTTCCGCGCGGGACTGATGGCCTACGTGGACCTGGCCCTGTCCCGCCCGGACGAGTACCGCCTGACGTTCGACGCCAAGTCGCAGCAGGCGTGCGTCAACGTGGAGGCTGCCGACAAGTCGTTCGACATGCTGGTCGCCAACGTCGCCAGCCTGATGGACGCCGGCCTGTTCCGCCCGGACGTGCCGCTGGCCGTCGCCGAGGCCGTGTGGGCCTGCCTGCACGGCGTGGTCATGCTGCTGCTGAACCAGCCGGAGCACGTGGACACCGCGCCCCGGACCCTGGTGGACACGGTGGTGGACGCGGCGATCCGCGGGTTCCAGGCGTAAGGCCGTGCGCCCTGGCCCATCCGTCGGTGTGGATCGCGGCTGCGGGTTGGACTACCAAGGGCGGGTACTTGGCAAGGGCGGATACTTGGCAAGGGCGGGTGCCTGGCAATGATGGGCAGCGTCGGCACCAGACGGGCAACCCACAGTTGTCCGTCTAAGCTGATCGTTGTTAACTGAACGCCGTTATGTCATCCTGCCCGCACGCGATGGAGAGTAGCATGAAGCGTGCCGGCCTGCTCGCCCTATCCCTGCTGACCCTCGCCGCCGGGGAGCCGCCCCGGCCCGTCCGTGTCGCCACCGTCGCCCTTCAGCCCCTGCCCAACCAGCTCGTGTTCTCCGGCACCGTCCAGGCCCGCATCCAGGCCGACCTCGGTTTCCGCGTGCCCGGCAAGGTCTCGGCCCGGCTGGTCGAGGTCGGGGACCGCGTGCGCGCCGGCCAGATCCTGGCCCGGCTGGACCAAGCCGACCTGCGCCTGCAAGAGGAAGCGGCGGAAGCCGCGCTGCAGGCCGGCCTCGCCGACCTGGCGAACGCGAAGGCCGAGCTCGACCGCTACGGCCAGCTCGGCCGCGCCTCCCCCGCCTATGTCGCGTCGGAGTTCGACAAGCGCACCGCCGCCAACCGCATGGCCCAGGCGCGGGTGGTGCAAGGCACCCGGCAACTCTCCCTGGCCCGCAGCCAGCGTGGCTATGGCGAATTGCGGGCGGACACAGACGGCGTGGTGACGGCGCTGCCGGTGCAGGTCGGCCAGGTGGTCACCGCCGGGCAAACCGTGGCCAACGTCGCGCATACCGATGGGATCGAGGTCGCGGCGGATGTGCCCGAAAACCGCCTGGCCGAGGTCCGCGCGTCCGGCGCCGTCGGCATCGCCCTCTGGGCCGTGCCCAGCGCGGTGCTGCGTGGCGAGATCCGGGAGATCGGGGCGCTGGCAGACCCGGCCAGCCGCACCTTCCAAGTCAAAGTACGGGTCCTAGATGCACCGCCGGGGCTGCTGGCGCTGGGCATGACGGCGACGGTCGCCTTCGGCCAGTCCGGCCCGCCCGTCGCCCGCCTGCCCGGCACCGCGCTGACCGACCGGGCCGGTGCCCCAGCCGTTTGGGTGCTGGACCCCGCCCGCCAGCGCGCGTCGCTGCGCACGGTCGAGGTCGCAGGCTATGCCGGGGACGGCAGCATCCTGGTGCGCGCCGGACTGCGGGACGGGGACCAGGTGGTGACGGCCGGGATCGGCGGAATGGACGCCGACCTGCCGGTCGTCGCCTGGGCGGGGCCGGCGCGATGAGCGGCCCGAACCCCGGCGCAACGCGCGGCAACCTGTCGGCCTGGGCGCTGCACCACCGGGCGCTCACCGTGTTCGCCATGCTGATGCTCGCCGCCGCCGGCATCTGGGCCTACACCGGCCTGGGCCGTGCGGAGGACCCGGCTTTCACCATCAAGGACATGATCATCGCCGTGGACTGGCCCGGTGCCGGCGCGGACGAGATGTCCCGCCAGGTCACCGACCGGATCGAGCGCAAGCTACAGGACCTGCCCCACCTGGACCACACGGAAAGCCAAACCCAGCCCGGCCACGCCACCGTCCGCGTGACCCTGCGCGACGACACGCCGGCCCGCCTGGTGCCCGACATGTTCTACCAAGTCCGCAAAAAGATCGGCGACATCAAGGGCACCCTGCCCGACGGCGTGCAAGGCCCGTTCTACAACGACGAGTTCGGCGACACCTTCGGCATCATGTACGCCCTGACCGGCGACGGCTTCAGCCTGCCGGAGCTGAAGCACGTCGCCGAGGACGTGCGTGAGCGCCTGCTGTCCGTTCCCGGCGTCGGCAAGGTGATGCTGGTCGGCCAGCAGCAGGAGCAGGTCAACATAGAGGTGTCCTACCGCAAGCTGGCAGAGTTGGGCATCGGCCTGCCGGAGCTGTTTGACGCGGTGCGTCGGGAGAACAGCGTCGTCGCCAACGGCTACGTGGACACCGCCCATGACCGCATCCACGTCCGCACCCGCCCGGCGCTGCAAGCGGCGGAAGCTCTGGCCGCCCTACCGGTCTCCATCCGCGGGCGGCTGCTGCGGCTGGGCGACATCGCCACCATCAGCCGCGGTGTTGCGGACCCGCCGGCCAGCACCATGCGCTACCGGGGCAAGCCGGCGCTAGGCATCGCCATCAGCATGGCCGACGGCGGCAACATGCTGGCGTTGGGCAAGGCCGTGGCGGCACGCATGGCGGAGGTCGCGCCCGGCCTGCCGCTCGGCGTCGCGGTCGGCCCGCTGCACGACCAGTCCGAGGTCGTGGCGGTTGACGTCACTGAGTTCGAGCACTCGTTCCTGGAGGCACTGGCCATCGTGCTGGCGGTCAGCTTCATCAGCCTGGGCTGGCGCACGGGGATCGTCGTGGCGATCAGCGTGCCACTGGTGCTGGCCGGGGTGTTCGTGGGCATGAAGCTGCTGGGGATAGACCTGCAGCGCATTTCCTTGGGTGCCATGGTGATCGCGCTGGGGCTGCTGGTGGACGACGCCATCATCGCCGTGGAGACGATGGTGGTGAAGCTGGAGCAGGGGTGGGACCGGGTGCGGGCCGGCAGCTTCGCCTACACCTCGACCGCCATGCCGATGCTGACGGGCACCCTGGTGACGGCGGCGGGCTACCTGCCGGTCGGCTTGGCGCAGAGCGGCACGGGCGAGTACACCCAGGACATCTTCCGGGTAGTCGGACTGGCGCTGATCCTCAGTTGGTTCGTCGCCGTGCTGTTCGTGCCGCTGCTGGGCGCGGCGCTGCTGCCGACGCCGAAGCGGCACGCGGCCGGGCACTCCCCCGGGCACTCCCATGACGTGTACGGCGGGCGGGGCTACCGGGCGTTCGGCGCCGTGGTGGGCTGGTGCGTGCGGCGGCGCTGGGTGGTGATCGCCGTGACCGTGCTGTGCTTCGGCGCGTCCCTGGCCGGGTTCACGCGGGTGCCGCAGCAGTTCTTCCCCGCCAGCGACCGGCTGGAGGTCCTGGTGGACATGCGCCTGCCGGAAGGCTCCAGCTTCGAGGCCACCGCCGCCGAGGTTGCCCGGCTGGAGGCGCTGCTGGCCGCGCAGCCCGGCGTCACATCCTACGCAGCCTACACCGGCACCGGCACGCCACGCTTCTTCCTGGCCTTTGCGCCGGAGCTGGACCAGCCGAACTACGCCCAGGTCGTCATCAACACCGCCGGCTTCCCGGAGCGGGAAGCCCTGCTGCGCACCCTCACGGCAACGATGGACCGCGGGGACTTCCCCGACGTGCGGCTGCGGCCGTCGCGGCTGGAGCTGGGGCCGCCGGTGGGCTACCCCGTGCAGTTCCGCGTCACCGGGCCGGACCCGATGCGGCTGCGCGACATCGGCGCCGACGTGCAGCGGGTGATGCGCGACAGCCCGGCCGCTGCCGCCGTGATCCGCAACGTCAGCAGCAACTGGGGCCAGATGGGCAAGCAGGCCGTCATCGTGCTGGACCAGGACAAGGCCCGCCTGCTGGGCCTGAGCAGCGAGGCCGTGTCCACCACCCTGCAGACCCTGCAGCGCGGCGCCACCATCACCCAGTACCGGGAAGGCACGGACCTGATCCCCGTGGTGGCCCGCGCCATCCCGTCCGAGCGCCAGGACATCGGCGCGCTGGGCGACGTGACGGTGGCCAGCGCCAACGGACGCGCCGTGCCCCTGGCGCAGGTCGCCGCGATCACCTGGGGGCTGGAGCAGCCCGTGGCCTGGCGGCGCAACCGCACGCCCATGCTGGTGGTCCGCGCCGACACCCAGCCCGGCGTGCAGGCGCCCGACGCCACCGCCGCCGTGCTGCCGCTGCTGGCGGGCATGAAGGCCGCGTTGCCGCCGGGCTACGCGATCGAGACGGCGGGCGCGGTCGAGGAAAGCGCCAAGGGGTCGGCCAGCATCAACAAGGTGATGCCGCTGATGATCGTCGTCACGCTGTGCCTGCTGATGGTGCAGATGCAGTCCTTCGCGCGGGTGCTGATGGTCGTGGCGACGGCGCCGCTGGGCCTGGTGGGCGTGACGGCGGCACTGCTGGTCACCGGCGCGCCGTTCGGCTTCGTGGCGACCTTGGGGTGCATCGCGCTGGCGGGGATCATCATGCGGAACTCGGTGATCCTGGTGGACCAGATCGAGCGGGATATCCGGGACGGCGCCACGCCGGCGGACGCCATCGTGCAGGCGACGGTGCGGCGGTCCCGCCCGATCGTGCTGACGGCGGCGGCGGCGATCCTGGCGCTGGTGCCGCTGGCGTTCTCGATCTTCTGGGGGCCGATGGCGATTGCGATCATGGGCGGCCTGGTGGGTGCGACGGCGCTGACGCTGTGCTTCGTGCCGGCGCTGTATGCGGCGGTGGCGCGGGTGGGCCGGGCCGCGGCGGCGCCGGCGCGGGCAGGGGTGTTGCAGGCGGCGGAGTAGGAGTGTGCGGGGGGGCATGGGCAGGCCAAGCTGCGCTGGAATACTGGGCCTTAGGCCGGCCCTCCAAAGGTGTGCTGGGCTCTTATGAGGGCGGGCTGACGCCGCATCTGGCTGGATGCGGCGTCAGCCCGCCAGGGCGTCAGTGGCCTGCTGGGGCGCTGGCGTGCGCGGCCTGCTTCTGCGCAGCGCGGAACAGGTTATACGCCTTCACGCGGCGGCGGTCCTTGCGCCAGGCCGAGGTGCCCTTGTAGCGCGCGAAGGGCGGGACCTTCGGGCGGGCAAGGGCAAACCGGCGCTTGGCTGCGGGAGGGCTGGGGATGTCGCTCATGGAAGGTGCTCCGGGTGGTTGTCCCGCTTTCTGACCACCACAGGGCATCCTGCGCAAGGGGCTGCTCGCCGTGCCGGCCCGCCCGCCTCAGCCGAGCTGCAACACGTCCAGGCGGTACTTCTCCGCGCGCGCCAGGTGCGTGGTCCGTAGCGACGGGGCGGCAGCGGTGAACAGGTCGGCGGCCTCCTCACCGGTGCAGGCGCCGTCGGTCGGGCCGCGCCAGTTGACCAGCACCACGGTGCCGCCGGGCAGTAGGCAGTCCACGGTTTGGCGGGCCGCCTGTTGCAGGCCGGGGATGCCGAGGTAGTAGAGCACCTCCGAGAAGATCACGAGATCGAACTGCCCGTCCGGCCACGCGCCCGGCAGGACCATGTTGGCGCACGTGACGCCGGACAGGTCCGCGCAGCGCGCCCGGGCCTGGTCCAGCGCGGCGTCGGCCACGTCCACTGCCAAGACTTCGTCGCAGCGCCCGGCCAGGTCGCGCGTCAGCACGCCGATGCTGCACCCGACCTCGAAGCACCTGGCAAAGCGCGGGCGGGGCAAGGCTGCCAAGGTCGCGGCATACTTGTCCCGCTCGTAGCCGCTGGTGGCGAAGGCCCAGGGGTCGGGGTTGGAGGCATACAGGCGGTCGAAGTGGTCAGGGGGAATGAAGGGCTGGTTCATGCGGGCATCCATAAAGCGGGCACCCTCAAAGCTCGACCTGGGTGCCCAGTTCGATCACGCGCTCGGATGGGATCAGGAAGTAGCGGGCGGCGCTGACGGCGTTGCTGGTCATGGTGGCAAACAGCTTCTCCCGCCACAAGGGAATGGCCGGGTTGAACGCCGGGACCGGCAACTCGCGGCCGGTGAAGAACGAGGCGGTACCCGGGTCAACGCCCAGCAGGTCCCGGTGGCGGCGCAGGGCGGCGGGCAGGTCCGGCTGCTCGGCATAGCCGAAGGTCAGTTGGATGCGCCACACGCCAGGGCAGATGTCGTCGCGCGCGGCACGATGGTCCTCGTCCACGCGGGGCCGGCGGGCGCTGACGACGGTCAGGATCACCAAGTTCTCGTGCAGGACGTGGTTGTGCTTCAGGTTGTCGGCGAGGGCGGAGGGCACCTGGTCCCGGCGGGACGTCAGGTAGATCGCCGTGCCCGGCACCCGCGTCAACCCGCTGTCCGCAACCTGCCGCAGGAACGGCACGAGGTCCGCGTTGTCGTCCCCCGTGCGGTCCAGCACGAGCTTGCGGCCCATGCGCCAGGTGGTCATCAGGGTGTAGAGCGCGGCGGCCACCAGCAGCGGCACCCAGCCGCCCTCGGGGATCTTCAGCGCGTTGGCGGCGAAGAACGTCAGGTCCACCAGCAGCAGTGCGCCCGCGACGACCCCGACCAGCGCGATGTTCCACTTCCAGACCCGGCGCATCACCACCGCCAGCAGCACCGTCGTCACCAGCATGGTGCCCGTCACCGCGATGCCGTACGCCGCCGCCAGCGCGTCCGAGGAGCGGAAGGCCAGCACCAGCCCCACCACCGCCACCATCAGTGCCCAGTTGACCTGCGGCACATAGACCTGGCCCGCGGACTCCTCCGACGTCTGGCGCAGGTCCAACCGCGGCAGCAGCCCCAGTTGCATCGCCTGCTGCGTGAGCGAGAACGCGCCGGAGATGACGGCCTGCGAGGCGATCACCGTTGCCGCCGCAGCCAACACGACCAGGGGATACAGCCCCCAGGACGGCACCAGCTTGAAGAATGGGTTGTCGAGCGCCGTGGGGTCGTTCATCACTAGCGCCGCCTGCCCGGCGTAGTTCAGCATCAGCGCGGGCAGCACCAGCGCGAACCAGTCCAGCCGGATGCTGCCGCGGCTGAAGTGCCCCATGTCGGCATACAGCGCCTCCGCCCCGGTCACAGCCAGGAACACCGACCCCAGGGTGACGAAGGCCCGGCCCGGCGCATGCAGCGCGAAGCTGAAAGCGTGGCGCGGGTCCACGGCCAGCAGCACGCCGGGCCGGTGCGCGACGGCCCACAGACCGGTGACCGCCAGCACCACGAACCATGCCACCATCACCGGCCCGAAGAAGCGGCCGATGAAGTCGCTGCCGCGGCTTTGCACCATGAACAGCGCCACGAGGATCACCAGGGTGATCGGCACGATGTAGGGGTGGAAGACGGGTGTGGCGACGTCCAACCCCTCGATGGCGCTCAGCACCGAGATGGCGGGGGTGATGATGCCGTCGCCGTAGAACAGCGACGCGCCGAACACGCCGAGCAGCAGCAGCCCGGTGTGGACCCGGCCTTCCGCCATGCCGCGGAGGGCCTGGGAGATCAGGGCGATGATCCCGCCCTCGCCGTCGTTGTCGGCACGCATGACGAGGACGACGTACTTGAAGGTGACGACGACCAGCACGGTCCAGATGACCATGGACAGCACGCCCAGGACGGCGGCCTGCGCGGCGGCGGGGTCCGCGGCCTGGGCGACGCCGGCGGCCTTGAAGCTTTCGCGCAGGGTGTAGATCGGGCTGGTGCCGATGTCGCCATAGACGATGCCCAGCGCGCCCAGCAGGAGGGCCGCGCCGGGCTTGCGCTCGGGCAGGGCCTGGTCGTCGTGGGGGACTGGGGTATCGGGCACGGCCGCTCCTGCGCTGGCGTCGGAGGCTAACGCAGGAATGCTGGTTTAGTGGCGTGGGAGCGTGGTGCAGCGTTGCTTCTACAGCCACTGCCCAGCAGGCTGCTGAAAGACGCCGAGAAGGCGGAAATCGGGGCGGTGCCCCAAGCCCAACCAAGGGACTGTCGTACTCTGGACACCTGAGTCACAGGGAGAGGAAGGAGGACCGTCCCCCGTTCAGGTGCAGGGCAGGGCGCTGCGGGACATCTCCCGGCGTCTTTGCAGCAGCTTGCTAGGGACGTGGGGCGCCGGGCCGCCGCGTGATGGTCGTCGTGGCACTGCCGACGCCGCGTATCTCAATCGTTTCGAGGCGGTTCACCAGCAACTTGGCAGCCTGAAGGATGCGCCGCTGAACCGCGGTATCGGCGACGGCGACCACTCCTCGGTTATCCCGGTCCCAATATGGGAACCACGCCGCGGTCAGTGCGACCTTGGCCAAGGTTCGCAGGTCCAGGTGAAACGCCTTCTGGTTCAGCACTGCCGCCTCGTCTATGCCGAACTCGACCACGCCCGGCGGTGTTGCCAGCCCCGCGCCGCGCCAGGACCCTGAACTGGTGTAGGCCAGAAGCGCCAACCCAGCGTCGCTGCCGAGATGGTAGGCGACGTGCGGCGACGGGCCAGGCCGCGACCGGGCATCCGGGGGGTTGCCGAAGGGAAAATTGGTCCAGATGAAAACGCCGGGCTGGAGGACATGCACGCCCAGTCAGCGCGTCCCGAACAGTTGGGTCAGGACTGCGGTGCGCTCAGCGTGCTCTTCCTCGCTCTCGCGTTCGCCGCGGATGACCGTTCCGGTCCAGTCCGGCGCATCCGCCGACACGTAGATGCGGACGATTCTGTCCGCCTCGTCGCGGTGGCGGAGGTCACGCTCAACCAAGTCCTCGATGTAAGCGGCGGCCGAGCGGTGCTCCGACTGGGCGACACTCTTGACCTGCTCCCGAATGGCCTTTGGGAAGCGTACGGTGATACCGGAGCCTGGGGACGCGGGTTGCTTCATGGTCGTGCATATGTGCATCAGAGTGGTGCAAGACTCAAGTCGTGCCGTGTAGGTTTCCGGGCAGTGAGCAGTAACGACATAGCGGATTGCCGTGGAAGCGCCGGGTTGATGGCGCGGGCATGTTGCCGCACTGAAGACGCCGCACTGATGCTTCTCTGTAGGAGGGGATCGGCGTGATGGGCCTGCAAATTTTGGCGCCGGCTGGTTCAGGCCGAAGCTCCAGCGGCCTCAGTGGTTCCTCGCTGCACAGCGAAGACCCCCTCACCCCGGCCCTCTCCGAGAGGGAGCAGGGCAGGACCTTGCGTTAGGCCGCCGCCCGGATCGCCGCCGCCTTCACGTCGTCGCCCACCTTCCCCTGGAACGTGGCGAAGTTGGCCTCGAACAACCCCACCAGCTTGCGCGCGGCCTCGTCGTAGGCCGCCGGGTCGGCCCAGGCCTGGCGGGGGTCCAGCACCTCGTTCGGGATGCCCGGCACATCCTGGGGCATCATCAGCCCGAAATGCGGGTCCCGCATGTAGCGGGTGCCTTGCAGGCTGCCGTCCAGCACGGCGGCCAGCAGCGCCCGGGTGTGCTTGATGCTCATGCGGCTGCCGACGCCGTAGGCGCCGCCGGTCCAGCCGGTGTTGACCAGCCAGCAATCCGCGCCGTGCTGCTCGATCAAGCCAGCCAGCATCCGGCCATAGACCTCGGGGTGGCGGGGGATGAACGGTGCGCCGAAGCAAGTCGAGAACGTCGCCTGCGGCTCCCGGCCCATGCCCTTCTCGGTGCCCGCGACCTTGGCGGTGTAGCCGGACATGAAGTGATACATTGCCTGCGCCGGGCTGAGCTTGCTGATCGGCGGCAACACGCCAAACGCATCCGCCGTCAGCATCACCACGTTGCGCGGCTGCCCGGCGCGCCCAGACAGGTCGCAGTTGGGGATGAACTCGATGGGGTAGCAAGACCGCGTGTTCTCGGTCAGGGAGCCATCGGTCAGGTCCAGGTTGCCGGCTTCGTCCGCCACCACGTTTTCCAGCACGGTGCCGAAGCGGTGGGTGGCGGCATGGATCTCCGGCTCGGCGTCTTTGTTCAGGTTGATGACCTTGGCGTAGCAGCCGCCCTCGAAATTGAAGACGCCGTTCGGCCCCCAGCCGTGCTCGTCGTCGCCGATCAGCGGGCGGTTGGGGTCGCTGGACAAGGTGGTCTTGCCCGTGCCGGACAGGCCGAAGAACAGCGCGACGTCGCCGGGGTGGCCGTCCTTGCCCCGGCCTACGTTGGCGGAGCAGTGCATCGGCAGCACGCCCTGCGCCGGCAGCAGCCAGTTCATGACGCCGAAGATGCTCTTCTTGATCTCGCCGCCGTACTCGCTGCCGGCGACGACGACCATGCGCTCGGTCAGCGACACGGCGATGGCGGTGCCGCTGCGGACGCCATCGGTGTCCGGGTCGGCCTGGAAGTGCGGGGCGTGCAGGATGACGTAGTCCGGCTCGAAGCCAGCAAGCTCCTCGGCCTTCGGGCGGATGAACATGTTGCGGGCGAACAGGGTCTGCCAGGCCTCGCTGCTGACCAGGCGGACGCGGACGCGGTAGGCGGGGTCGGCGCCAGCATACAGGTCCTGGGTGAACAGCTCGCGCCCTTGCAGGTAGGCCTGCACGCGGCCCTTCAGGACCGCGAAGTGCGCTGGGTCCAGCTTGCGGTTGCCGGGTCGCCACCAGATGTCGTCCGTGATGGCCGGATCGTCCACGGTGAACTTGTCCTGCACGGACCGGCCGGTGTGGACGCCGGTCTTCACGATCAGCGCCCCCTCCGCCGACAGCCGGCCCTCGCCACGGCGGAGCGCGTGGGTGACGAGTTGCGCCGCCGTCAGGTTGGCATGGACCGGCGCCGTGGCGTGGACGCCGCTGCCAGACAGGGGACGGGATGCGCCGGATTGGTCCGCAGCGGCCTGGGCCAGGGCGGGATGGGCCAGGGCGGGATGGGCCAGGGCGGGATGGGCCAGGGCGGGATGGGGCTGGTAGTTCACGGACGTGCTCCCTGGGGCAGTCCCGCCTTGGGGCGGGGCGGTTGGGTTGCGGCTCTTACCCAGCGCTATGCACCCCGTCCAGGCCCCTCGGCCAGCCTTTTCCGTGCTGCATGTGCGAGACGGATAAGCTGCGTGCGGATGCCGCCGGCGTCCGTCACGGACTGCGGCCAGGCGATGCGCAGGGCCTGTTCCTCCCGCACCAGGTCGCAGCCGTCCACGTCGCAGGCGGCCATCTGCCAGCCCGGTCCGGCGACTCCTACGGTGGACGCCCCGGCGGCTAGTGCAATCGCGTCCAGCGCGTCTGGGTGGTCCGCGTTGCAATGCTCGATCACCTCCGCCTCCGCCGCGGCGACGGCGACCACGGCATCTCCGTCCCAGGCCAGGTCCGCCTGGCGCAGCCGGGTCGCGCTGGCGAAGCCGCCGATGAACTGCCCGGCCACGGGGCGCAGGCGGAATATCTGAAAGTCCGCGAACCCGGCGTAGAAGGCGGCATAGGGATGCACCGCCACCCAGCGCGCCTTCAGGGCCGGGTCAGGCTCGGGCGCAGCCAGGCCCGTGACGGTCAGGCGCGGCGCGGTCTGCGGGTTCAGCCCGGCGGGCGGGCCTGCGACCATCACGGCGCAGCGGGGATCGTCGCGCAGGTGGCGCGTGTGCTCGGACAAGCCGGACAGCAGCATCAGCACGGAGCCGTCCGGGGCGGTGGCGGGCGTCACCAGGGATGCGAAGGGCTGGCCGGCGGCGCTGGTGGCCAGCGTGCCGGCACGGGCGGCGCGCAGCAAGGCGCGGGCGTCCCCCACCGGGGTCGCGGTCGGGTGGTCGCCCGTCGCTGCATCACTCATTGGTCCCGCTCCTGCATTCCGCCATAATCCCCCTGCACATAGCATCCCGATCCCGTGCGGCCAGGGCCTGTGCCCCAGGGTCCGCCGGGTGAGCGCAAGGCGTCCCATGAAGCACACCATCGCCCTGGTTGACGACGACCGGAACATCCTGACCTCCGTGCAGATGACGCTGGAGGCCGAGGGCTTCACGGTCCGCACCTACACCGACGGGGAAAGCGCCCTGCAAGGGTTGATCGCCCGGCCGGTGGACCTGGCGGTGCTGGACATCAAGATGCCGCGCATGGACGGGATGGAGCTGCTGCAGCGCCTGCGCGCCCGCAGCCAGTTGCCGGTGATCTTCCTGACCAGCAAGGACGAGGAAGTGGACGAGCTGATGGGCCTGCGCCTGGGTGCGGACGACTACATCACCAAGCCGTTCAGCCAGCGCCTGCTGATCGAGCGCATCCGGGCGCTGCTGCGACGCAAGGAGGCCAGCCGGGCGGAGGGCGCCGGGGCCGCGCCGGGCGGCGTCATGGTCCGCGGCGACCTGGTCCTCGACGAGACCAAGCACCAGTGCCTGTGGCGCGACAAGGACATCCAACTGACCGTCACCGAGTTCCTGCTGGTGAAGGCCTTGGCCGCCCGGCCCGGCATGGTGAAGTCGCGCGACCAGTTGATAGACGCGGCCTATGGCGAGAACATCTACGTGGACGACCGCACGATAGACAGCCACATCAAGCGCGTCCGCAAGAAGTTCCGGGCGATGGACGACACGTTCGACCAGATCGAGACGCTGTACGGCATCGGCTACAAGTACAAGGAGCAGTGATGGGCTTACGTGCCCGATAGCGGCGTCCTGCCTGCGGCCCAGGCGCGCCCTGCGGCCCGCGTCGTGCGGCGGCGGTTGGTGTCGCCGTTGCTGCGGCGCATCCTGCTGGTCAACGCCCTGCCGCTCGCACTGCTGGTGGCGGCGCTGCTGTACCTGGACCAGTACCAGGCCGGGCTACTGGAGGCCGACGTGCAGGCGCTGCGGGAACAGGCGCGTATCTACGCCGGGGCACTGGGGGAGAGCGCGGTCAAGGAGAGCGACCCCGACAACCCGGAGCTGCAGCCGGACCAGGCCCGCCCCCTGCTGCGCCGCCTGACCGAGCCGACGCCCAACGCCCAGGCCCGCCTGTATGCTCCCGACGGACGCCTGATTGCCGACAGCCGCGTGCGGGAGGGCGCAGGCGGCGCGGTGGTGACGGAGCCGTTGCCCCCCGCCATCGTGCGCAGCCCGGTGATGGAAACGGTCGGCACTGTCTATGACAAGCTGATGTCCCTGGTGCCGCGCAAGTCGCAGGGTCCCTTCGTGGAAATCAGCCCGGCTGCCGGCGCCGACTGGCAGCCGGACGTGAAGGAGGAGTTGCGGATGACCAGCTCCACGACAGGCCGCCAGATGCCCCCCTACATCCGGCGCACCGCCGAGGACCGGCTGCTGGTGACGGTAGCGGAACCCGTGCTGCGGAACCGCCACACGGTCGGCATCGTGCTGCTGACGCGCGAGGCGCGGGAGGTGGACGAGAGCTTGCTCGCCGTCCGCATGAGCATCATGGGGCTGTTCGGCCTGGCGCTCGTGCTGACGGTCGCGCTGTCCTGGTATCTTTCGCTGACCATTGCCCGGCCGATCCTGCGCCTGGCGGGCGCCGCGCATGAGATGCGGGAGGGACGGGGCCGGGCCAGCACCGTGCCGTCGCCGCTTCTGCGCCGCCGTGACGAGGTAGGGGAGCTGGCCCACGCCCTCGCCGAGAGCGCCACGGCGCTGTGGGCGCGCATGGACGCGACCGAGCGCTTCGCCGCCGACGTGGCGCACGAGATCAAGAACCCGCTGAGCAGCATACGCAGCGCTATCGAGACGCTGCCGCGCATCCAGGACCCAGGCCGGCGGGCGCAGTTGCTGGCCATCATCTCGGACGACGTGGGGCGGCTGGACCGGCTGATCAGCGACATCAGCGACGCCAGCCGCGTGGACGCCGAGCTGTCCCGCGCCGCGACGGAGCCGCTGGACGTCGTGCACATCCTCCGCATCCTGGCCGAGATCCACGACGCCACCCGGGGCGAGCGCGACCCGGTGCTGGCGCTGGACGTGCCCGCGGCGCCGCTGCTGGTGCGCGCGGTGGAGGGCCGGCTGGTGCAGGTGCTGCGGAACCTGATCGGCAACGCCCGCAGCTTCTCGCCCCCCGGCGGGCGCATCCTGTTGCGGGTGCGCGACGCCGGGGCGATGGCGGAGGTGGCGGTGGAGGATGAGGGGCCGGGCATCCCCGCTGCCAAGCTGGAGCATGTGTTCGACCGTTTCTATTCCGAGCGTCCGGCGGGGGAGGAGTTCGGGCAGCACTCCGGCCTCGGCTTGTCCATTAGCCGGCAGATCGTGGAGGGGCTGAAGGGCAGCATTGCGGCGGAAAACCGGCTGGACGACGCCGGCCGGGTGGTGGGCGCCCGCTTCGTGGTGCGCCTGCCCCGGGCGTAGCGGCCGTCCAATGGCCCGGTGCCTTGACCCTCTCGTCACTGCGAGCCGCTTGCGGCGCGGCAGGCCGGGGGCCACCAGCACCGCCTGAGAAGCCCGCGCCGCAGCCCAGCAGGAACGTGCCTGCCGACATTCCCGCCCCTCCCCTGGAAGGGAGTGCAGCACGGCTCGACGGTGGGCGTTCATGCCCTCTCCTTAGACTCACTTTGAGAGAAGGCCGGGGTGAGGACGCCTTGGCTGCCGCGTGGAGCGTCGGCGGCGCAGCCGGACCAAGACCCTCCGGCGGTTAAACGCAGCGCTGGACGACCCCCCACCCCGGCCCTCTTCCGAAGGGAGAGAGAGCAGACGATAACGTCTTGTGAACCGTCCCACCCCATGCGCTGCAGCGATCACAAGATGCTTCCAATTACGGCAAAACCGGGCCACAACACCTGCCTTATGCACATTCATGCAAGCTGCGCCGGCCGGGACGGGCATGGCGTACTGCTGTTGGGGCCGCCAGGTTCGGGGAAGTCCGACCTGCTGCTGCGCCTGCTTGGCCATGGGTTCATGCTCGTTGCAGATGATCAGGTGGAGGTCGGGGACGGCCTAGCCTGGCCGCCTGCGGCCCTGGCCGGCCTGCTGGAGGTCCGCGGCCTGGGCATCGTGCGGCTGCCCTATGCCGCCCCGGTCCGGCTGGCCCTGGCCGTGTCACTGGGCGCCAGTGACCGTCTGCCGCATCCGGAACGCCATCCACCGACCGGCCTGCCGCTGGTGCGGGTGGACCCGGCGCAGCCCTCCGCCGCCGCGCGGACTGGGCTGGCGCTGGACTGCGCCTTGGGACGGACCACCCAGGTTGCCGGCGTGTTTGCTTGAGCTACCAGCCTCCTACCCCACGCCCGGCGCCCCAGGCCGGCCCCGAAGGCGTCCGCCGGGACGGCACCCAGGCCACGCAGCGCGTCGTGCTGGTCAGCGGGCTGTCCGGCGCCGGCAAGGCCAGCATCCTGCGCGCGCTGGAGGACATCGGGTACGAGGCCGTGGACAACCCGCCCCTGACGATGGTGCCCGACCTGGCCCGCCGCGCCGAGCGCCCGCTGGCCATCGGCCTGGACGCCCGCAGCCGCGGCTTCGACGCCGGGCGGGTGCTGGACGCCCTGGCCAGCCTGCGCGCCGACCCCGCGCTGCGCCCGGAGCTGGTCTATGCCACAGCCGACGAGACCGTCCTGTTGCGCCGCTACACCGAGACCCGGCGCCGGCACCCCCTGGCGCCGCAAGGCCGCGTCGCCGACGGCATTGCAGATGAGGCCGCATTGACGCGGTTGCTGCGCGACGGCGCCGACCTGCTGCTCGACACCTCCGAGTTGCCGCTGGCCGAACTCCGCCGCCTGATCGAGCAACGCTTCAAGCCGGACCCGCTGGCGGGGGCCGGAGAGGCGCGGCTGGTCGTGTCGCTGGTGTCGTTTGCGTTCCCCGCGGGCCTGCCCCGTGAGTCCGACATGGTGTTCGACGCGAGATTCCTGCGCAACCCGCACTACGATCCCATATTGCGTCCGGGCACGGGCCTCGATTCCGCCGTCGCCGCCCATATCGAGGCCGATCCCGACTACCAGGCGTTCTTCGACGGCATCCTTGGCTTGCTGGACTTGGTCCTCCCGCGCTTCGTGCAGGAGGGCAAGCGATACGCCACCATCGCGGTGGGCTGCACGGGCGGGCGCCACCGGTCCGTATGCATCGTGGAGCGGCTGGCGGCGACGCTGCGGGGCCATGACGCCGGTGCGGCGTCCGGCTGGCAGATTACCGCTACACACCGCGAACTCGCCCGCAAGGGTACCGCTGGCGCAGCGGACGCCGGTGCTTCCCCGGCGCCTGCCCACCCGGCTACAGACGCCACCTCAGTGCCGGCATAGGAGCCTGGACGAATATCATGATTGGCCTTGTGCTGGTGACCCACGGTCGCCTTGCGGATGAGCTCCGGTCGGCGATGGAACATGTGGTCGGCGCGCAGCGGAACGTCGCCACGGTCTGCATCGGGCCGGATGACGACATGGAGGACCGCCGGACCGACGTGCAGGACAGCATCGCCCGGGTGGAGACCGGCGACGGCGTGGTTCTGCTGACCGACATGTTCGGCGGCACGCCCAGCAACCTCTGCATCTCCCAGATGACCCGGCCGGGCGTCGAGGTGATTTCGGGCGTCAACCTGCCGATGCTGGTGAAGCTCGCGAAGGTCAGGTCCAGCCAGAACCTGGAGGAGTGCGTGGACTGCGCGCAGGCGGCAGGGCGGAAGTATATCGCCTCGGCGTCCGCGGTGCTGCCGAACTGCCGCAAGCTTAATGGTTGCGGGTAGAGGGGGCCGCGGGTGACGGGGATGGACGGCACGACGCCGGGGCCGGACGCCGCGCCCAGCCCGACCCTGCTGTCCCGGACGGTGACGGTCGTGAACGCGCGCGGCCTGCACGCGCGCGCCGCCGCCAAGTTCGTGACCCTGGCCGAGCGGTACGGTGCTTCGGTCGAGGTGCTGCGCGACGGCCAGTCGGTGTCGGCGCGCTCCATCATGGGGCTGATGATGCTGGGCGCCGGGCAGGGGTCGCAGTTGGAGCTGCAGGCGGACGGCTGGGACGCGAAGGAGGCTCTGGACGCCCTGGCCGGCTTGGTCGAGGCCGGGTTCAATGAGCGCGACTGACGCCGGCCAGGACGCGCGCGACCCCGGCGCCGGTGGTCCCGGCGCATATGACCCCGGCGGGCATGATGCTGGCGGGCGTGATCCCAGTGGGCGTGATCCCAGTGGGCGTGATGCTGGCACGCTTGATCCTGGCATGCATGACGTTGGTGCGCTTGATCCCGGTGCGCGCGCTTCCGGCGCCCCGACGGCGGCGGCTGTTGCCGATCCCCCGCCGGAGCGCCGGTTGTTCGGCATCCCTACCTGCGCCGGTGTCGCCATCGGCCCGGTGTTCCGCACCACCGAGGCGCCGCCCCAGTTCACCCGCCACCGCATCCAGGCCGCCGACGCCGCCGCCGAGCAAGCGCGCCTGGAGTCCGCCATCATGCAGTCCCGCAAGCAGCTGCTGAAGCTGCGTGGGCGCCTGTCCGTCCTGCCGGAGGACAGCCAGGGCGAGATCGCGCCGCTGCTGGACGCCTACCTGCAGATGCTCGGCCCCTCCCGCCTGGTACGCGGCATCCGCACCCGGATCGGCGACCGCCTGGTGTCGGCCGAGACCGCCGTCATGGAGGAGGCCAACGCCTTCGCCAACGCCTTCATCGCCTTGGGCGGCGGCACGGCCGAGGACGACGGCGCGGCCCGGCGCAAGGCGGACGAGGTGCGGGAGGTCGGGCGCCGCCTGGTCCGCAACCTGACCCGCGCGCCGTTCCGCAGCTTCGCCGGGGCCGTGCAGGGCGCCATCCTGATTGCCGAGAGCCTGCGCCCGGCCGACGCCGCGCTGATTGATCCCTCCCGCATCGCCGCGGTGGCGACGGAGGAGGGCGGGACGGACGGCCACACCGCCATCCTTCTGCGCGCCCTGGGCGTGCCGGCGGTATTGGGTGCGCCAGGGCTGATGGCCGGGCTGCGCGCCGGGGAGACGGCCATCGTGGACGGCGTGCTGGGCACCGTCACGCTGAACCCTCTGCCGGCCACGCTCGCGAACGCCAAGCGCGCCGTCGTCAGCTTCGCCCGCGACCGCCAGCGCCTGGGCCGCCTGCGCCGCCTGCCCGCCGTGACCTTGGATGGCGAGCCCGTGCTGCTGCACGCCAACCTGGAGCTGCCGGTCGAGCTGCCGATGGTCGCCAGCTCCGGCGCGACCGGCATCGGCCTGCTGCGCAGCGAGTTCCTGTTCATGAACCGCGACACCGTGCCCACCGAAGACGAGCAGACCGAGACCTACCGCAGCGTGGTCGAGGCGATGTCCGGCGACCCCGTGACCATCCGCGTGCTGGATTGGGGCGGCGAGAAGGAGGTCGAGGCCCTGACCAACGCCGGCCTGGTGCCGGAGGTCGTGGACGCCAACCCGGCGCTGGGCCTGCGCGGCATCCGACTGTTGCTGCGCCAGCCCGCGCTGTTCGAGGCGCAATTGGCCGCCATCCTGCGCGCCGCCGCCCACGGCCCGGTCCGCATCCTGCTGCCGATGGTGACGACGGTCGCCGAGGTGCGCGCCGCCCGGGTGGTGCTGCTGCGCGTGGCGGACCGGCTGCGTGCCGCCAGGGTGCGCCTGCCCAAGGCGCTACCGCCCCTGGGCATCATGGTCGAGACGCCCGGCGCCGCCCTGTGCGCCCCGGCCCTGGCAGCGGAGGCCGAGTTCTTTGCCATCGGCACCAACGACCTGTGCATGTACACGCTGGCCGTGGACCGCGGCGAGACCGACGTGGCCGAGCTGTACGACCCGCTGAACCCCGCGATGCTGCGCCTGATCGGCATGGTGGCGGAGGGCGCTGCGACCCGCGGCATCCCGGTGTCCGTCTGCGGGGAGATGGCGGCCAACCCGGCGCTGACGCCGCTGCTGATCGGGCTGGGGCTGCGCAGCTTCAGCACCAACGCGTCGGCTGTGCCGCGGGTGAAGCAGGCCGTGCGCGGCACGACGGTGGACGATTGCCAGCGGTTGGCGTGGCAGGCGATGAAGCAGACAGATGCGTCGCGCACGCGGGAGCTGGTGGAGCGGTTCGGGCGGTAGGACCCTGCTTTCGGGGCAGGCTACAACGCCAACTGCACCTTCATCGCCCTCGTCCGGTCCCCCGCCAGCTCGAACGCCCGCACGGCGTCGTCCAGCGGCACCACCTCCGTCAGCAGCGGCGCCACCTGGATTGCGCCGGAGGCAA
>Ga0123338_10001971_pt1 | contig 19375 bp, 14 predicted proteins | sample grotaG_FD_89793 | JGI IMG/M metagenome (GOLD analysis project Ga0123338, IMG submission 89793) | Glacier valley bacterial and archeal communities from Borup Fiord, Nunavut, Canada, to study Microbial Dark Matter (Phase II) -... | ecosystem: Environmental > Aquatic > Freshwater > Ice > Glacier ...
AGATGCCCGTCTCTTGGGGCTCGAAGACCAACCTGCCGACGAGCTACACCTTCCAGCTGCCGCGCAACGCCGACGACTACTCGGGCTTCACGACCAAGTTCAAGGCCACATGCACCGACCCCGACGCGCACGACGTCGATGTGTCGAGCATGTGGTACTACTACCGGCCATCCAAATCGGGCTGCGCCGCCACCTCCGCCGACGTGACCAATTCGGTCGCCAAGGTGACCGTCTCGACGGTGAACACCAACGGCAAGTACCCCGAGTACCACAAGGTGTGGGAAGACAACAGCCTCAAAGTATTGTCCATCTTCGGCAAGTACGAGAACGGCGCCACGTCGACCAGCGACGCCGGCATCACCGCCTTCAACAGCTTCGTCAAGAAGGTCCGCACCGCCTTCCCGACCGCCACCACCACCCCGGCTACCGTCGCTGTGGCCCCTGGTCCGGGCGTCACCGACGTGCAGTTCGACGTGACCCTCTCGGGCGGCAAGAAGATCCAGATCAACGCGCTCCTCGTCGACGAAATCGCCTCGGCCAGCACCGCGTTCTACACCCGCTACAACGCGCTCTCCACCCGCGCCGACCTCATCGCCTACAACGGCCACGCCGGCCTCGGTCAGAACGTCCGCGCGCTGGCCAAGAAGGGCTCGTGGGTCGCAGGGCAATACGTCATCCTGTTCATGAACGGCTGCGACACCTACGCCTACGTCGACGGCTCGCTCGCCGACACCCGCCGCACCATCAACAGCGACGACCCCACGGGCACCAAGTACCTCGACTTCGTGGTCAACGGCATGCCGTCGTTCTTTGCCTCCGACGCGGACGCCACCATGGCGCTCATCAACGGCCTCCTCAAGACGACGGCGCCGCTCACCTACCAGAGCATCTTCGGCAGCATCGACTCGTCGCAGATTGTCATGGTCACCGGCGAGGAAGACAACGTCTACTACCCGGGCTTCGGCGGCGGCACCACCCCCCCGGCCAGCAAGATCCTCGACGAGCACACCAATGTCGACACTGGCGAGATGCTGCAGTTCGCGACCGCCGACCTGGCGCCTGGCGACTACAAAGTGACCCTGACTGCCGACGCTGCCAACACCGCTGGCGACGCGGACCTCTATGTGCGCACGGCGGGCGCGCCGACCGAAGCGCTCTACGATTGCCGGCCTTACATCGGTGGCTCCAACGAAGAGTGCGCCGTGAAGCTGACTGCGCGCGGCAAGATCTACGTCGCCGTCAACGGCTACGAGGCGGCTTCGTTTGGCCTGACCGTCACCGCCGTCGGTGGCGGCACCACGACTGGCCCGGCTGCGTTCGCCGGCCTCGACGTCAACGGCACCGTGTTGAAGTCCGCCGAGCAGCGCTGGGAGACCTCTGTCGTCCCGGCCGGCACCTACAGCTTCGACATCACCGGCACCGGCGACGCGGACCTCTACGTGCGCACCGGCGCCGCTCCGACCACCACTGCCTACGACTGCCGCCCGTACAAGTCGGGCTCGACGGAACACTGCGAGATCGCGCTCTCGGCGCCGGCCTCGTTCAGCATCATGGTCCGCGGTTACGCCGCCACCTCGACCTTCCGCTTGGTCGCCGCCGTCAAGTAAGCGATAACCAGGACATGACGTCCTGGCTGGTCAAGTCCGAGCCTTTCAAGTACTCCTGGGATCAGTTCGTCACCGACGGGAAAGCCCGCTGGGACGGCGTCCGCAACTTCGAAGCCCGCAACAATCTCCGCGCGATGAAGAAGGGCGATCTGGCCCTTTTCTACCACTCCAATGAAGGCAAAGAGATCGTCGGTGTGGCGGTGGTGGTCAAAGAGGCCTACCCCGACCCCACCGCCGACGAAGGTGACTGGAGCGCAGTCGACCTGGCGCCGAAGAAGGCGCTGGTACTGCCCGTGTCGCTGGCGACCATCAAAGCTGACGAGAAGCTGACAGAGATCGAGATGCTACGTCGCAGTCGGCTGTCGGTGACCAAGGTCCTGCGGGCCGAGCTGACTCATATCTTGAAGCTCGGCAAGACCAAGCTCTAGTTACAAACCATGCCTTTGCAGGACAGCGAGATGCAGTCGCAGTCGCTGAGGCAGGAGCCCGTCGGGACCCCAGTGCCTCGGACGAGGCAGCAGATGCCAGTGGTCATGCCGCTGTAAAGCCAGCATGCGTTGGGCGGCGCGCAGTCGCAGGTGCTGGCGCAGGGGCCGCTGGCGGGCTGTTGCATGTCGGGGACGGTGCACATGCCGGCGTCGAAGGGCTGGCCGGCGTCGGGGATGGGTTGGCCCGGCAGCGACGCACGGCGAGACGACAGCATGGTGCCGTCGCCGACGATGTAGAAGCGCTCGTCAGCGACGATGGCGGTGCCGAAGACGCCGCGCAGGGTGTTGGTGGCCGGCGATTGCTCGACGTTCCAGTTGAGGAGGTCGGTGCTGCTGACGATGAGGCCGCTGGGGCCGACAGCGACGGCGCGGCCGCTTTGGCTGATGGTGACCGAGTTGAGCGGCTGGCCGGCGTTGGCGCCGGTGACGCTGAATTTGCCGAGGACGCTACCGTCGCTGGTATTGACGGTGGTGAGCGTGCCGACATTGTCGGCAGCGACGGCGGTGAAGCCCCGGAAGGCCATGGCTTGGAAGGTATTGGTGCCGCGTGCGGTGAGGGCCGTCCAGGTGGCGCCGGTCTGGCGATAGACCGACCCTTGGGCGCCGGCGACGTACGCCGTTCGCTGAACGTCGAAGCCGACCGCGTGCAGCTCGGGGCCGGAGAAGACGTCGTCGAGGATGGCCATGACACCGTCGGGCGAAACATAGATGACGCCGTCGGAGCCCGCGGTGAGGGTCTTGTCCCGGCCGACCAAGTACGCGGTGCTGCCGTTGTAGGCGACGGCGAAGAGGGTCGGGTTGTTGGGGATGGCGACCTTCAGCCAGGTGCCTTGGGCGTTGCGGTGCCAGGCCACGCCGTCGCCGACCGCCCAGGCTTGGTTGCCGTCGGTGGGATCGACCGCGACGGCGGTGAGGTTGTCGTTGCCGATGCTCTCGTCGACCCAGCCCTGCGCTGCCTCAGCGGCCGTCGCGTATTTGCGATGCAAGACCGCGCCGTTGGCACCGACGGAATAGACGTCCATCGTCGCGCCGCCTGATGCTGCCACCGCCTGCAACATCGGGCTCTGGAGTGGGATGGTCTCCGCTTGCCACAGCGCCTGACCGCCCGTGGTATCCGGAAGATAGCAGGTTCCTTCTTCACAGCGACCGTCGGTGGTGGCACAACCACCGCCCGTGACGGGCAGGCTCTCGCTCGTCGAGGTATCGATGAAGGTCGTGCCGCTGTTGCAGCTGATCTGGCGCTCCATGCCGTCGACGAACTTGGGCAAGGTGGCCGTGGCCACGAGGCGCGGCTTGCAGGCGCCCTCGACGCAGGTCTGATCTTGGGGACAGTCGAAGCGGTTCAGGCACTGCGCGGTGAGGCCCATGCGCAAGAACAGTGTCTGATCCGGCACCAGCGATACCAACGAGTGACGAATCACCTTGGGTTGGCCGTGCAGAAAGCCGGTCAACTGGATGGAGACGGGCAACGAGCGCCCATTGGGATCGTAGAGGCCAAACGAGCCCGGCAAGATGAACGGTTCGCCACGCACCCCGGGCAGGATCCAGGCCTGCTGCAGCACCGGGACGCCTTCACGCGAGACGTCGAGCTGCACCTCGTCCATGACGCCAGGGGCGCGCAGGTCGGTGAGCACGCCGATCATGATCTGGGTGCGTTGTTTACAGGCGGAGGTGCCGAGAACAGCGACGGATAAGAAGACGAGGCCAAGATGACGCATGTTGGTCGATTGTAGCGCGTTCGAGTAGACTGCGCGCATGCGTCGCCCCGAAGTCTTGGCCCCCGCAGGCGATCGCGCCTGTCTCGAGGCTGCGGTGTTGGCCGGGGCCGACGCTGTGTACTTCGGCTTGCAAGCGTTCAATGCGCGGGCGCGGGCGACCAATTTCGATGCGCGTGCGCTCCGGGAGACCATGGGATGGCTCCACGAGCGTGGCGCGCGCGGCTACGTGACGCTGAATACGCTGATCTTCGACCACGAGCTCGGCGCTGTCGAAGCGACGCTGCGCGCTTGCGCCGAGGCTGGCGTCGACGCCATCATCTGTCAGGACCTTGGCCTCTTGCGGCTGGCGGCGGCGGTGGCGCCGTCGCTGCCGGTGCATGCGTCGACGCAGATGACCTGCACCGATGCCGGCTCGGTGCGGCTGGCCGCGTCGCTGGGCGCCAAACGGGTGATCTTGGCCCGCGAGCTGTCGCTGGCAGACATTGGAGCGATCCGCGCCGAGACCGACATCGAGCTCGAGGTCTTCGTGCATGGCGCTCTATGCGTCGCTTATTCCGGACAGTGCCTGACCTCGGAGGCCATCGGCGGGCGCAGCGCCAATCGGGGCGCGTGTGCGCAGGCGTGCCGGCTGCCGTACGAGCTGGTCGTCGACGGGGTCATTCGCGATCTCGGCGAGCAGGCGTATCTGTTGTCGCCGCAAGATCTGGAGACCAGTCGGCTGGTCCCTGAGCTCGTAGCGCTCGGCGTATCGTCGCTGAAGATCGAAGGCCGGCTCAAGGGTCCGGACTATGTGGCGGCGACGACGAGGCTGTATCGACAGGCCATCGCGGCGGCCATGGGCGACGGCGATGCGCCTGACGAAGCCACCCGCTTGCGGGCGCTACAGGCCTATTCGCGTGGGTCCGGCCCCGGCTTTCTGAACGGCGTCGATCATCAGCAGCTCGTCGACGGACGCGGCTGTGAGCATCGCGGCATCGAGGCCGGCAAGGTCACCATCGCGGCCGACCGACGGGGCCTGGTCATGATTCAGGTCGGCGTCGAGCTGGCCCGCGGCGACGGCTTGCTCTTCGAAGGCGGGCGCGAGGGCGAAGGCGAGGTCGGCGGTCGGGTGTGGCGCCTCGAGGTCGGCGGCGAGGACGTCGAGCGCGCCAAGCCAGGCGCACGCGCGTTGGTGTGGCTTGGCCGCGAGCGCGATCTTTCGTCCGTCACCGTCGGGACTCGCGTGTTTCGCACCTCGGCTCCGCGCGTCTTCGAGAACCTCGACGCCGCCGAGGCCCGCCGCATCCGGCTCGATCTGACCCTGCGCGGACAGATGGGCGAGCGGCCTACCTTGACCGGGACGGCCGCTGGCTACACCGAAGAGGTCTCGTTGGAGACGCCGCTCGAGGTCGCGCGCAACACGCCGGTCTCGCTCAAGCTCTTGCGGGAAAAGCTCGGCCGACTCGGTGATACGTCGTTCGAGCTCGGCACCTTGACGGTGAAGCTGCCCGAAGAGGTCATGTTGCCGATGTCGGCGCTCAACCGGGCGCGCCGCGCGCTGACCGATCGCCTGCGGGCGGCCATCGACGCGCGCCATCACGGGGTCGTCGCGGTGGATGTGCCGTCGCTGCTGGCGGCGGCTGAGCCAAGCGGCGTGGCGGCGGCAGGCGGGCTCTTTGTCCTGTGTCGCACGCTCGAGCAGGCCGAGGCCGCCTGTGATGCCGGTGCCGATGGGGTTTATCTCGATTTTCTGGAGCTGACCGGCACCGGCGCGGCCGTCCGCGCGTTGCGGGCGCGCCCAGGTCCACGTGTCCACGTGACCGTCGCACCGCCAAGGATCCGCAAACCGGGCGAGGAAAAAATCGACCAATTCCTGGCCGGTCTCGACGCGGACGCGGTCCTGGTGCGCGGGCTTGGCGCGCTCGCCGAGCCAAGCGGCACGGTGCCGCGCATCGGTGATTTTTCGCTCAACGTCACCAACAGACTGACAGCGATCGAAGTCCTGCGTCATGGGCTGAGTGCCTTCACACCGTCGTTCGATCTCGACGCCACCCAGCTCGAGGCGCTGTTGACGCCGTCGCTGGCGCCATTTGCCGAGGTCGTGCTGCATCATCCGATGCCGCTCTTTCACATGGAGCACTGCCTGTTCGCAGCGCTGCTCTCCGACGGCAAAGACCATCGGACGTGTGGCCGTCCCTGTGATCGGCACAAGCTGTCTCTGCGCGACCGTGCCGGCATGGATCACCCGGTCGAGGCCGATGTCGGCTGTCGCAACACCGTCTTTCACGCCGCCGCCCAGAGCGCCGCGCAGCTCGTGCCGAAGCTGCAAGCGGCCGGCGTGCGTCGTTTCCGGGCCGAGCTGGTCCGCGAAAGCGCCGCCGATGTTGCCCGAATCGTCGCCGCTTACCGAGCCCTTCTCGACGGCAAAACCCCAGTGGCCGAAGTCTGGCGCACCCTCCGAGTCGACCAAGGCTACGGCGTGGGCAGCGTGGTCAAAGGCTCGCTACGGGTTTTGTAGCAGCTAGGGGGTGTCCGGACACCCCCTAGCCGTGGACGACCTTGCCGAACTCGCGCATCCACGTGTCCTCTTCTTTGCTGAGCGGGCCGCGCATCACGCCGGACAGGTTCTCGTCGAGCTGTTGCTCGGTTTTGGGGCCGCACAGGACCACGTCGACGCTGGGGCTGGAGAGACAAAAGCGGTAGCAGTCGGCCGCGGTGGGCACGGCGTCGGTCCAGCCGCGTGGGCGCTTCAAGAGCTTGCGCCAGTCGGTGGCGGTGTAGGCGACGAGCGCCGGCCGACGCTTTTCGAGGTGCGGAAAGATGTCGCGCTCGGCACCGGGGTGCGCCGCGTTGTAACGGATCATCAGTAGATCGAGCACCGAATCCTCGGCCAGCTTGCCGGCGCGCGGGCGGTCGTGGATCGACGCTGCGATGGTGCGGATCTTTCCTTCTTCCTTGAGCTTCAGCATCTCGTCGATGGTGGCGTCGCGCATGGAAGACCCGACGCCGAGCCAGAACAGGTGAAAGACGTCGAGATAGTCGGTGCCGAGCTCGCGAAGGGCCTTTTCCGCCGAGCGCCGGAAGCTGCCGCCGAAGAAGCCCATCGTCGGACCGGTGGCGATGACATAGCGCTCACGATTGCGTTGCAGGGCGGCTTTGAGCGGCGCCACCATCTTCTTGTCGCGCGCGGTCCAGAAGACATAGTTGAGGCCCCGCTCGAGGGCCGCAGCGACCCCGTTCGGCTCGATGCCGAAGTTCAGCGCCAGCCCGAGCCGATGCACGCGCTTGCCGACTTTGGGCAGATCTGTCTCCAGGAACGACATGCTTACCCCCGGTACGTCTCGTCTTGCTCGATGCGAGACAAGACCCAGTCGAAGCAGGCCGACGTGACCTGCGCTTTGCAATACGGGCACGGCCCGGCCATCTCGATGTCGAGCTCGGCGCCGCAGCCCGGACAGGTGGGTCTGGTGTCGTCGCTGCCGCCGTCGTTTTCTGGCTTGCGAGCCTTGAGCGTGCGCACCAGCGTCCAGTACTCGGTGTAGCGGCGCGGAAAGCGTTTGCTGCCGGCTACCACACTACCTTTTTCATTCACGGTGTAGTCGAGGCCTTCGGCGTAGACGCGGAAGGTGACCGCGGCGAAGTAACGATCGAGCACGGCCCGCACGCGCTCGGTGCGGACCAGCCGCGGATTTTCAGTGACGTTGGTGAGATTTTGTCGACGGTACGCGGCGATCCAGCGTTCCTGCATGCGCAGCAAGGTGTCGCTCATGTACGGCCTCATCGTCGCCAGATCGCGCGCCGCCCAGGATTTTTGGAAGGTGTGATAGATGGTCTCGAGTCGGGCCGTGACCGCTTTGTCAGCGGCAGCGGTGCTCATGCCAAGCGCGTCAGCGACGGCAACGAAAGCGTGATTGAGATCGGGGTCCATCAGCGTCTGGTCGCTGGTGCCGGCTTCGACGGTGTCACCGGTCAAGATCGGCTCGCGCGCCTCGTGCGTGCCGCGGCTGATGCGGGTCACCTGCCAGTCGAAGCGACCGTCACCGACCTCTTCTTTGCACGACGCGCAGCGGCCCTCGGCGACGGACTCGAGTGGCGCGCCGCAGCTCGGGCAGGCCACCTGTGTGGCCCGCGACCACGGCCGCGACACGCACCCGGCCCTGCGCTTCACCAGCCACTCTTCGACGTCCCAGTAGGCCACTCCGCCCTGCGTGGAGTTGGACTCGATCTGGACCAGGACCTCGGTGTGTTCTTTGGTGCGATTTACCAGCAACAACGTCATCGCGCCCACGATGACATCCTCGACGGGGCCAGCCTGAAAATCGCGGAGCTGGGCCATCGCGTTGGGACTGAGATACACCGACAGACGATCGAGCTTGCCGGCGCCGCGCGCGGTGTGTACCTCGGCGAACAGCGAGTATAGAAAGTCCTCGAACAGCACCAGTGAGAAGTCCGGATCGCGCTTGCGCACGCCGAGGAGCTCGACACGGGCGCGACGGGCCGTGGTGTCCTCGATCCGGGGCGGCAGCGTGCTCCATTCGGCGTAGTTGCGACGCTGATATTTCTTCCAGTAGGTGTAGACGACGAGGCCCACCAGCGACGAGCCGAACGTGACGCCGAACCACGGGTACTCGATGCACATCTCGATGAGCCAGATGATCAATCGGATGAGATCGATGATGAGTCCAATGCTGCCGCCACCGGAGCTGTGGCCGCCGCCGCCCGACGAATGTCCTCCGGAAGAGAATCCTCCACCTCCGCCTGGCCGCGCCACAGCGACGGCAGCGAAGCCTAGAACGCAGAGACCCAAGAGTGGTCCGAGCCTGCCCAAGAGCCTAGCGCGCATGGTCGACCACCATGGCGTCGGGCAGCTCGTTGACGTCGTCGGCGGAGCGCGGCAACTGTGCGCCGAGGATCGGGCCCAGCGCCTTCAACGCCGTGACAAACGCGGCAAAGTCGAACGCGTCGAACGCCGTTTGGAGCTGCACATGCACCGAGGCCAGCGGCGCCGGATCGACATTCACGTCGACCACCAGCTCGACCCGCCGCTCGAGGACGAAGAACGCCACCAGCACCCCGGTGCGCCCGGTGGTACGGCTCACGCCGAGGTCGACGAACGCAGCCTTGGCCGCCATGGCCACCACGTCGTCGACCCGGCGACGTCGCAGCAGCAGTCGTTTCCAGCCCCACAGCGACGAGGACAACCACCAGAACAGTCCGCCGACCACCAGCACGCCCACCGGCATGCCAGTCACGGGAAACTCGTATGGATGGAACAGCAGCAGCAACAACGTCACGAAGCCGGCCATCATGCCCACGGCCAGATCGACCGCCGGCCAGCGCGCTGCCTGACGACGCCCGGCGACCACCAGCTCGGCTGCCGTCGCTGCCTCGACCGCGCGCACCGCTTCTTCTACCGCTGCAGGAGTTGCCTTGGAGAAGAAGTCGGCTTCGGCCATCGCCGGGTTATCCCTTGGCCTTGGCCTTGGTCCGGAGCTCTTGATAGCCGGCCAGGCCAGCGCGCAGGACCTTGATCGCCTCATACGGCCCCTGCAAATCGTCGACGACGACCTCTTTTTGTTCCAGCATCTTGTAGTCCTGGAAGAAGCGTTTCAGCTCCACCAGCTGATGCTGCGGCACCTCGCGGATGTGCGTGTACTGTCGCACCGCGGGATCGTCGAGGTGGACGGCGATGAGCTTGTCGTCGATGCCTTTGTCGTCGCGCATCTGCATGACGCCGATGGCGCGGGCGCGCATGATGCACATGGGCACCACTGGCTCCTGGCCGAGCACCAAGACGTCGAGCGGGTCGCCGTCGCCGCAGTAGGTCCGTGGCACGAAGCCATAGTTGGCCGGATAGTGCACGGCGCTGAACAGCACGCGGTCGACGCGCAAGAGGCCCGTTTCCTTGTCGAGCTCGTATTTTACCTTCGAGCCTTTGGGAATCTCGATGAATGCCGGGAACCAGTCGTCGATGGGCTCGGCGACGGGGATGTCATGCCAGGGATGGGTCACGGTTGCTCCGTCAGTCGTCGCGTCGCATCTGTCCGAGGAGGCGATTGACCTCGGCAGCGTCGATCTCGGTCGTTTTCTTTTCGGGGCTGTTCACCACCGGCGCAGCGATGGGTGCGGGCGCGGCGGCTTTCTCAGAGGTCTCGGCGAGCAGCGCGTCGAGATGGGCCAGATTGATCGGCTGCGTCTGGAAGTTGCCCGACGGAGTCGTCATGCGCGGCGCGACCAGCGGTGCGGGCGCAGCGACGGGCGGCATGGGCGCGCCTGGCACCTTGGCCAACATCTCCGGCGTCGGCGCGCTCATCATCATCGTGCTCTGCGGTGCCGGCGCCGCTGCGGGTATTGGCGTCGAGACCTGGGCGCGAGGGGCGGGCGCTTTCGGAATCGCGGCCAGCATCTCGGGCGTCGGCGCGCTCATCATCATCGTGCTCTGCGGCACCGGTGCCGAGGCTGCCATCGGCGCGCGCGGCGCGGCGGCCAACATCTCCGGCGTCGGCGCGCTGGCCATCATGGTCCGCGGCGGCTCGGGCGCCGGCTGCGCGCGGGGGGCCTCGGCCATGATCGTGCGTGGCTGCTCTGAAAATGCGGGTGCCGACGGTGGCGGCATCGGTGCAGGCAGGCTGCGCGGTGCCTCGGCCATCATCGTCCGCGGTTGCTCGGAAGAGGCAGACGGTGGCGGCATGGGATGGTTGGCCTGCACCGTCCGCGCGCCGGTCGGTGCACTCGGCGGCGCGGAAGCCGCCGGCGGCCCCCAGGCGAGTGGCGGCGCACTCGGCGGCGCCCCGGCCACATCGCCGTCACGCAACGGCGTCGAGGCCAGCGCGCGACGCAGATCTTCACACAACGTCTCGACCTCACGCGGCCGGTCGCTGAGATAGCCGGACAACGCCTTCTTCAACACCGCGTCGACGAGCGGCAGCGCCAGCTTCGGCGCGCGCGGCCGACTTCCCACGCTCAGCCAATGCCCGGCACCGCCAAACATCCCGCGCCGAATGCCGTCGCTGTAGGGATGCGACACGCCGTACAAAACGAAATGCGCCAGCGCGGCCACGCTGTAAATATCACTGCGCGTGTCGCCCTGATGGCCGAGACGGATCTCCGGCGCCAACCAGGACCAGCGCCGCGCCTTTCGCGCCGCGTCGAGAAAGCGTGGTCGCGGAAACAACAGCGCCGCCCCGAGGCTCCCGAGGGTGGCGCCGTGCTGATGCACCCAGACCAGCTCGGGCAGCACGTCGCCGAGGACGATGTCTTGCTGGTGATATTGCGAAACCGCCGAGGCCACCTGCTCGATGATGGTGAAGGCCTCGTTGCGTGGCAGCGTCTTCTTCTGCGCCATGGTCGCCGCCAGCGACACGCCGCTTGACGCTGCCGACACGATGACGACCAGATCTTGATGGACGAACAGATCCACCAGCCCCTGCGCGTTGGGATGCCGCACGCCGTACACCCGCGCCGCCTTCTGAACAAAGCTCTTTCGCGCCGCGTCCGTCGGCAACAGCGACGGCCCGACCGTCCAGAGCGACACTTGGAGGCCAGTCTTGGTCTGCACACCGCGGTACAGGTCGCCGCCCAACAGCGGGCCCAAAAGACCTGTCACCTCGTAGTGTGTGATCGTCTGGCCGAGCTCGAACATCGCCTAAGAGCCTACACCCAAACCAGGGGACGGCGACGAGATTTACTGCGGCCGCCGTCGCAGGCTGAGGCCTGGGGCCCACATCACCAAGAGCGAGGCCATCAGCACCAAATTGCCAGCGGCCATGAGGCCCGGTGAGTAGAGAGGCCAGCGCGCAGCGACGATCCAGGCGATCGAATAGCCAATCGCGGGAAGCACGAGGCGCCGATCCGCCGACACCGAAAAAGCGCCGGTCAGCACGGCCCAGAGCGCGATGTACATGACCTCCGTCGACTGCGAAGAGATTCCCATCTGCCAGGTGCCGGCCATGAGCACCAGCTGGGCGATCGGCGCCAGGAGCGCCCCACCGATGAGCGCGCGATTGATCGACGTCTTGCTCATCGAGTCGCGCGACCAGATGGCCAAGCCGGCGATCACCACCAGCACCACCACGGAGATGAGCACGTCGGTGCGATAGCTGCGCTCGATGCGATGGAAGAACCCGATGATGGGTAGCCCCGTCCACAGCGTACACATCACCAGCGTCAAGAACACCCGGGTGCGCTGGCCAATCGTCCGATCGTATTGCAGGCCGAGCGCCTCGAGCTCAGCGCGCTTTTCGTTGCGCTTCTTGTGCTCCAGCTCCGCCGCCGAAACCCGCGCCGAAAGCTCAGCCGGCGGATCCGAGAGACCATGCAGCAACGTCAGCGCCGCCTTGGGATCGCCGGCGCGCAGCTCGACGTCGATCATGGCGATGGTGGCCTTGACCAGACCCGCACGCGCCGCCAGCAGATCATGAAATCGATCGAGCGCCTGCTCGAAGCCGAAGCGCACTGCGCCAAACAGGTTGTAGACCAGCTGCCGATCATGCTGGGGCCGGTCCAACTCTTCGACCAGCCGCAACAGCCGCAGCTCCGATTCCTCGACGAGCAGCTCGGCGTCGCGGCGCACCAACGACTCCTCGAGCTCGCGCCGCAAGGCCAGTGCACTGTCCGGCCGCGCTGCCGGATCTGGATCGAGTGCCCGACGACAGATCGCCGCCAGTCGCTCCGACAGCTCCGGCGGCAAATGCGGCGGCCGATGCGCCGACAACGCCAGCTCACCGAGTGATTTCCCCTGGTGCGGCGGCAAACCCGTCAAGATTTCGTACAAGGTTGCGCCGAGGAGATACACGTCGGTGCGCGCACTGAGCTTGAGCGGATCGGCGTCCCACATCTCCGGCGCCATGTAGCAAGGCGTGCCGGCCACATGACGCGCGTCCTTGGCGAGCGGCAGTCGCCCCGAGCCGTCATCGTCGAGGCTGACGGCGATGCCCCAGTCGAGGAGATAGACCTCGCCGAGCTCGCCGATCATGACGTTGTCGGGTTTGACGTCGCGGTGCAGGATGCCGCGCTGATGCGCGAAATGCAGCGCGTTACAAACCTGGATGAGGATGCGCAGGTTCCACTCGACGAGATCGCGGGCACCAAAACGCCGTCGCACCTCGTCTTCCTCGAACATCAGCGCCGCCCACTCGGTGCCCTCGATGCGCCGCAAGACGACCAGCGGGCTACCGTGTTCGTCGACGGAGACGTCGTATACCGGCACCACATTGGGATGCTCGAGCCCCCCCGTGATCCACGCCTCGCGAAGGAGCTGGATGACGTTGATCTCCTCGGTGCATTCGGGTCGCAGGCGCTTGACGGCGACCTTGCGGCCGATGCTGACCTGGTTGGCCTCGTGGATGATGCCCATGCCGCCCTGGCCCAGTGTCCGCTCGACGACCAGCCCCGGACCGACGCCGGCGCCGCGCAGCCTCGACAAGTCGGCCAGCGCCGAGATTGCCCGCGACCCAGCGCCATCGGGCGTGCGTCGCTGCGGCGCGATCGTGTCGCGAACGTGCGCGGAGTCAACCGGCAGGGTCTGATCGAGCTCGTCAGAGGAGGCCATCGGGCGCTGATCTTGGCACAGCCTCCGGCATCGCGCTTACTTGTTGGACGTGAGCTATGCTCCCAGCATGAATCCCAACTCGGTCATCCACCTCGTCGGCGGCGGGCCCGGTGCGGTCGGCCCCATGCGGCGACACTTCAAGAACGCGCTCGCCGAGCTTCCGACTGTCCGCGGCCAAAAGCCTCTCGTGGCCTATGTCGGCGCGGCCAGCGGCGACAACGCCGGCTTTCGCCGGATGATCGCTGGCATGATGCCGAGCGCCCGCGTCGAGCCGGTCATGCTGGCCAAGAAATCGGCCAAGGTCAGCGCCGCCCGCACCCTTCTAGAAGACAGCGATCTGATCTTCGTGTCCGGCGGGGACGTGCATGCCGGCATGGGCGTGTTGCAAGGTCGCGGCGTCGACACCGATCTGCGAACCATGGCACAAGCGGGCAAGCCCATGCTCGGCGTCAGCGCCGGCTCCTTGATGCTCGCCCAGCAATGGATCCATTTCCCCGATGACGACAGCGACGACGGCGTGCTCTTCGACTGCCTCGGCATCGCCCCGGTGATCGTCGACGCGCACTCCGAGGACGACGACTGGAGCGAGCTGCAGTCGCTACTCCGTCATCGCCGTCGCTGGGACCGCACCGAGCTCGCCATGGGCCTGCCCCGACATGGCGCTCTGCGTATCGAGCTCAAAGGCAAACGCTCTGAGCTCAAGGCGCTCGGAGTCCCCCTGCCCCGCTTCACCAAGCGCAACGGCAAAGTTCTCGCCGCAGCTCCGCTCCATCCCTGAGGGAAGCGTCTCCGCCGTTTCAGCGTATCCTTATGCCGATGGCCAGCCATACCGAGGTCCGTACCCAGCGCAACGCACTTGTCTGGGCCATTGTGGCCATTCTGTTCGTCCAGAAGGTCGTGCCGTTCGGCAGCCTCATCCTCTATCCGTTCACTTTGCTCGGCACCTGGGTCCACGAGATGGGGCACGGCATCACCTCGCTCCTCGTCGGTGGGACGTTCGATCGACTCTACATTTTCGCCAACGCCTCGGGCCTCGCCTACACGGCCGTGGCACCTGGTTGGCGTCATGGGCTGGTGTCGCTTGGCGGGCTTCTCGGGCCGCCCATCGTCGGTGCGCTGGTGCTGCTTTTGGCCCGAGGACCGCGCCGTGCGCGCATCGTGCTGTTTGCGCTCGCTGGTGCGCTGGCGTTGTCGCTGCTCGTCTGGGTCCGATCGGTGACCGGCTGGATCTCGATGCCCCTCGTCACCATCGGCATCGGTCTCGTCGCCTGGAAGGCTGCGCCGGCGCGTCGGCTGTTCGTGGCACAGCTCGTCGGTGCGCTGCTCGCACTCGATACCGTCAGCGGCCTCGACTATCTGTTCCGCGAGAACGTCTTCGTCGATGGACGCGATCGCGCCTCCGACATCGCCAACGTGGCCACCGCGCTCGGTGGGCACTACCTCGTCTGGGGTTTCCTCGTCGCTGGCGTGTCGCTGGCCATGGTCGGCGCGGCGATGTGGGTCGCACTGCGCAAGGCCCAAACGTCCACGACGGCTAGCGCGTCGAGTGCGGCTGGTCGGGCTCCACGTCGATGACCACGCGCGCTGGCGGCACCAGCGCCTCCTCGATCCGGCAGTGATACGGCTGCCCCTCGGGCCCAGGCACGGTGTGCCCGTCCTCGATCACCGCGCCGCGATCGAACAGATAGCGCGCCATCCCGTGTAGGAACCCGGCCACGCGGTTGGGATCGAGCCCGACAAAGTGCATCTGCACGTCGGGCAGCCCAAACGGCTCGAGGCCGATGGTATCCATCACCACCTCGCCGTCCGCGCCGTCACCGACTCGAAACATGCGCACGTTGACCGCCGCGAACAGCGGATCTTCGTCGAGGCTTTGCAGCAACATGGCCGGATCGATGACCTGTTGCGACGGCCCCCAGACGATGGCCCGGCACGCCTTGAGCGTCAGCACCGACGTGACCAGTCCCAGAAACAACTTCAGCCGAGCATGCCGATCGATGCCCCCGGCGAACAGATCGCTGACCAACAGCGCCGGCGCGGCGAGCTCGCCGATCGCTTGGCGGGCATCCCAGCGACGCGTCTGCTCCAGCGCCGGACCCAGGATCGCGGCCGGCACGGCCCCCTCGAGCGGCGTCACCAGCCCCTGCACGGGGATCTTCCCGTCGGCGAGCTCGGTCACGTGATCGGCGAACGCAAAATGCAGCACCGTCGCGCCAGCTGCAGAAGCAGGCGGCGCCGGCGGCTCCAGCACCGGCCCACACCGAGTCGCGAGCTCGGCCAGCAATGCCGTCACATCGAAAGGCACTGCCGCAGTGTCCTCGTCAGCGACGACAAGATGCACGAGATAGGGGCGGGCTACGGCCTCGGACATGCCCCGCTATAACACGTGTTAGGGTCGGGAAGTTGCCATGAGCCAAGAGGGACTCAGCCCTGCCGAAGAGGTCGCGCTCGCCAGAAAAGCCCTGGCCGAGCGACAGCTGGCGCACGCCGCACATCACCTCGGCGCGGCGCTGCTCGGCGACCCGCATCATCCGGACTGGCTGGCGCTCCTCGACGAAGTCCTCGACGCTGCCGACGATCCGTTGCAGTTGTGTCCCATCCCATCCGATGAGCCGCTGTGGCTCGGCGACGGGGTAGTCAGGGTGCGTGCGCTGGGACGTCTCGGTCGTCGCACCGAAGCGCTGGCGCTCATGCTGCAGCTCTCGGTGGTGCGACCAGAAGTGCCCTTGCTCGGCTGGGCCAAGGAGTGGCTCGATGACAAGACGGTCCGTGTCGACGCCTCCGACTACGCCGGCTTTCTCGGCGGCTGGGCGCGCCGATTTGGCGGCACGGTCATCCCCGAAGGCGCCATTCGACGACAGCTTGGCCAGGCGCTTCCCGTCGCTGCGCGGGCGTTGGCCGACTTTCCCGACGATCCGCAGATCTTGGTCCTGGCCGCCGCACTGTCGCGCAAAGCGGGCCTTGCCGAAGGGCCCGCGCTCGCCCGTCGCGCGTTCGCTGTCCAGCCCGGCTGGAACACCGCGGTCTCCATGGCCATGGCTCATCGCGCCGACGGAGATCTCGACGGCGCCATCGCCTGGTACGAGCGCGCGCTGGAGTTCGATCCAGAAGATCTATCGGCACGGCTCGACCTCGGTGATCTGCAATGTGAGGCGGAGCGCTGGCAAGCGGGGCTCGCCCGCTATGCCGAGGTGCTGGCTGTCGTCCCCGATCATCCGTGGGCCCTGCCGTCGCACGCGTACTACCGCGTCTTGTCCGGCGACGAAGGCGGCCGCCTGCCGCTCGAAGCCTTTGCGCGGCTGCATCCCGACAACACCCACGCCCGCCGTCTCGTCGACGAGATGACGCCCTATTGTGGCTGGCTGCCGCAGCTCGGTGACTCCTTGGTGCAGCTCACCGCCGAGCTCGACGATCGCCTGACCAAGGAGCCGCCGCGCGAAGGTGCCATCATCACCGTCGAGGTTTCGTTCGCCGAAGCCGCATCGGCCTGGCTCAGTGCCGTCCGTCTCTGCGCGTCGCACGGCGCCAAGCTCCTCATCGAGACGCGTGAGATCCAGCACCCCGACCCGCGCCAGCCTGCACGCGAGACGACGCTCAAGCTCTATGACTTCCTTGGCGACGAGCCCCGGCCGCTGCCGGAGCCGCCCGATCCCGAGACGCTGGCCACCCTCGACGCCATCAGTGAGTCTCGCTTCGACGCTACCAAATGGTCGCAGCTGGCCGCCGCGCTCGCGGCTGCGCTCGGCCCTGGCTGCCGTCAGCATCTTCTTGGCGCGATGGTCAGCCCGTCGTCGCCGCCGCCGAATTGTCCGCCCTGGGCCTGGCTGCGCCGCACCCAGATCGCGGCAGCGCTGGTCCTTGGTCATCTGCCAGGAGGGCGCGCCGATCTGGTCGACCTGTTGTTCGGGCCCACCGACTGGAGCGTCGACGCCGCCATCGTTGCTCTGGCCCAGCTGGCCGTCGAGGATCCGGCTTTTTCGCCCGAGGTCGACGAGCTCTTCTTCGAGCGGATGGGCACCTTGCCCAAGGAAGGCTACTGCTGCTGGCAGCTGCCGCTGTGGTGCGCTTGGCTGCGTCTGCCGAGCCTGTCGGAAGACAGCCGCATCGCCCTGGAAAAGAATCGCGCAGAGTGGCTAGAGTCGTAGCCATCTGATACCGCCTGTACTGCAATCATGTTCCCCTGGGCCGTCCCTTTGTGGTTTGGTTCGACCGGCGATTTGAGCCAACAGCCGCACGAAGCGTGGATTTTCTGGAATGCGCCACGCTGGCTCAACACGGCTGCACCGTCGCCGTAACCCACCGCCGCAACGCACCACGAATTCGAGGTCCCATGCGTCACCTGGTCACTGCCTTCTGCCTCTTTTCCGCAGCGTGCACCGGGGACCTCCCCCTTACCGACCAGGGTGACCCGTCGACGCCCGATCTGGCTCAGCCGCCGATCGGCACCGACGTCTGCGACCCGATGACTCCGCGCACCGTCGCGGAGAAGGTCTTTGCGACGCCAGACGCCGGCGAGCAGCCTTATCTCGAGGTGCTGACCACCGCGCAGTCTTCCGTGAAAGTCCTCATCTATCTGATGGGCTACGGCGGCATCCTCGACACCCTCGTCGCCAAGGCCAAGGCCGGCGTCAAGGTCTCGGTCATCCTCGACGTGGGCCAGACGGCCAATCAGAAATACGCCGACATGCTCACCGCCGCTGGTGCCGAGGTCCACTGGAGCGACCCGGTGTTCCCGTACATGCATGCCAAGACGCTCATCGTCGACGATCGCGCCGCGGTCATCTCCACGGGCAACTACTCCAAGTCGCTGTCGATCTTGAAGGAGCGCAACTTCGTCGCCCAGATCTCCGACGCCAACGACGTCGCCGACCTGGCCGAGCTCTTCAACGCCGACTGGGACAAGCGCGCCCCCAACCTCAGCTGCACCCGCATGTTGGTGTCGCCGATCAATGCGCGTGAGCGCGTGCTCAACCTCATCGACAGCGCCCAACAGACGTTGGTCATGGAGTCGATGCAGTTTGCCGACGATGACGTGCGGGCCCACATCCAGCAGCGCAAGACCGCTGGCGTCGATGTTCGGATCCTCCTGGCTGCGCCGTCGTGGATCGGCACCAACACCGATGCCTCGATGTTTCTCAAGAGCCTCGGCATTCCAGTGCGCTGGATGTCGACGCCGGGCGTGCACGTCAAGGCCTTCGTCGTCGACGGCAAGGCCGCCTACATGGGCTCGGAGAATTTCAGCTACACGTCTTTGTCGAAGAATCGCGAAGTGGGAATCATTGCGCTGGAGAACGCCGCCGTGCAGGTGATCGCGACGACGTTTGAAAAAGATTGGGCGACCGCTACGGCCTTTTGAGCCTTAGCGGTCGACCCGACTAGTCTTCCGAACGAGCAGCCGGACGCGCTGCTCCGCCGCCACGACCACCGCCATCACCGCCGTAGCTCACGTCGACCGCGCGCAGGTCGAGGATCTTGAGCGTCTGCGAAGCCTCGACCACACCCGTCGCCACGTCGCTGAGACGGAAGTGAATGACCAGCTCGTCATTCTTCATGTCGATGATGTGGTAGGCCAGCACCTTGTCGGCCTTGCGCTTTTTGGCTTCGTCGAGAAGGCACAGGTCCTCACAGCCACTCGTCGAGATTTTCTCTTTGTCCCAGACCACATCGATCTTGTGGTGGGTGTCGACGTTGAGCTCCGTCGCATAGTTGTGACGGTGGGTCTCGACGACGCGCACCTTGCGACGCTGGGTCAGGTAATTGGAGAACACTTCGTAAGCCAGACGGTCATGCGAGGACGAGCCGTCCTTCGGGCCGGAGAAGCCGCCAAAGAGACCGCCCATGCCCTTTTCCTCGGGCTTGCAGCCGGTGCAGGCGCCATTGCACGCGCTGTCCGCCGGATTGGTGATCCACACCTTCTCATTCGGAGTGGTCTTCGCGCGCGAAGTGAACGCGCGGATGGATTCACCCAACATTTCGGTATGCAGAATCGGGCCGCAGCCCGTCGTGGACAACGCTACTACCGTCAACAGCCCC
>Ga0123338_10001974_pt1 | contig 19348 bp, 15 predicted proteins | sample grotaG_FD_89793 | JGI IMG/M metagenome (GOLD analysis project Ga0123338, IMG submission 89793) | Glacier valley bacterial and archeal communities from Borup Fiord, Nunavut, Canada, to study Microbial Dark Matter (Phase II) -... | ecosystem: Environmental > Aquatic > Freshwater > Ice > Glacier ...
GTGGGTCTAGTGGGCGGGAACGGGGGATAAATCGGACAGGGGTAGCGGGAACCAGACGACGGGTCACAAGAGGTCAGAATTCTTAAATTGACGGCCAGTGACGGCCTTCAAACGACCCGAAACCTGCCCTGACGGGGTCTGTTTCGGGTCTCAGGCAGGTGGCAAGGGCATCAGGAGAAAGTCCCTGACGGGCCAGCGTCGTCGGGCGAGACCGGCCGCCATGGCCGGGGTTCGGGCGCGATAGCGGTGCGGTAGCACGGTTGGCAGGCGTAAGCCTTCATGGTAGCGACAAAAGTGATAGTAAGCGCGTCCCCATTCGAGATGAATACGCAAGGCGTGTTCGTTACGAGCGAGCGACCAGGTGCGGCGAGCGAGGGGCGGGATGTGCTCGCGGAGGGTGAGGGTCACGCGTTCAACATAAGCCGTCATGATCTTTCCGGTCAAGCCCATGGCCGTCAAGGCGGTGCGCAGTTGGTCGCGTGTTCCGCACACGGCCAGGGTGAACATCGCCTTGAGCCGGTACCCGGCTTTGACCTTGTGGAGCTGACCGTACAGGAGTCGTGGGTCGACCTGCCAGACCGGCTGGCGACGTCCTATCGGGGGGAGCCAATGCCCGAAATGGGCGGTCAGCGCGTAGTAATACAGCCACAGTCCATCGGTCGTAAAGACGGGCGGTGCCCCCGGTGCCAGGCGCTGCCAGACTTCATGAACAAACAGGTGCGCATCGGCGCTTTTACGCGTACCCAGGCGGATGACCGGGATGATTTTCGTGTGGGAATCGAGTGCTACCCATACAAACACCCGCTCTTTGACCCCGCGCAGCTTCGTGACCAGCTCATCCAGCTGCAAATGCTGACAAACCAGCTTCTGGAATAAGCGCTCATGCGCGCGCTCGGCGTGCTGGGCGGTGCGTGTTAACCAGCGCAGGATCGTCCGTTCATCATGGGCGAAGACGCGGTGTGCCGCCGAGACATCCATCCCTTCGCTGGTCGCGGTCATCACTTCAGACACCCGCCCGACCGGTGTTTTCAGGTCGTACATCGGCGTGTTCCAGCGCCCGCTGACTTTCGTCCCGCACGCCTGACACTTGAAATACTGCACCGTATCCACGCCCTGCCGTTTGCCATCCCCAACCAGTGCGTGTATCGCCCCATCCGTGATGTTGTAATACCGACACCCCGGATTGTTACAAGCATGTCCGTGCGTCTCGATGGTTTTTGGCCGTCCCCGTCCACTGGCCGACTTTCGCCACGCTTCCACTGCTGCGACTAGCGGCGGCGCGCACTGCTTGTGTCCGGCCCGACACGCTGGACAGTCTTTCGGACTGTGCGGATGCCGTTCCCGTTTCTTTGTTCCCGCTGCGCTCAACCCCGCTGTTGCGTGTAACTGCCTCAGCGGCGGCCACACCAGCCAGACCAGCAGACAAACCAGACCACACAGACTCAACTCGATGAGAACGCGATAGATGACCATTGGCATTCGATTTTGGAACGGTTAGAATAACGGCGCAGCCCGAAATTCTACGAAATTTCCCTTGCCACGTCCATCCCGATTTATCCCCCGTTCCCGCCCGCTAGACCGGTGGCGGGCGGACAGTGTCTATGGTGGCGACTACAAAATCCGCAAATTACTGGAAGACCACGACTGCGCCTATGTGCTGACTGTCGCTAAATCGCATAAGGTCTGGTATAGATACGCGCAACTTGCCGTTGAAGCGCTCAGTGCGGCGATTGCAGCCGAGCGTTGGCAACGCTTGAGTTGCGGCGTCGGCGCAAAAGGGGAGCGCCTTTACGATTGGGCGTGGCTATCCCTACCACGTATCTTGGATAATCCGGCTTTCAGGGTTGGCTTGTTGGTACGCCGCAGCCTGGACGACCAGCAACACTGCACCTACTATCTCACCTTTGCACCCGCCACGACCGTCTTGACCACCCTGGTTCAGGTCGCTGGCTCACGCTGGAAAGTTGAAGCGTGTTTTGAACTTGCCAAGCAGGAGGTCGGTCTGGCCGATTATGAAGTGCGCCATTATACGGCTTGGTATCGACACATCACGCTGTCCATGCTCGCCCTTGCCTTTCTGGCCGTGGTGCGCCATGCCCTTACCCTTCACGAACACCCAAAAAAACGACCCGGACGACCATCCTCCCCTCGTTCCGGTCTCGCTACCAGAACTTCGGCGTTTGCTCAACCGTATCGTCTGGGTCGTTCGTCATCTGCCTGAGCAGGTTTGGCGCTGGTCGCTTTGGCGCAGACATAAACAATTCCTTGCCAAACGTGCCCACTTCAAAAAGCGTGGCCTTATTTTAGCTCACTATCTGCGGTTGTAGTACTAGGGCGTGTCTGCAAACTAAAGCCACATCAAAATGCAAGCGATAGTAATCATTGCCAAGTAGTTGACGGCGCGTTTTTCGTAGCGGGTGGCAATCCGACGATTTTGTTTGAGGCGGTTGAAGAAGCGCTCGACCTGATTGCGCCGCCGATAGACATCTTTGTCGAATGGCCCGCGCCGCCGTTGGTTGGATTTGCGGGGAAGCGGGCCACGAATACCGCGCCGTCGCAAAAACGCACGGAAGGCACGCGAACCGTAGGCTTTATCAGCGACAACCCGCTTCGGGCGTTTACGTGGACGACCGTGCGGTTGCTTGACTGCACCCGGTTCGAGTAAGTCCTGAGCAACCGTCGACGCGTGGCATTCGCCCGGCGTAAGCAACACCACCAGCGGTTGCCCATTCCCATCCACGCGCACATGGATTTTGGTAGTCACCCCTCCGCGACTGCGACCGAATGCTTCGCTTGCCGCATCACTTTTTTTGCCCCTGCTGCCTGTTGGTGTGCGCGCACCACGCTCCCCTCAAGCATGTGCAACTCCCACTCCACCGCTCCCGCTTCATCGGCCTGACTGCCCAACACATCCAATACCCGTTGCCACACCCCGGCTTGCACCCACCGATAAAAGCGACTGCTCACCGTACCCACTGTCCCATACCGTTCCGGCAAGTCCCGCCAAGGCGCGCCACTCTTCAGTACCCAGATCATCCCATTCACGACTTGCCGATGATCAATACTCGGTCGTCCCGTCTGTGGTTTTTGAGCCGGCAAGAGCGGTTCTAGTCGTTCCCACTGTTCGTCAGTTAATTCATAGCGTCTCATACTTCCCTTTTACCACTTTGCAGACACGCCCTAGTGAGTTTGCTGCTGGGGATCGTGATTGGCGGTCTGTTGTGGCGCTGGTGGCGAAAACACCGAAAGCAAATACAACGCTGGTGGCAAAAACACGAAGAACGTCTTCCTCAGAAATGGCATCCGAAGTCTGAGAAAGCGTGTTCGCATTGCCAAGCGGGGGTGCAGGTCAGCATCGCGCGGGTGAACCAAGCGGTCACGCCGTATTGCAGCCAGAAACAGAAAAAGGAGCCCATAAACGTCTTTCAACGGACGGGTATGCCTGTCCTTGTCGGGCGTGCGCCTATTTTGGCGTGACCAGTGAGACGCTGCATGCGCTGGTGGGCTACGGCAAAATCGGTAAAAACAACGATATCCAACGGTGGCGCTGCCAGGCCTGTCGAACGACGTTTAGTTGTCGACGCGGGACGGTTTTATACTACTTAAAAAGTGATCCCACTCAGATAGAAACGGTCTTGTGGTTTCTGGCGGAAGGGGTCGATATTTCGGTCTTGGTGCGCTACAGCGGACGCCAAGAAGCGACGCTAAGCCGTTGGTTAGGTCGTGCGGGTCAGCAGAGCAGTGCTTGGCATCGCGTATTATTTCAGGGCTTGCGTTTAGCCCTGGTTCAAATGGACGAACTATGTGTACGCGTACGTGGCATCGATAAGAAGCGTTGGCTGTGGCTGGCTATCGACCCCATCAGTAAAGCATTGCCGTCTTTATATTTAGGGGCGCGCACAGCTGAAGATGCGAATGCCTTGGTGCACGACTTGAAACACCGTTTGTCGCCCGATTGTGTTCCCGCCTTTACCACCGACGGCCTGCGTTCCTACTTCTATGCGTTAACCGCTCATTTTGGCCATTGGGTTAAAACTGCTGAAGACAAGGGTGCGCAGTGGCAAGTCGCGCCAACCCTCTTGTACGGCCAATTGGTGAAACGACGGGAACGGCGTCAGGTGGTCTTCACGACCACACGCATGGTGTTGGGCAACCGGGCGGACTTAACGGCTATCCAAATGGCCAATGGCTTTTCGAAATGTCTTCAAACCGCTTTTATTGAACGAGTGAACTTGACCCTTCGCCAATCGATTGCCCCGTTAACATGCAAAACCTGGTCATTACCCCGTTCTGAAGCACATTTACAGCTTCACCTTGAGTGGTGGCGGGGCTACTATCACTTTCTGCGGCCGCATCAAGGCTTACGACAAACAACACCGGCGATGGCCTTAGGCTTGACCGACCACATCTGGTCTATCCATGAATTCACGCATACCCAGCTGCTTATTTAACCTGGGCCGGAGTCTGTCTGCCGCCAGGCGTTGCCCTGGTAATCCGGCAAGATCTGTCATTTTATAGACGCAATTTTCTTAAAAAATATTTTCCGTGACGAACTTAATGATTACTATGTATATTCAATGCGTTGCCGCGATTTATCCACATTTCCCGTGGGAAGTACCACTGTCGCCCGAATATCTTCACCGTCTAACGTCTGTTTTTTAGGTATCATTGCTATGGGTCTTTTAAACTCGGTTTTGCTTGTAACCTAACCTTACCCCTTTTAGACCCACTTCACGCCTTCCTGACCAATTTTCGATCTACTGAAAACGGCTTTTTATCCCAAGGTACCAGACCAGCACTAAAGTTGCGGTTAGGAACTGGCTTCAAATAGTTCGAGCATACGGGCTTGCACCTGCGGCTTTGGACTGTTCAGATAATAGCGCAGCAGTCCGCCGATGGGCGTATTGTCAATCCGATAATCCCGCAGCAGTTGGACCATCGTCGGTGTAGCACGGGCCGCGTTCGTCTTCGGACGGAAAAACAAGGTGCGAAAAATATGAGTCGCCAACGGTCGCCAGAACGCGGGTGTTTGCGTGCGCACCCGTCTGAAATGGCGCCCCAATTCGCGCTCAAAGCGCTGCGCCACCGCGCTCGTTTGATTGTGGGGCGTTTTATCGAGCAGAATGGTTTCCAGGATCGTATCCCGCAGCAGTTCGATAAAGAGTGCGGCGAGTCCCCGATCGTCGCTAAAGTGCAACACGAAATGAATCAGAATGGCCTCGAATGCCATGAAATTCGCCGACTTGGGATCGGCCAAGCGAGTTTTCAAATACACGCGAAACACGTTCAGGTTGCGATCGGGGAATGCCGCATTCGATTGAACGCCCAGCAGAAACAGGGTCAGCGTGGCGGTTCGCAGATGGAGTGGGATAGCCTCGGCTTCCTTTTGGGCAGCGCGCGCCTCCGCATACAGATAGTGGCCGTCGTCACCGATTTTGTGAATCGTCTCTATACTCGGATCGTCGAACAGGCGGTCGATCAAATAGACACCCGACACGTCCTGTGTGATGTGAGCGACCAACTGCACAGCCAAGCGCATCCGAATCGTCTGGTTCCAATCCGTCGACAGCAAATTGACGAGGGCTTCGGTATGGCGGCGACGAGCGTGGCTCTGCGCAATCTCCAGCAGCCCGTTGGCTAAGCCGAAGCGGACGACGGGGTTGCTATCCCAGGCGAGTGCCACCAACAGATGAAACGGTGAACGGGTATCCGCCGCCGTCGGTTGCGAGAACGGAGCGGTGGTCAGTAGATCACCCACATCTTCGGGCTGACCGAAATCGGCAGTGGGGATCACACGGCTGAGTTGACTCAGCGCAAGCGCCACGGTGGCCCGCACATTGGCCCGCTGATTAGCCGTATTGGGTGGGAAATCGGCACGGCGCGCCGTATGATAGCGATCGAACCAGCGATACAACAGATCGACGCTATAGTTGGCTTGGTGCCAGTCGGCGTTTTCGTCGCGCGGGCTGAGTTGATAGAGCCAGACCAGCGTGCGTGCCACCGCCAGTTGCAGCTGCTCCTCGATCGAATCGCTTTCGACGCCCCCTTCGGCCCAGGCCAACAGCAGATGTTCGGCAGTGCTGTGCTCTTGACTGGCTATGTGGGCGATGCTGGCCGCCAGATTCTCGCGCAGCACATCTTGCCGGGCCAGGTTTTGCGTGCGCGGTTCCAGGTCTGAACCAAAGACATCCAGGATGCGCAAGCGCCCCGAAACCGTTCCGGCAGCGGTCGGTGGTGGACGGTGCGAACGGGTGACAATATCGGCCAACATCGGCAGCGCCTGGATCAGCGCCCGCCGATAACTTTCCAACGCGATCATGACCAGCGCGCGCCGATCCTCATCTTTGCGAAAGCCGATCGTCTGAGCCGTCACGTCGATATAATCGCCTAACCGATTTTGAACGGTCAAGTAATCGATCATGTTGAGCTGCGATTCGCGGATCCGCCAGGCTTCCTGCGTCAGGATTTCATAAATCGCCCAAAACGTTTCGGAGGGCAATGGGCGATTGGGCAAACTGCTGACGAGGCTGATTGCCAACACCAGGTAACGCTCTTCCGGCACCAAGCCAATGAACCAGCGCAGCAGCCGATTCCGGGTATCTTTCAGTTCATCGAGGCTGTCGTGTGTCAGCGCCGCCGGGTCTTCGCTGCCAGCCAACCGATTGACAAACGCCTGGATGCGCCCTGGTGAACCGAGATACTGGGCAACGGCGTCGATCGTCCAATCCACATCATGCAGGTGGGTCGCCGCCGTGATCGACCGATCGGTCACAATGCCGACTGCTTGCAAGCGATCCTGCTGTGCGTTGATCGCGTGGACGAGGCGGGCGGTTAAATCGGCGGGCGTATACGGCGAATGAGCCGCCGACAGCGCGAAAAACTGATCGCGCAGATTGGCGCTCAAACGGTTAGCGCGTTGATTGAGGCCATCCTGATCGATGGTCATGATCACGAAGCACTGGGCAGCGCTGGCCGCCCGCGTCAGCCCCTCAAGCTGAGTATCCGTGAAAGTCGCGTCCACACCAATCGCCAGCACGACCGCCCCTGATAGATCGATCTCCGGGTCGCGGAGTGTATCCCGCAGGTTGTCCAGCTTGGCCGCCGCCGCCAGGTTGTAGATGTAGGGGTTGCCATCCGTATCGGTGACGCCCCCCGCCACGACGCGGAGTGCGAGATAGTCGGCGAGATCACCGTGTCCCCAACCCGCCTCCGCCTCCAAAATGATCAGGTGCGTGCGTTTGAGCGCATCCAACAACGGCGCGGCATTGGATGGCGTGTCGCACGGGTGCGGCGCGACCAACGTCGTCCGAATCAGGCGTATATCCCCCGGCGTCGAGTTGAAAACGGTCGTCGGCCCAAAATAGGCGGTGCTGTCATTGAATTGATGGCCCACGCCGCCGCTAAAGTCATGGGCGGCACTCCGTTGACCAGGTGGGTTGGCGGGAGTCGGGTCTGGGTTACGCGGGAGATTGGTCACAATGCCTCGTCTCTTTTGGGTGCGTTCCTATAAAAAAGCCCTCAACCCCACCCCCAGCCCCTCTCCACGTAGTGGGGTAGGGGGCGAAGGGGTGGGGTTAACGAGACTATCACGGGCGACGTTTATCTTTCGGCGTAGGCGGCGTAGTGTTGCCAAAATAGCTAGTGCTGTTGTTGAACTGATGCCCCACGCCGCCACTAAAGTCGCTGGCCTGAATGGACGGCGACGGCGGAGTGCTAGGATGCATCTGATCTTTATTCCCAATAGCCTGCATGACCAGCATGGCGAGATTATCCGGATTGGTAAAGATTGCATGAACGTTATCACGACTCAGACGCGCCATAAAATCTGCCAATAGTCGAATCGAGTCTGCGTCAGTTTCGCGGTGCGCATCGATCAACGCATGTGTATAACGCGGCTCAATTTTGAAGATGAAACGTGGCAACTTGAGTCGCACCGCTTCATCGTATTCATTCTCGGTGACTGATTTCCCACCATTCGGACGATAACCGTAGCGATGAGCATACAAACCGATAAAGGCTTCTGAGTCCGCCATTTTATCCAGGCTTACGCCATTGCCATCACCCGACACACCACCAAAATATTCCATAGCGATAGCAACTTGCCCCAGTCGATGTAAAGCATCCAAGGCGGCCTGACGATGTTCACGCAAATCCAGCGAAGTCGAACTGACAAATACACGCATGATGCTTCCTTATATTATGAAAATGCTTAGCCCACCTTAACCACGCTTTACACAATGGAGTTTAGTAAGTGGGATAAACAACCTTGCAAATATTTTAGCTCGCCAAAAAACATATTTGCAATTTTATATTCACGGTACATAATATTAGTACAAAATTGCTCACGATGCAATAATTTAATTCGAGCAACTATTTGATTGAATGGGTTGATGACAAAAACTTCTGCTGAAATCGCCCAACTCGCCCACTACCTCAAAACGCCTTTCGATGAGGCGATTTCAGCATATGCCGAACTGGACAGCGCGCTCCGATCTTTGAAAAGTGATTCGCAAGCTGAAAAGCTGATGCTTGTTGCCAGCGCGGAGGTGCACCGCTTGCGCACCGATTCAATAGCGTTGGTGGCTAATTATGGCTTGACCACCAGTACCGCCAAGGTTGCTACGGGCGAGGTGGCCACGATCAAGCACATCGAAACACTCCAAGACGACGCGCGCACGCGCTATTTGACACTGTACCAAGCCGTGCAAGTTGCTAATGGCCCCTTTCGTCCTCGATCAACGATCCCCTGGTGGCGGCGTGAACCTTGGGCCAGTGTCTGGGTGTGGATGATAACGGTCATCTTCTTCGTTGGCGTAGTCGATGGACTCGGTACGCGCCTCGTCAACACCCTCCACGAGAATGAGTGGCGTGCTGCTTATCAAAGGGCCCAAACCGCCTTTGGAAAAACCGACTACATCACCGCGATTAAGGAGTGGTCTACGACGTATGATGCAGATTATCAAGATTCTGAATTTCAGTTATCCAATGCTTATCAAGCGGCGCTCAATGCAGATTTAGACGCCAAAAATTGGGACTCAGTACGGACGCTGAGTGCGCAATACAAGGCCAAAATGCCACAAAAGGCCAAGATTGCCGATCAAACCCGCAACGAAAGCTATTATCGCCCGGCGCTAATCGCGTTCAACATTGGGGATTGCACGCAAACACTTGTTTTGCTGGCGTCACTGTCGCGCGACCCGTATAGTGATTCCGAGAGCTATCACCAACAATGCCTGATTAAGAACGTGCAAGCATTAATCGCCGCTGGCAAATGGAGTGATGCCAATAGCCAATTAAGTGATCTTAGCAAGCGCCACATCCTCACCAATCTAGCTAACATGGTTAATGATCTGCAAGGTCAAAGCGATCTCGGTCAGGCTGACATAGCGTTTAGAGCCGCTGATTATGCGAGTGTGCAGCTTCTGATCGCGCCCGTCTTGGTCCCACCTTTGAGCACTATTTCAGCGAATCAGAGTCGGGCTGCCGCTCTTCAGCTTCGAGCGTTATACGTGCCCGCCAAAGCAGCGTTCGATACTAAACAGTGGGATGCGGCACTTGGCAATCTGGAGCAGATCTTCACGCTCAATTCGACCTACAATGATATAGCAACCTTGCTCTCGACCGCCTATTATGAATTGGCTATGCAGGCCATCAGTACGCAGGATTTAGCGGCTGCGCAAACTAATTTTGAAAAGCTACAAGCCATTAATCCAACTTTCCGAGATGGATCGACGCAACTTGTCACCGTTTATTACAATCGCGCCAAAACCTTCATGGCCGCCGATAAAAAGCAGTATGTCGAAGCACGAGCAGTCTTACAAAAACTATTGCACTTGAATGCATCTTACGCCGATTCGCTAACATTGCTGCGTGATACTTATTACTTACCTGCCAAAGACCTGCTTGATACGAATTTCCGCGCATTAGCAAATCCCGATGCGGTGAAAACGGTCAGCAGCCAGCCGTGTATTGATGCCCGAATGGATTTGAATGATCTCAAAGCATTGCTGCCTGTGCGTCCCGGCCAACCATCAACGGGTGTTGATTACAAAGATGCGCATACACTGATCAATGACAGTTACTACTGTGAAGTGAAAGTTGCGCTGGCAAACAACAACTATGAAGACGCCCGTGCGAAACTGATCACCCTGGCACAAAACAGCCCGAATTTTCAGGATATTGATACGTTGTTTGACCAAACTTTCTACGTGCCAGCGAAGGCACTTATGAAGCAGCATCAGTATGTTACAGTTCGTCCTTTATTGATCGCGTTGCTGAGTCGGGAGCGTTTTTATCAGGATGTGTTCATTCTGTTGCGTACCTCCTACTATGTGAATGCGACCGACACAATCAAGGCATCTGGCTGGAAGGCGGCGCGCCCTGATCTGATTGCGTTGATCCAGATCGATCCATCTTTTAAGCTCAACTCGACCGATCTAGACGCCCAAACGCTGTACCGCGAATCGTACTATGTACCCGCTAATGATGCAATGATCGCAAAAAACTGGGATGCCGCAATCACGGCGATTGACGGTCTATTGGAAATTGACGTATCCTATAAGGATATTCAGGAGCTGCATCGAGCGGTATATTACCTGGCGGGTCAGGATGCACTGGGCAAAACACCCGCTGCCTATACGGATGCTCAAAAGTATCTGGCGGTATTGGTAGATCAGTCAGTCCCCCTCGACCCCAAGTATAAGGATGCTTATGCTCTTTATGAAGATGCGTTTTTTCGCCCAGCGAACGATCTGATTTTAGCAGGACGTCTGGAAGATGCACGACCGCTCTTAAAGACGGTAATCGTCAAATTTGGTGATTATCGAAACGCGCGCACTTTCCTATCTGATACTTATTATACGCCGGCTGTGGTCGGCTTCAAAAATGGCGATTGGCTGACCGTTCGCAAGCAAATTGATGACTTACGTAATGATCAAAACACTCTGCATCCTTTCCGCGATGCCGATCAATTGTGGAGCGATTCGTATCTTGTACCAGGTGAGGCGGCACTCCAAAACCAAAATTGGACGCTGGCACGCGATAATTTGAAACCGCTCTTCGCGGCAAACCCCACTTATAAGAACGTGCGCGACTTATACCTTCGATCGTTTCGAGAACCCGGCGATACAGCTTTGCTCCACGGTGACTGGACGACGGCACGCACGGACTTCCAAGCTATTCTCACAGCGATCAACCCCAACGACGCTGCGATCCGGGGTTCTCTGTGGGAGACCTATTATCAACCGGCGCAAGCCGCAATTGGGGCAGGCGATTGGCAGACGGCACGCAACCTGCTGACCATATTGTTGGTCGCCACACCAGCCTATAAAGACGCACCCAAGTTATACCACGACAGTTTTTTGACACCGATCAACACCGCGATTCAGGACGGAAATATGACGGCTGCTCGTCAAACACTGGATGGCTTCAATAGAGCATTCCCGAATGAGCAGAGCGCTTACGAAAGCTTGTTGTTGAGCACCTATAGTCAGGCACTGCGTGAGGCGATCAAGCAAAAGGATTGGTATAGCGCCGCTGATCGCTTCTTGGAATACCGCCATATGAATCAGCAAGATGAGACGGTTGCTCAGTTGATCACCGACATACCTGAACTGCGGCAGGCGATCGCAGCACGTTTTTCGGCATCATGGAGAACTATCCCTACTAGCGGAAAACTGCTCGGCCAAGTTGGGAGGATTGCTCCCGCCATTTTTCAGATCGGTTTTAACGCTAACAACAACCGTTTGGTCAGCGTTGGCGCGGATGATCTAATTCATATCTGGAACATCGATAGTGCGCAATCGGCATTGGTCATTGCAACTGGAGTTCCTTGGATTAAAACGCTGTTGATCGATCCACGCGGGCACTGGGTTGCTAGTAGTGGGGACGACTCGCGCATCCAATTGTGGGATATGCAGTCCGGCCAACTGCTCAAAACGCTCGCGCTCGACAAATATACGGCTCCAATCAGCGTTTTGGCCGTTACGCCCGATGGTCAAACGCTGGCAAGCGCCGACGAAGCGGGTAACCTATTGCTCTGGAGGACGGACAATTGGAATAGCCCGCCTCGCTCAGCCAGGCTCGCGGGACGCATTGCTGCGCTAGAATTCGCACCAAATAGCAAAATGCTAATGGTGGCTTTGGCGGATGGCAACATCTTCAGTCTAGATGTCGCCAGCCTTGCGGTGATGCCGTTGCTAAAGGTCGATTATTTCGTCAAGCAAATTCTATTCGAGCCAGATGGGAGCGCATTCTTGACCCTGGGTAATACCCACACCATTTCGATCTGGTCAGCCGCTGGCAAGCCGCTCGGCATTCTAGATGCCCATACCGATTGGGTAACAGCCGCAACGCTCAGCGCCGATGGGTCGCGGCTTGTCAGCATCGGAGACGATGATCAAATGATTTTCTGGAATTTGAGCGATCGCAGCGTGTTATCCCACCAAAACGTGTTGAGCAAGCCGACAACACTACGTTTTTCGTTCGACTCCAGCGCATTGGCTGTTGGAAATGCAGCGGGTCGACTGCTGGTGTGGCAAATTTCCCCATCGCTATCCCAGATACCCGTTGCCACGGCGACACCTGTTTCTACGCTCGCACCCTAACAATCGCCTAAAGGTATCACACATGAAGCATTTACAGTGCCCGCTTCGACTCCTAAAAATGACGCTGCTCAGTTTGACAAGCCTAACAGTGCTTTGGCTGGCAAACATTGCACCAGCCCGAGCGGCCACAATCCTGACGGGACGTGTTACCAACAATCAATTCATTGTCGCCTACTTATTAGCTATTCCTAGTGATCAGAAGCTGACGGCCAGCATGGTGCGCGTCTCCGGTGATTTGATCCCTTTCCTAGGTCTGCTGGACTCGACGGGTAAAATTGTGGCGCGCGCCATGATCGATAGCGGTCGATCAGCGAGCCTGACATATACGCCAAAAGCGGGGGATGTCACGAATAGTTTCACTCTGGAGGCCACTCGTCAAGATGATAAGGATGGCACGACAACTGGTGATTTCGTACTGAGTGTGGATCATGCCACCGTCAACGACGCGCCAATGGTTTCTCAACTGCCAACGCTGACGTTACCCGCCGTTGTGATGCCCAACCCACTGTTGGACAATCTGGTACTCCCCGGCTCGATTACGAACGACTCGTATCAGGTTAATTATTTGGTTTATTTAGATAATTCCCAAACGCTGACGCTCGATTTGAAGCGCACCAATGGCGACCTCATGCCGCTCCTGATCATCACCGATCTAAGCGGTACAAAAGTCGTCAAGCGTGGTCGATCAGTAGCGGATCGCGCATCCCTGAGCTATAAGCCAGATATTTCAGATTGGTACTTGGTTGTGGTCAGTCGTGCTGATATTGACTTAGGTACTACACAAGGTAAATATTCGATTGAATGGTCAGTCGGGAAATTATGAAACGAGCGTCGATGATGCACATAGGGCGTCTGGTAGGGATTATCTGCGTCGTGTGTATCATTTTGTCCCACATAGACATCCACTCACGCGCTGACATTGCAATTCTACCACCGTTCCCTGATGGCATTGGTCAGGCTACTTTATTGTTCCCAAACAGCATTGAGTTCGGCACGCTAGATGCCACTAGACTAACTAAACATTATGTACTTTTGGCCCCTAAGCAAGGCAATATAATCATGATCATGCGGCACCTCAGTGGCGACCTCGTGCCAAAACTCAGACTGTTTGATGCGTCAGCCGATCTCCTGAACGAGCAACAAGCCGATCTGGCGGGGCACGTAGCGACACTTAAATTTACCGCCGCGACTCGTGCATGGTATTTTGTGGATGCCAACGTCGATCAAGTAGGCGAAGCTGGAGATTACAATTTGACATTGCAAGGCGGTGATGCCACCCTATATACAGTGCTACCAATGGGTGCACCACCCAATCCCACTGATCCGACGACGCAAACGGTTACCCACGCGGTTCATATGACTACAGGCGATCGACGTACGGATGTAGTGATACTGCTGCCCATGTATGTGCAACAAACGCTCACAATTGCGGTTAATGCAGCCACTAGCCGTGGAACACTCAGGATCGATCCCGCTAATCCAACACAACCTGCTTCGCTGGACTTCATAACGGATGGTTCTCTCACTTATACGAGCATGGCGAATGGCTGGCTACACCTGACGATCCACTTCGATGTAGCGGGCAATGCTCAGCTCAGCGTGACTAACGCGACAATTCCGGCGATCAATGTAACACTCGTTCCCCAAAGTCTACTCGATGCGATCACTCCGACACCCACCCTCACTTTCACACCTAGCCGGACCTCCACCCTGACGCTCACGCCCACCGTCACTTTGACGCCATCCAAAACTTTGACACTCAGCCCCTCACCGACGGTCACGCTGCTACCATCGAATACTCCCACTAGAACAGTAATCACATCGCTGCATGTAATGCTCCCGGACAGTGTCGATCAGGTGGTTTACACCGATACCGTTTGGGTATTGTTTGGTGGCTCACGGTCATTACCCACACCAGGACATCTCATTCTGAATTCGCCGCCGTTTTATAACAACCCTTATATGCTTCGCTATAGCTGGTGTGCGGGCGATCAAGCTACTTTGGCAACGATTGTGGAGCCCTTTGGCCTCAAATTTTATGTGGATAATATCCAGGTCGATCCGAATGACATTCTCGTCTTCGATCGCCAGCGCCCATCTAACCAACAATATTGTCGCTATTGGGCAACGCTGTTATCTTACTGGCCTAATGGTGGTACAGTCAATCTGAAAATTGTATATATCTTGTCGAAGACTGTTGTCGATGGGGCAACAACGATCCCGGATGGCACATACATCTTAGAACTGATCATGCATGTTAAACATACGGGTTAATCATGATCACCAAAACGACGAAACATGGCATCCGACAGATTCGATTGCTTGCCGCCTGGTTAATGTTGATGGCGGGGAGCACCGTATTGGGAATGTTCAGTGTTGCACAAGGTGCCCCAACCGTAACACCGCCGCTGCCGCCTTTTCCGGCAATAGCACTGAATGCCGGGCTTTTAGTGCCAAATGCGCCTGTTGTGCTATCCCTTGATACGACGACACCCACCGCACAGTTTGTTTTGCTAGCGCGTCAAGGTGAGCTAATCATGATCAAAGCAACACGTGCTAGCGGGAGTGGCATCCTCAACCTGAACCTGTTGACCGCTACCGGAACAATACTCCTACAAGCAAGTCCACAAGATTTAGCAGGGCGTCTGACCAACGTGACTTTTTCAGCAACCACTGATGGTTGGTATGTACTTAATGCGGTGCTTGACTTACAGAACGGTGGTGCGTCGGGGGTATTCAAATTGACCCTGGAAAACACGACCACACAGTCCGACAACCTGTTTCCGTTTGGTTTGCCACCCACCGGTACAGGCATCATCCGCTTGAATAGCTTGATCACGATGACACCTAGCCCAATCTTAACCACGACGCGCACTCCTTCCCAAACATTCACCGCTACTCAAACTTTGACGCCAACGAGGACACTTTTACCTTCATTGACACCCAGTGAAACCTGGACATTCACGCCATCGCCAACAGTTAAGCCACGACTAACTGCTATTCGGAGCGTTGCGCCGTCGCTGCTACTCTACGCCGCACAGCCACCGGACAGTATCAGTAGCAGCTTGTATTTGCTGAATGTGGATACCGGTGAAAAACAAATTATTGCTACGATTGATAAAGGGACGATCTTCTATTCGGCACTCAGCCCGAATGGACAAGAAGCCATCTTTGAATCGTGTTATAACAAACAATGCAATATATTTCGAGTAAAGGTCAATGGCGGCAAGCCAATACAACTCACGCAAACTGGGCTCAATCGCTTACCACGATGGAGTCCAGATGGGACTTTAATCATCTTCGCCTCGAATCGTAATGGAGGCGATTATGAAATCTATACCATGCGTCCGGACGGTAGTAACGTTCATCAATTGACGCACGGCCCGCCTCGTAGCTATGCCGCTTCCTTCAGTCCAGATGGGGCGTATATCGTTATGCAGCGCAATCCGAACAATATCGATCAAATTTCTGTGATGAATCTACAAACACAGCAAGTTAATCAATTGACCTCCGAGGCGGTAGCGCAGGTCGGTGCAAGCTGGTCGCCCGATGGTAAGCGGATTGCCTTTTATTCTCTCCCAGCCGACACAAGCCAAATTTATATCATCAATAAAGATGGATCAGGTCGGCAACAGCTTACTAGCAGTAATCAGGCCTCATTTATGCCTGCCTGGAATGCGTCCAGCACAGAGATTGTTTTTCAGCGTTCCGTTAATGGTAAGCAAAGTTTGCTGAAAATCGATGTTACAACTCGTGTAGAAACAATACTTTTAAGCGATAATAATATCAATCATAATGCGACATGGTGGATTCCCATGAATCCTTAATCGATGATAAAAATATATAACCAATCAGATCTTTTGCCTTTATCGGCATAGGCATCATGACTTGTCTTATCTAAAGAACTCCTGCGAAAAAAAGAAACACGCGTTTAAGCCATTCTTAATAACTAAAATCGGTGCCAAGCAGCGCAAAATCGAAGGTCAGTCCATAACGTGCAACAAACCCCAGTTCATGCGTATAGACACGGTGACCCCTCGCTGTTGAAGTAATCTCCTGCACGTGCTCCGCGCTGACCAGCAGCGTTGGCAACATCTTTTGGTGCTCAAGAGGGGTCTGGGTCCAGCTCCTGCGCGGACTCGCAGTACCAGCGTGATAACGACCTCAACAGTGTGCTAACCAGTATACCCTTTTTCATGCCTTTGTCGTGAGCGGTACGCCGCTCATGAACAGCTCCTGCGAAAATAGAAACACGTGCTTAAGCCATTCTTAGTAACTACCGCACTTTGAATGAGGCCGCTTTTGAAAGCGCATCGCGATGCTATTTCTCACTCGATGCGGAAGTCTCAAGATGGCCGAATTTGGGCTGATTTCGTGAATGTGCGGTTGTAGTATTAGAGTGTGTTTTGAAAGGTTCGGAGCGTTCCCTTTCCACCGATTAAATGAGCGGAAATGTCGCTTTTTAATCACATTTTTTTTAGCCGTAAGCGGAAATGAGCCAAAATTTATGATACAAAACACTTTCAAAACACGCTCTCAGCTCGACTTTGGCCAAACTGAGGGGTTTGGTCGCGCGGTCACGCGGCGTAACAGAGCGTATCGAGCAAGCGCTCGACTAACCAAGCGGGGACTTTATGCACAGGCTGGGCCGGGGCGGGTGTATAAAAAGTCACGGAGAGCCACAAGGCGTGGCGAACGAGGGCCAACGCATCGGAAAAGGTAGGGGCCGGTTTAGCGTACCAGGCAGCCGTACGAGTCGGGCAGGTGGGGGTGGTCAGCAAGCGGTCGGTCAATAAGGTAACAAAGGAAAACAAACCAAGGAGGAGGGGCGTAGTAGGTTGAATGGCCAGGGTGGACCACTGGCGTTGGGTTTCGAGGCCGAGGTGAGCCCGGGTTTCTTCAAAGGTCGTTTCAACACACCAACGCAAGATAAACCAAGTCAAGACCTGCAGTGGGGGCGCGGTGGGCAGGGTGCAGAAAAAAGTCTGTAGGTCGAACTGGCCCAGCGGGTCGCGCACCACCAACCAGCATAAAGCCACTGGCGTAATCCCGGTGCGATACCAAAAGGCCGTGCCCGACAGAAATTCAATCGTGCGCGGCAAGCCATCGTACCAAGGCAAGGTCAAAGTCGTCCACACCGAGGTCGGGTCATCGATGTGCTGTTGTGGGTTGGGGAGTTTCGCCCCTTTGACGCGTGGCCGTCCGGTGGGGATGGCATACGGTTTCCCGTACAGCGCAGCATCCAGATAGAACCGCGACACGAGCGTCACGGGACGCTTGAAGTGGTGCAGATAGCTGGCAAAACGGTTTGCGGCATACGCGCCATCCCCGACTATCACCAGATCCTGCTCCGGCAACCACCAGCGGACCAGGCGCACGAGCGCAGCCGCTTTATCCAAGACTTCACGATGCTGACGCCCCCGCGCTTCATCATAGCACTTCGAGGGCGCCAGCACGGTCAAAAAGGGGAGCGCCCAGGCTCGCCCAATCCACGGAATATCCACGATCAGCATCAGACACACCCAACGCAGCCCGCTCACTTTCACAAAGTGGCTTTTGCTCGACCGCACCGGGTCGCGGTAAATGCCACGCTGTACAATGTGCGGCCCCCACCGACGCTCAATCGTTTCATCCACGCCCATGAGTACCGGGACGCCTGCCGCCACAAACCTTGTCACCAACAGTAGAAGCTGTCATGAACTTTGGAAAGTAGAAAGGACGAAAAAGCGTCTAAAGAGAAGAAAGTGGTGAAAGAAACAGAATGGATCGTCAAGCCTATCCGAGCGATGTAAGCGATGAAGAATGGGCCTTTATCGCGCCTTATTTGACGTTGATGCGCGAAGACGCGCCGCAACGGGAGCATCCGTTGCGTGAAGTATTCAATGGGCTGCGCTGGATCATCCGAACTGGGGCACAGTGGCGGCAAATGCCCCATGATTGCCACCCTGGTACACGGTGCATCAGCAAAGCCAACGCTGGATGAAAGCGGGGGTATTCGAAGCGATGGTGAACGACCTGCGTGTGCTGTTGCGTGCGGTCGAAGGGCGCAGTGCCCAGCCGACGGCGACGATTTTCGATAGTCGAACGTTGCAATCGAGTCCAGAAAGCGGTGAGCACAGCGGCTATGATGGCGCCAAGCGCCGACGGGGCAGTAAGGTCCATCTGGCAGTCGATACGCTGGGCTACCTGCTGGCGTTGCATGTGACTGCCGCCAACGAACAGGACCGAGCGCAAGTCGCCGAATTGGCGCAGCAGGTGCAACGCGTGACCGACCACACCGTCCAGGTGGCTTTTGTCGACCAGGGCTATACGGGTGATGCAGCGGAGCAAGCGGCGATGGATCACGACATTCAATTGGTCGTCCTCAAGTTGCCAAAAGCCAAACAGGGCTTTGTCCTCTTGCCCCGCCGCTGGGTGGTCGAACGTTCCTTTAGCTGGATGGCTCGCTTCCGCCGCCTGGCTCGCGATTACGAGCGTTTGCCGACCACCTTGACGGGCTTGCATTATTTTGCTTTTGCCATCCTCATGCTTTCGAACGTTGTGCATCTCATGGCTGTCCTTGCATAGTTCATGACAGCTTCTAGTAACCAATGGTGCGGTTCGATTCTGCCGCTATTGCGGGCAAACAGACCAGTCTAGACTCTGCTGGCGGTCAAAATCGCCAGTTTGCCTTGAAAAATACAAGCCAGTACGTGCTAGAAACCCGCATTATCACGTCGTTTTGAGAACCGCACCATTGGTTA
>Ga0123338_10001976_pt1 | contig 19340 bp, 17 predicted proteins | sample grotaG_FD_89793 | JGI IMG/M metagenome (GOLD analysis project Ga0123338, IMG submission 89793) | Glacier valley bacterial and archeal communities from Borup Fiord, Nunavut, Canada, to study Microbial Dark Matter (Phase II) -... | ecosystem: Environmental > Aquatic > Freshwater > Ice > Glacier ...
GAAGCCACGCGCGATGCGCCGCGAGCGCCCGTGCGCGGCACGGCGCTGAAGACCCGGCCCACGCTGGCGCAGGCGCAAACGCAGCGCGCCGAGCGGGAGGCGCAATACCAAGCGCAATACCAGGAACAGCTGCGCCAGCGCTTCGGCGACCGGCCGCCCGCCACCTTCCAGCGCCGCAACGAGCCGCCCCGGCCGGAGCCGCAGCAGCGCCCGCGGCCCGAGCCCGCGCAGAGCCTGCGGCGTGGCACGCTCCCACCGGAGCCCGCACAGCGCCAGCGCCGCGACGCCCTGCCCCCGGCGGTGCCGGCGCGCGGTGCGGCCTTCGACTCACGCGGCCCGCGTGATGTGCGCGACCCGCGTGACATGCGTGATGAACTTGACCCGCGCGAAATGCGCGACGCACGCGGACGCCCGCCGCAGCCCACCGGCCGCAACACGGCCTTCGGCGACCGCACCCAGTGCACCGATCCCGCCGCGCGCACCGACCGCCCGGTCGGCCCCGGCACCTTCGTCGACCCGCGCCGCGCACCGCCGCCATCGCGCTTGTCACCCACACCGCCCACATCACCGTTTCAGCGCGCCGCACCGCCCGCACCACGCGGCCGCCAGCGCCACCGCGACGATGACGACGACTACGAAGCCCAGCCCGCGCCGCATGCGCCGGGCAGCATGCGCTTGTCCAAGCGCATGAGCGAGCTGAGCATTGCGTCGCGCCGCGAAGCCGATGAATGGATCGCCAAGGGCTGGGTGCGTGTCGACGACCAGGTAGTCAGCGAGCTGGGCTCGCGCGTCACGCCGAACCAGCGCGTCACGGTCGATGCGAAGGCCAAGTTCCAGCAGGCGCAGCGCGTGACGGTGCTCGTCAACAAGCCGGTCGGCTTCGTGTCCGGCCAGGCCGAAGACGGCTACGAACCCGCGTTCGTGCTGGTCACGCCCGAGCGGCTGTGGAGCGAAGACCACTCGGGCACGCGCTTCCTGCGCGAGCACCTGAAGAGCCTAGTGCCTGCGGGGCGCCTCGACATCGATTCAGTCGGCCTGCTGGTGCTCACGCAGGACGGGCGCGTGGCCAAGCAGTTGATCGGCGAAGACACCGAGATCGAGAAGGAGTACCTCGTGCGCGTGGCCACGGCCGATGGCCAGCGCCTGCCCGGCAACAGCCTCGTGCTGCTGCGCCACGGCCTGGAACTCGACGGCGAACCACTGAAGCCGGCCATCGTCGAATGGGTCAACGACGACCAGCTGCGCTTCGTGCTGAAGCAGGGCAAGAAGCGCCAGATCCGCCGCATGTGCGAAGCGGTCGGCTTGCAGGTGCTGGGCCTGAAGCGGGTGCGCATCGGCAAGGTGATGCTCGGGGATTTGCCGACCGGGCAGTGGCGGTACCTGCGGGCGGACGAAGCGTTCGAGTAGCGACCTGTGATCTCGGTCGGACCGATGTGAAACGAGTGCGTCGCCGGCAGCTTCTGACGGCGTGCGCGGCGACGCGCACTTCGGCGTCACGGTGAAGCACCGGTCGAGGATGGCGAAGGACCCGACCCAGCTCAATATGCGGCAGGTCCAACTGCTGCACGAAGAGTTGTTCGCATAGCTGGCGAACGGCGGCCTTCATGTTTTACCTGGCCTTCTTGCCGCGATTCCAACGCCCTCACAGCCCTTGTCCGACCCCCTGCCCTGCTAACCTCGGCGCATGTCGCCTCCCGTCACTGCCCGCCCTTCGATGACCCCCGGCGTGATCGTCGTGGTGCTCATGCTGCTCTTGAGCATCCAGCCGATCAGCACCGACCTGTACCTGCCCGCGCTGCCCACGCTGCAGCGCGAATTCATGGCGACCACCGCATCGGTGCAGCTGACCTTGTCGGCACTCATCATCTGTTTCGGGCTCGGGCAACTGGTGTGCGGGCCACTTGCCGACCGCTTCGGCCGGAGGCCCGTGCTGCTGGCCGGCATGGCGCTCTACACGGCTGCCAGCCTGCTGGCAACCGCCGCGCAGAACATCGACGCGCTGGTGATCGCGCGCGCGTTGCAGGGCGTGGCCATGGCCTCGGCGGTGACGTGCGGGCGCAGCATCGTGCGCGACCTGTTCCAGCCGCACGAAGGCGCGCGCGTGATGTCGCGTGCGCTCGGTGGCCTGGGCGCGGTGGCGATGCTCAGCCCGATCGTCGGTGGCCTCGCGGTGCAGTGGTCGGGCTGGCACGTGGCGCTCTTGATGACGGCGCTCTACGGCGCCGGCGTGCTGGCGTTGATCGCGCTGCGCTTCGAGGAAACCATTCCCGTGCGCGACCCGCTCGCCACCCACCCGACGCGCGTGCTGCGCAACTGGGGCCAGCTGGTGCGCCACCCGGCGTTCCGTGCCTGGACGGCGCTGCTGTGCTGCACCTACGGCGGCATTTTCGTGGTGCTCGCGGCCTCGTCGTTCGTCTACATCAACGTGTTGGGCACGTCGCGCCTGGCGTATGGCGTGATCCTGGCGAGCAACTCGGTGGCCTACATCGCGGGCACGGTGTATTGCCGGCGCCTGCTGCTGCGCCACGGCCTGCGCGGTGCCGTGCGGCGCGGCTCGTGGTGGTCACTGGCCGGCGGCTTGGGCGTGGCGGGCCTCAGCCTGCTCGGCGTTCACAACGTGTGGGCGGTGATGCTGCCGCTGTGGCTGTTCGCGTTCGGCCACGGCGTGCACCAGCCGTGCGGGCAGTCGTCCGTGGTCGGCCCGTTCCCCGACAAGGCCGGCACGGCGGCGTCGCTCTCGGGCTTCGCGATGATGCTCACCGCGTTCTGCACCGGGCAGGTGCTGGGCCGCACGCTGGGCCAGACCGTCTACCCGCTCACGCTGGGCGTGGCGGCGTTCAGCATCGGCGTTTTCGTGCTCGCGAACACGGTCATCCAACGCCATGGTGAGCCCGCACCCCGCCGTACTGCCAACGCGCTGGGAGGCAGCACCGCGTGACGGTGGCGCTGCCCTGCCTGTGCATCGCCGGCCCCACCGTATCGGGCAAGACGGCGGCGGCCCTGGCGATCGCGGCTTCGCTGGCGTCATTGAGGCCAGCGAAGCCGGTCGAGATCATCAGCGTCGACTCGGCCCTGGTGTACCGGGGCATGAACATCGGCACCGCCAAGCCCACGCCGCAAGAGCGCGCGCAAGTGCCGCACCACCTGATCGACATCATCGAGCCGACCGAGGCGTACTCGGCCGCGCAATTCGTGGCGGCCGCAACAAGGCTCATCGATGAAATCACTGCGCGCGGCGCCCTGCCGGTACTGGTGGGCGGCACGATGCTGTACTTCAAGGCCTTGTTCGACGGGCTCGACGCCATGCCCGCTGCCAACCCCGCCGTGCGCGCCGAGATCGACGCGCAAGCAGGGCGCGAAGGTTGGCCTGCCATGCATGCGGAGCTTGCGCGCATCGACCCCATCACCGCCCAACGACTTGCCCCCGCCGACGCACAGCGCGTGCAGCGTGCGCTCGAGGTGTTCCGCATCAGCGGCCGGCCTTTGGCGTCGTTTCACCGCGCGGGCGAGGCCCGCGCCAGCGCGCCGCTGATCGCCCTCGAGCCTGTTGACCGCGCGTGGCTGCACACGCGCATCGGCGAGCGCTTCAAGGGAATGCTGGCGGCCGGTTTCATCGCCGAGGTACACGCCCTGCGCGAGCGCGGTGACCTGCATGCCAACCTGCCGTCGATGCGCTGCGTCGGTTACCGGCAGGCGTGGCAGGCCATCGACAACGGCACGCTTGCGCAGCTTGAAGACACGGGCACCGCCGCCACCCGCCAGCTCGCCAAGCGCCAGCTCACCTGGCTGCGCAGCATGCCGCAGCGCCACAGCGTGGCCTGCGACGCACCCGATGCATTGGCGCGCACCGTCGCTCTGGCGCACGCGTTGATCGCGCAGCTGCCGGGCACCTGAAATAACTGATCCGAACCGATGCACGCCATGCCCTTGTTGCAAGTCACCGCCCTCACCAAGCGCTATGGCAGCACACCCGTGTTCGCCGATGTCGACCTCGACGTGGCGGCGGGTGAATTCGTTGCCGTGCTCGGCGAGTCGGGCGTGGGCAAGTCGACGCTGCTGAACTGCATCGCCGGGCTCGACACGGTCGACGCGGGCGACGTGCGTATCAACGGCACCTGCATCACCACCTTGCCCGAGCCGCAGCAGGCCGTGTTCCGCCGCCTGCACCTGGGCTTCGTGTTCCAGGCCTTCCATGTGCTGCCGCACCTCGACGTGGCGCACAACGTGGGCTTGCCACTGCTGCTGCAGCAGCGCGCCGACCCGCAGCGCGTGCAGTCGCTGCTCGACGCCGTGGGCTTGAACGGCTTGGGTGCGCGGCTGCCTGCCACCTTGTCGGGCGGGCAGCTGCAGCGCGTGGCGATTGCGCGGGCCCTGGTGCACAAGCCCCAACTCATCCTGGCCGACGAACCCACCGGCAACCTCGACCCCGCCACCGCCGAGCGCGTGATGAGCCTGCTGTTCGCGCAGGTCCGCAGCGAAGGCGCGGCGTGCGTGCTGGTCACGCATTCGCGCGCCGCCGCCGCGCGGGCCGACCGCGTCCTGACGCTCACCGCCACCGGCATGCGCGCGGCGTGAGCCACCACCACGCCGCAGCTGAGCCCCACCCAAGCGCCACATGATCCGCTGGCTCGTGCAACTCTCGTGGCCCGAGCTGCGCCACCACCCGTGGCGCAACGCCGCCGCGCTGATCGCGGTGATGTTGGGTGTGGCGCTGGCGTTCTCGGTGCAGCTGATCAACCAGTCGGCGCTGAGCGAATTCAGCTCGGCTGTGCGGTCGGTGAACGGCGAGCCCGACTTCGAGTTGCGCGGCCAGCGTGCCGGCTTCGACGAGGCGCTCTATGGCCGTGTGGCGCAACACCCGGCGGTCGCAATCGCGAGCCCGGTGATCGAGATCGACACGCTGGCCTTCGACGGGCAAGGCGAGCGCGTGCCGCTGAAGGTGGTCGGCCTGGACGCGCTGGTGGCCGCGCCGCTGGCCCCGGCGCTGATGCCGCGCCCGGATGCGGGCAGCGACCGCATGGCGCTGCTCGACCCGGGTGCGATCTTCCTCAACGCGCAGGCGCAGCAGCGCCTGGTGGCCGCGACGAAGCCCGGCACGTCAACCGCGCCGGCCACGCAGGCCACTGCGACCTCGCCACGCGTGCGCCTGCAAACACCGAACGGCGCCACCACGCTCGCGGTGCAAGGCGGTGTGGGCGTGGGCGGCTCGCCGCTCGCGGTGATGGACATTGCCGGCGCGCAAACCACCTTCGGCTGGCTCGGCCGCATCAGCCGCATCGACGTGCGCCTGCGCCCCGGCGCCGACCGGGCGCAGGTGCTGCGCGAACTCGCGTTGCCGCCCGGCGTGCGCGCCGCCGCGCCCGACGAAGCCGCGCAGCGCGTGTCGAACGTGTCGCGCGCCTACCGTGTGAACCTGACGGTGCTGGCGCTCGTGGCGCTCTTCACCGGCGCGTTCCTGGTGTTTTCGATCCTGTCGCTGTCGGTCGCGCAGCGCGCGCCGCAACTGGCGCTGCTGGGCGTATTGGGCCTGTCGGGCCGCGAACGGCTGACGCTGGTGCTGGCCGAGTCGGCGCTGCTCGGCGCGGCCGGCAGCGTGCTGGGTATCGCGCTCGGCACGGCGCTCGCAGCACTGGCCCTGCGGCTGCTGTCGGGCGACCTGGGCGGTGGCTACTTTCCGGGCGTGGCGCCGCAGTTGCAGTTCAGCGTGGCCGCCGCCGGGGTCTACGGCGCGCTCGGCGTGGCGGCGGCCGTGATCGGCGGCTGGTTGCCCGCACGCGCCGCGCAGCGCATGGCGCCGGCGCAGGCCTTGAAGGGGTTTGGCGCGGCCGACACCCACCCTGCCGCCGCGTGGTTCGGGCCGGTGCTCATCGTGCTCGGTGTGGCTCTGGCGCTGCTGCCACCAGTGTTCGAGATTCCGCTGGCGGCCTACCTGGGCGTGGCCTGCCTGCTGCTCGGCGGCATCGCTTGCGTGCCCGGCGCGGTGGCATGGCTGCTGGGGGGCATCGCTCCACCGCACAACGCCCTGGCGCTGCTGGCCGTCGAGCGCGCCCGCCACCAGCGCAGCACGGCCACGATCGCGGTTGCCGGTGTGGTGGCGAGCCTGAGCCTCGCGGTGGCGCTCACCGTCATGGTGGCGAGCTTCCGCGAGGCCGTGACGCAGTGGCTCGACACGGTGTTGCCCGCCGACCTGTACGGCCGCGCTGCAGCCGGCAGCGGGGCCGGCGACGTGGTCACGTTGCCCACCGGCTTGTTGCAACGCGCATCGGGTGTGCCTGGCGTGCTGCGCGTGGAGTCGCAGCGCGTGCTGCAGGTGCAGCTCGACGCCGCGCGCCCCAACGTGGCACTGATTGCCCGGCCGCTCGGCGACCCGGCCCGGTCACTGCCGCTTGTGGGCGAGTTGCTGCCCCTGCCGGCAGGGGCCACCGCCGCGTACGTGAGCGAAGCCATGGTCAGCCTGTACGGGGCGGCGCCGGGCACGCAGCTCGTGCTGCCCTTGCCGAACGGCACGCGGAGCGCGGTGTTCGTGCGTGGGGTGTGGCGCGACTACGCACGCCAGTTCGGCGCCGTCACGCTCGATCAAGGCGACTACCGGCGCTTGAGCGGTGACGAGCGCGTGAACGACATCGCGCTGTGGCTGCAACCCGGCGCCAACGCGAGTGACGTGCAGCAGCGCCTGCGCGCAATCGCCACCCGCGAAGGGCTCGACGGCGCGTTGCTCGAGTTCGCCTCGACCGGCGAGATCCGCACCTTGTCGCTGCGCATCTTCGACCGCAGCTTCGCCGTGACCTACTGGCTGCAGGCGGTCGCCATCGCGATCGGCCTGTTCGGTATTGCGGCCAGCTTCTCGGCCCAAGTGCTGGCGCGCCGCAAGGAGTTCGGGCTGCTCGCCCACCTGGGCCTCACGCGCAAACAGGTTCTGCTGGTCGTGGCCGTGGAAGGCGCCGTCTGGACGGCCGCCGGCGCGCTGCTGGGCCTGCTGCTCGGCCTGGCTGTCAGCGTGGTGCTGGTGAAGGTGGTGAACCCCCAGAGCTTCCACTGGACCATGGACCTGCTGCTGCCCTGGGCCCGCCTGGGCGTGCTGTGCGCTGCGGTGGTGCTGGCCGGCACGCTGACCGCGTGGCTCGCAGCGCGGCGCGCGGTGGGGCGGGAGATGGCGTTGGCGGTGAAGGAGGACTGGTAGGACGAGTCGCTCCACAACCCGATCACAAAATACCCAACTCCATCTGCGTCAAGTAAAGCCGCAGGTCGAACTCCAGTTGGTGATAGTCACGCTCCATGTGCACGCACAGTGCGTAGAACGCCTTGTCGTGGTCGCGCTCTTTCATGTGGGCCAGCTCATGCACCACGATCATCTTCAGGAACTCGGGCGGCGCATCGCGGAACACGCCGGCCACGCGGATCTCGCGTTTGCTCTTGAGCTTGTTGCCCTGCACCCGCGACACCGTGCTGTGGGTGCCCAATGCATTGCGGATCACGTGCAGCTGGTTGTCGTACACCACCTTCGACAGCGGCGGCGCGTTGCGCATGTAGCGCGCTTTCAGCTCGGTCGTGTAGTCGTACAGCGCGGCGTCGGTGCGCACCGGGTTGGTGTCGGCGTAGCGCCGCTGCAACCGCTCGGCAAGGCGGCCCGTGCCGATGAGTTCGCGGACCTGCGCGAGCGTCTCTTCGGGGTAACCGGCCAGGTAGCGCAGCGGCGTGTCGGGGGTGAGCGGCGTGGTGGGCGGCATGCGGCGCAGGATAGCGCGGCAGGCGTCGTGCCCCGCCCGATTGCGCCTATGCTTTCAGCCCCAAACAACGACGAGGCAACTTGTGATGATCGCAAACGTCCTGGTGGGGTTGATCGGGTTGCTCCACGTCTACATCCTCGTGCTCGAGATGTTCCTGTGGGAGTCGCCTCGCGGCCGCAAGTCCTTCGGCCTGACACTCGAGTTCGCAGCGCAGGCGAAGGTACTGGCCGCGAACCAGGGCCTCTACAACGGCTTCCTGGCGGCGGGCCTGTTCTGGGGGCTGCTGCTCGGCGGCAACCAAAGCCCGATGGGCCGGCCCGTGGCGCTGTTCTTCCTCGGCTGCGTGATCGTGGCCGGCGTCTACGGCTCAGCCACCGCCAGCCGCAAGATCATCTTCGTGCAGGCCGTGCCCGGCGCAATTACGATGGCGGCGGTGCTGCTGAGCTGAGCGGCGGCGAGGCTGCGAGCGCCCACCGCTCGTGGCGCTACTTCACGTAGTCGTAGAGCGGCGCGCCCTTGTCGACGATGTGCACCGTGAGCAGCTTCAAGGGCGTGTCACCGACCACCTTGAACCCGCCGTGCTTCACGTCGCGAAGGTTCAACGATGTCAGGCCCGTGGGCAGCATCGACGGCTCGGCGCCAGGCGCTTGCACCATCGAGCCTTGCAGCACGTGAAACGCCTCGATGCCGTGGTGCACATGCAGGTTGCTGCTGTCGCCCGGCTTGATCTCGACGATCGACGCGATGACCTCCATGTTGGGCGCCCCGCTCAGGTCGGCCCGCTTCTGCTCGGCGCGTTGCGGCGAGTCGGTGAGCGTCTGCGCGGTCAGGCCGGTCGCCAGACCGAGCGAGAAGATGATGGCGCCCAGCAGATATGGACGAGCTTTGATGTTGGTCATGGAACCCCCTTTTAGCGCGGCATGCGCGCCCGGACTTTGCGTGTCTGCGGTGTGGGCGTCAAGTCGGGGTCGTCAGCCGTGAGCGCCACGTTTGAGTCACACAAAGCTGCCTTCGAACGAATCAATTCAGCCGGCCACTTTCAGCTCATTGGAGGCGTTGGCTTGGATGGATGGTTGATGCGTTAGGCGGCCAACAGTCAATTGCTGGCTTGCTGACTTGCTGGCTGCGCGATGCTGGCGGGGACATCGGGCGACCGGCTCCGTTCATGTCCTCCGGGCCGGAAATACCGACCCTCCCCCTTGACTTCACTGCGCCGGTCACCCGACGTCCCCACCAGCAAGCACCGTCGTGGCATGAGAAAGTATTCAAGAGCCGAGCGCGCCATGGTGTCTGAAGCGCTGCGACGGGTCGTTGTGTGTGGCGAAGTCAAGGAGGAGGGCCGGTATTCCGGCCCGGGGGACATGAGCGGAACACAGCGGCCCGGCGCAGTGATCACGCGCCGACCAATGGCAGTCAACTTTTTGGGCAAGACACCGGTATTTCCGAGGCTGGCCGCTCACACGAAGAGCTACGCAGCACTTCACCTGGCGCTGGCGTATTCGAGCAGTTCCGCGATTGCATAAGCTTTCCAAACAACTCCAAGATCCGATTCGCTGTTGATGCGGCCGCTGTAGATGCCCAGAAGCCAGCAAACAGGGCCGAAAACTTCTAGGCCAGCCGCATACGAGCTGAGTCCCCCACCCTCGAGGTACCGGATGACCGGCGACCCAGACTGGCCTTCGCGGCTACGACAATCGATCAAAAATACTGGACGGCCACCGTGATTTAGCTCTGGCTCGGATGCTACGAACCCAGTTGCCCAGATCGCGAACGATGCGCCTGTGCGCTCGCCAAAGGGAAAGCCAACAACACTTACTGTCTCGGCTGGCCGGACATGCATCTGAGCGAAGTGCTCCGCTCTGTAAGGGTACAGCTCTATATCTGCGCGATCGGCAATCGGGAGGGCGACGAAGTCCGCAGTTCCACCCAAGTTTGGATGTTCGATCCATTGCGGCGTGTCGCCGTCGATCAACGGCATGTCAACTTGTACGAATTCTCCGAGCGCTGAGCTGGCGTTGTGCCAGACCGCCAAAGCATCCGGAATGGCGCCAGTTTTCTTGCACAAGAGTTCTCCTGTATCTTGATTTCGACCCGTGACGATGTGGCGGTTCGTGAGTAGAAATTTGTTACCCGAAGAACTGCTCGCAACGAAGCCTGTCCCACGTCCCATAGTGTCGCCGTTCGCCTGCATCTCGACATACAGAGACTGATGCGACGGCTGCGAAATTTGGAGTGGCATTTGAACGCATCAACCAGGGCATGGGCTATGTCAATGGTTATCGCGCGGCACCGCTGCGCCGCGTTGACCCACGAGGAAGTCGAGATCCACGCCTTCGTCCGCCTGCAGCACATGGTCGATGTAGAGCTTCCAGTAGCCGCTGGTCATCGCCGGCTCGGGCGCCTTCCACACAGACAAGCGCGAAGCCATCTCTGCATCGGAAATATGCAGGTGCAACCGCCGCTCTGGCACGTTGAGTTCGATCATGTCGCCGTTCTTCACCACCGCCAACGGCCCGCCTGCGGCCGCCTCGGGCGCGGTGTGCAACACCACGGTGCCGTAGGCGGTGCCGCTCATGCGCGCGTCGCTGATGCGGACCATGTCGGTGATGCCTTTGCGCAAGACTTTCGGCGGCAGCGGCATGTTGCCCACCTCGGCCATGCCCGGGTAGCCGCGCGGGCCGCAGTTCTTGAGCACCATCACGCAGGTCTCGTCGATGTCGAGTGCGTCGTCGTCGATGCGCGCATGGAAATCTTCGATGTTCTCGAACACCACTGCGCGGCCGGTGTGCACCATCAGCGCGGGAGTGGCCGCGCTCGGCTTGATGACGGCGCCGCGCGGCGCGAGGTTACCGCGCAGCACGGCGATGCCGGCGTTCGCCTTGAACGGCTCGGCCAGCGTCTTGATGACGTCGGGGTTGTCGTTGCGCGCATCGGCGATGTTCTCGCCCACGGTGCAGCCGTTCGCGGTGACGGCGCCGAGGTGCAGGTGTTGCGCGATCTCCTTCATCACCGCCGGCAGGCCGCCGGCGTAGCAGAAGTCTTCCATCAGGTACTTGCCTGAAGGCTGCAGGTTCACCAGGCACGGCAACGTGCTCGCTAGGCGGTCGAAGTCGTCGATGGAAAGTTCGACGCCGATGCGACGCGCGATCGCCACGAGGTGAATCACTGCGTTGGTCGATCCACCGATGGCCGCGAGGGTCTTGATGGCGTTCTCGAACGCCTCGCGCGTCAGCACGGTCGAGAGCTTCTGATCGGTGTGCACCATCTCGACGATGCGGCGGCCGGCGTTGCGCGCGATCACATTTCGCCGGCCGTCGACCGCCGGGTAGGCCGCGTTGCCGGGCAGGCCGAGGCCCAGCGCCTCGACCATGCTGGCCATCGTGCTGGCGGTGCCCATCGTCATGCAGTGACCGTGGCTGCGGTGCATGCAGCTCTCGGCCTCGAAGAAGTCGGCAAGCTTGAGCGTACCGGCGCGCACCTGCTCGCTCATGCTCCACACGCCGGTGCCCGAGCCCAGTTCCTGCCCGCGCCACTTGCCGTTGAGCATCGGCCCGCCGCTCACGCCAATGGTCGGCAGGTCGCAACTGGCCGCGCCCATCACCAGCGCGGGCGTGGTCTTGTCGCAGCCCATCAGTAGCACTACGCCGTCGATCGGGTTGCCGCGAATGCTCTCTTCCACGTCCATGCTGGCGAGGTTGCGGTACAGCATGGCGGTGGGGCGCAGCAAGGTCTCGCCGAGGCTCATCACCGGGAACTCGAGCGGGAAGCCGCCGGCTTCGTACACGCCGATCTTCACTTGTTCTGCCAACGTCCTGAAGTGCGAGTTGCACGGCGTGAGCTCGCTGAAGGTGTTGCAGATGCCGATCACCGGCCGGCCGTCGAACTGGTCATGCGGAATGCCCTTGCCCTTGACCCAGCTGCGGTAGGCGAAGCCGTCGCGGTCTTGCCTTCCGAACCACTGCTGGCTGCGCAGCTCGCTCGGCTTCTTTCGCGTCGTCGTCATCACGGGGCCTTTGCTTCGTCCTGGGCTGGCGGCAGGGCGTTGAGGCCGGCCACGAAGTCGGCCAGCATCGGCACGAAGCGCTCGCCCTGCCCGGCTGCGTCCATGGCCGCGAAGCTGTTCTTCACCTGCGCCTGGATCGGGTTGACCACGCCGAGTTCGTTCGCCATGCTGGCGAGGTAGCGCATGTCCTTGTGCGCGTTGCTGATGGTGAAGCGGTGGGCGTTCTCGTCGTGCGAGAGAGACCACTGCATGAAGGTGTCGTAGAAGGGGCTGCGCATGCGGCCGGCGCCGATCACCGAATGGAACTGCGCGATCGACAGGCCCGCCTTGCGCGAGATCGCCAGCGCCTCGGCAAACAGCGCCGCATAGCCCATCGCGACGAAGTTGTTGACGAGCTTCATCTTGTGCCCCAGGCCCACCGGGCCGAGGTGCACCACGTTGCCGGCCCAGCAGCGCAGAACCGGCTCGATGCGCGCGAACGTTTGCGCATCGGCGCCGACCATGGTGTCGAGCGTACCGGCCTCGGCCTCTTTCGGGGTGCGCGAGAGCGGCGCGTCCACGAAGGTCACGCCCGCTGCCTGCGCCTCTGCGGCCAGGGCGAGTGTGGACACCGGGTTCGAGGTGGAACAGTCGACGACGATCAGGCCGGGCCGGGCGCCGGCCAGCAAACCGTCGGTGCCGCGCATCAGCGCCTCGACCTGCGGCGAGCCCGTCACGCACAGGTGGACGATGTCGGACGAAGCAGCCACTTCGCGCGCCGTCTTCGCCTCGCGTGCGCCGAGCGACACGAGGTGGTCGACGGGTTCGCGCTTGCGGTGCCCCATCAGGACGAGCGGGTAGCCCTTGGTCACGATGTTCTTCGCCATGCCGTGGCCCATCAGGCCCACGCCGATGAAGCCGATCACGGGTTTGTCGTTACTCACTGTGGCGCTCCCACGGAATTACTCCTTCACCGACCCCGTCATGCCCGACACGTAGTGCTCGACGAAGAACGAGTACACGAACGCGACGGGCAGCGAGCCCAGCAATGCGCCCGCCATCAGCGAGCCCCAGTGGTAAACATCTCCCTCGACCAGTTCGGTGACCACGCCGACCGGCACGGTCTTCATTTCGCTCGACGAGATGAACGTGAGCGCATAGATGAACTCGTTCCAGCTCAGCGTGAAAGCGAAGATCCCGGCCGAGATCAGCCCCGGCACCGCCAGCGGCAGGATGATCTTGATGAGGATCTGCCAACGGCTCGCACCGTCGATCAGCGCGCACTCTTCCAGCTCGTACGGTATCGACCTGAAGTAGCTCATCAGCAGCCAGGTGCTGAACGGGATCAGGAAGGTCGGGTACGACAGGATCAACGCCCAGCGGCTGTCGAACAAGCCGAGCTGGAAGATGATGGACGCGAGCGGAATGAACAGAATGCTCGGCGGCACCAGGTAGGCCAGGAAGATGGCCCCACCCGCCGCTTTCGCGCCCTGGAAGCGCAGCCGTTCGATGGCGTAGGCCGCCAGCACCGAGGCCACCAGCGAGATGGCGGTGGACACCACCGACACGATCACGGTGTTCAGCAGCCACGCCGGGTAAGCCGTGTGGAACAGCAGCTTCTCGAAGTGCGCGAGCGTGGGTGCGATCACCCAGAACGGGTTGCCGTCGCGCGAGAGCAGCTCGTTGTTCGGCTTGAACGAGGTGACGACCATCCAGTAAAACGGGAACAGCAACACGAACACGAAGATGCCGATGGGGATGTAGAGCGTGACCCAGCGGCGCGGAATCGACTGCAGGTAGTCCATGCCCTGCGCGCTATCGTCTTTCTTGTCGCTGCTCACTTGTCGCCCCCTTGTTGCCAGGCGCGGCGCTGCAGGCCGAAGTAGCTGAACATGATCGCGCCCAGCAGGAAGGGCACCATCAGGGTGGCCAGTGCCGCACCCTCACCGAGCGCGCCGCCCGAAATGGCGCGCTGGAACGAGAGCGTGGCCATCAGGTGCGTGGCGTTGAGCGGGCCGCCGCGCGTCAGCACGTAGATCAACTGGAAGTCGGTGAAGGTGAACAGCACCGAGAACGTCATGACCACCGCGATGATCGGCGTGAGCAGCGGCAGCGTGATGTGCCGGAACTGCTGCCACGGCGTCGCCCCGTCGATGGCCGATGCTTCGTAGTACGAGGGTGAGATGGTCTGCAGGCCGGCGAGCAGCGAGATCGCCACGAACGGCACGCCGCGCCACACGTTCGCCACGATGGTCGAGAAGCGGGCGTTCCACGGGTTGCCCAGGAAGTCGATGTACCTGTCGATCAGCCCGAGCTTCATCAGCACCCAGCTGATGACCGAGAACTGCGCGTCGTAGAGCCACCAAAACGCGATCGCCGACAGCGCCGTCGGCACGATCCACGGGAGCAACACCACGGCGCGGAAGAAGCTCTTGAACGGCAGGTTGCGGTTCAGCAGCAGCGCGAGCCAGAGGCCCAGCACGAACTTGAACACGCTCGCAACCACGGTGTAGAAGAGCGTGTTGAACAGCGCCAGCTGTGCCACGCTGTCGGTCACGAGGTAGCTGAAGTTCTCGAGGCCGACCCACTCGCCGGCGCGGCCCACCTTGGCGTCGGTGAAGCCGAGCCAGGTGCCCAGGCCGAGCGGGTAGGTCAGGAACAGCAGCAACAGCACCGCAGCGGGCAGCATGAACGCCCAGCCGAGGGCGTTGCGGCTGTTCTGGAACCGATCAAGCAATGCGCGCAAAGGATTAGACCTTGTAGGGGACTTCAAACTTTGTAATACCGCTCGGCGCGCTTCTGGGCCCGCTCGGCCGCTTCTTTCGGCGTCTTGGAACCGCTGGCGGCTTCGGCCACCATGTTGACGACGATGAAGTCGGCGCCTGCCCCGGCCGAGGCATAGCCCAGCTTGCCCGCGTAACCGGTCGGCCGCATGTTCTTCACCGCGTCCCGGTACGGCGTGTTCTTCGGGTCGGTGGTCCAGATCGGGCTGGCCGCATAGGCGGCGAGCGGCGGTGCGATGTAGCCGCCGGCGCCGGTTTGCCACGGGTCGAACTGCTCGCGCTCCATCATGAATTGCAGGAACGCCTTCGCCGCGTTCGGGTACTTCGTGTACTTCATGACCATCTGGTTGAAGAACAGGTGCGACTCGGTCGCAACGCCCACCGGGCCGACCGGGAACGACGCGTGCTGGATGTCTTCCTGCAGTTCCTTGACCTTCGGGTCGGTCGAGTTCTTCGCAGCGTAATAGATCGAGATGCCGTTGTTGGTGACGCTGATCTGGCTGTCGAGGAACGCCTTGTTGTTGTTCGGGTCGAGCCACGAGAGCGTGCCCGGAATGAACGTGGCGTACATCTCCTTCGCGTACTCGAGCGCCTTGATCGTCTCGGGGCTGTCGATCACGACCTTGTTCGTCTTGTCGACCAGCTTGCCACCGAATGCCCACATCAGCCAGTTGCACCACAGGCCGTCGCCGGTGGCGTTGCCGAGCGCAAAGCCGCCGGGCGTGCCCTTCTCCTTCAGCGCCTTGAGCATCTTCAGGAAGTCGTCGGTGTTCTTCGGGAAGGTGTCGAAGCCGGCCGCCTTCACCTGGCTCTGGCGGTACACCATGTACGAGCCGGCCGCGCCCAGCGCCAGGCCGAGCCACTTCTTGCCGTCGGGCTTGAGGTAGGCCTCGCAGGCCGGGTACCAGCCGCCGTACTTCTTGCCCAGGTACTCGGCCACGTCGGTCACGTCGAGCAGCTTCTCGGGGTACAGGTTCGCATCGTCGTTGGTCGACAGGATGATGTCGGGCCCGGCGCCGGTGTTGGCCGCAACGGCCGCCTTGGGCCGCACGTCTTCCCAGCCTTCGTTGTCGACACGCACCTCGATGCCAGTCTTCTCGGTGAACTTCTTGACGTTGACCATGTAGGCGTCGATGTCGCCCTGCACGAAGCGGCTCCAGCGCAGCACGCGCAGCTTGGCGTCTTTCTCGGGCTTGAGCGTCAGCGTTTGCGCATGTACGGCCGGCGCCGCCAGCAGCGCGCCTGCGCCGCCCACGGCAGCGGCTGCGGCCCCGGCGGAACCTTCGAGAAACTTGCGGCGGTTGAAGTCATTCATTCGGTGTCTCCTCGGTGTTGAACGGAAAGCCTGAATCAGGCGGCCAGCTCAGGCGGCCAGCAACTGGCCGGTGCCGGCATCGAACAGGTGCGCGCGCTGCAGGTCGGGTTGCAGGCGGATGGTGCTGCCGGGCGCAAAGTCGTGGCGCTCGCGGAACACGGCCGACAACTCCACGCCCTCGTGGCGGCAGGCCACGAAGGTGTCCATGCCAGTGGGCTCCATCACGACCACGTGCGCCGGAATGCCGCCCGCGTCAGTCAGCATCAGGTGCTCGGGCCGGGTGCCGTACACGACCGGCTGACCTTCGGTGCCGCCAGCGCGCAGCGGCGCATCGAGTTGCGTGCCATCCGTGAGTTCAACGCGCATCTGCCCGCCACTGCGGCGCAGCGTGCCGGGCAGGAAGTTCATCGCCGGCGAGCCGATGAAGCCGGCCACGAACTGGTTCGCCGGGAAGTCGTACAGCTCGAGCGGGCTGCCGGTCTGTTCGATCCGGCCGTCACGCATCACGACGATCTTGTCGCCCATCGTCATGGCCTCGATCTGGTCGTGCGTGACGTAGATCGACGTGGTCTTCAGGCGCTGGTGCAGTTCCTTGATCTCGCTGCGCATCGCCACCCGCAGCTTCGCGTCGAGGTTCGAGAGCGGTTCGTCGAACAGGAACACCTGCGGGTCACGCACGATGGCGCGGCCCATGGCCACGCGCTGGCGCTGCCCGCCCGACAGTTGCCGCGGGTAGCGGTCGAGCAGCGCGCCGAGCGCCAGGATCTCGGCCGCACGACCGACCTTCGATTCGATCTCGGCTTTCGTCTGCTTGGCCAGCGCCAGCGAGAACGCCATGTTCTCGCGCACCGTCATGTGCGGGTACAGCGCGTAGTTCTGGAACACCATCGCGATGTCGCGCTCCTTCGGCTGGAGGTCGTTCACGCGGCGCTCGCCGATGCGGATTTCGCCGCCGTTGATCTGCTCCAGGCCGGCGATCATGCGCAGCAGCGTGGACTTGCCGCAGCCCGACGGGCCGACCAGCACGGTGAACGAACCGTCGGCGATGTCGATGTCGACGCCGTGCAGGATAGGCGTACTGCCGAAGCTCTTCTTGACGGCGGAGATCGTGACGCTGGCCATGCAATCGAATCCTGGTTGGGGCACCGGGCCGCACCCTGTCGGGGGGTACGGCCTTGATGCCAATGCCGGCAGAGTATCTGCACCGTGCAGCGACCGCGCCATCAGGGCAAACAGCGAGGCGCTGGCTGATCCGCACTTGTATGATGACCCGACAACCATGCTCGATTCACGCTCCATCACCCGCTCCCTCGCGCCACTGACGACCGAGCGCCTGTCGGACCGGCTCGCCGCCAGGCTGGTCGGGCAGATCACCTCCGGCGCGCTGCTGCCGGGCGCGCGCCTGCCCACCGAGGTGCAGCTCGCCCAGGCGCACGGCGTGTCACGCACGGTGGTGCGCGAGGCGGTGCACCAGCTCAAGTCACGCCAGCTCGTGAGTGCGCGCCAGGGCCTGGGCGTGTTCGTGTCGCAGCCCCTCGCGAACCGGCCGCTCGAATTCGACCCGCGTGTGCTCGATTCGGTGCAAGCCGTGATCCATGTGGTCGAGGTACGGCGCGTGCTCGAAGGCGAGATCGCCGCACTCGCCGCCGAACGCGCCACGCGCACTCAGGTGGCCGCACTCCGGCGTGCGCTGAAGGCCATCGACAAGGCGGCGGCAGCCGGTGAAGACGGCGTTGCCGAAGACTTGGCCTTCCACCGCGTGATCGGCGACTCGACGGGCAACCCGCAGTTCCGCCTGCTGCTCGGCTTTCTGGAGCAGTACCTGCGCGAGGGCATGCGCATCACACGCGGCAACGAGGCACGCCGCGCCGACTTCATGGCTGCGGTGCGGGGGGAGCATGCCGACATCGTCGAGGCCATTGCCGCGCGCGACCCGGTGGTCGCGCGCCGCTGCGCAATGGCGCACTTGCAGCATGGCGAGCGCCGGCTCGTCGAGGGTGGCGTGCTCGATGGGTCGGCGCGCAAGCGGGTTCTTCAGCCACTCCGCAAGTCACCACCGAAGCAGGCCATAACGTACGCCCAGCCGGCCCCGCCGGCCCGAACGCCAGCCCTGCCCACCCCTGCGACGCGATCCCGCCGATGACGAACAGCGCGACCACCACCCCCGCCTCAGTGCCCACGCTCGGCTTCATCGGCCTCGGCTCGATGGGCTTCGGCGCAGCTCTCACCGCCCTTCGCAACGGTTGCAGCGTGCGCGGCCTCGACACCCGCGTCGAGGCGCGTGAGCGCTTCATCGCGCAGGGCGGCACAGCCACCGCGTCGCTCGCCGAGCTCGGCGCTACCTGCGATGCCGTGATGCTGCTGGTCGTGAACGCGGCGCAGACCGAAGAGGTGCTGTTCGGCGCCGACGGCCTGGCTGCCCACCTGAAACCCGGCTCGGTCGTCATCGCCTCGGCCACCGTCGACCCGACGTTGCCGCCAGTGTGGGAAGCGCGCCTGGCCGAGCGCGGGCTGTGGCTGATCGACGCGCCGGTGTCGGGCGGCGCCGTCAAGGCGGCGGCGGGTCAGATGACGGTGATGGCCTCGGGCAAGCCTGAGGCGTTCACTGCGGTGGGCGGTTTGCTCGATGCGGTGGCGGGCAAGGTGTACCGGCTCGGCGACCGCGCCGGCATCGGCTCGACCGTGAAGATGGTGAACCAGCACCTCGCGGGCGTGCACATCGCCGCCGCCTGCGAAGGCATGGCGCTGGGCATGCGCGCCGGTGCCGACCCGCACGCGCTGTACGAGGTGATCTGCAACTCGGCCGGCATGAGCTGGATGTTCCAGAACCGCGTGCCGCACATCCTGGCCGGCGACTACACGCCGCTGTCGGCCGTGAACATCTTCATCAAGGACCTGGGCATCGTGCTCGACGCCGCACGCAAGCTCGCGTTCCCGTTGCCGCTGGCAGCGGCCGCGCACCAGCTGTACATCGCCACCGCAGCCGCCGGGCATGGCGCGGAAGACGACTCGGCGGTGATCAAGTTCTACGCGCTGCTGGCCGGCATCGAACTGCCTGCGCCTGCCGGCCCTGCACCTACTGCAACGCCGTGATCCTGGGTGTCATCGCCGACGACTTCACCGGCGCGACCGACGTGGCCAGCATGCTGGTGCGCGCGGGGCTGCGCACCGCCCTGGTCATCGGCGTACCGAACGGTGCGCCCCCTGCGGCCGACGCCATCGTCGTCGCCCTGAAGAGCCGCACCGTGCCGGCCGCAGATGCGGTGCGCGAATCGCTTGCGGCCTTGCGCTGGCTGCAAGCCGCTGCGGGCGATGCAGGCCTGCGCCAGTGCTACTTCAAGTACTGCTCGACGTTCGACAGCACACCGGCCGGCAACATCGGCCCGGTGCTGGAAGCGTTGATGGACGCGCTGGCCGCGCAACCCGACGCGGGCTTCAGCATCGCCTGCCCCGCCTTCCCCGAGAACGGCCGCGCGGTGTTCCGAGGCCACCTGTTCGTGGGCGACGAGTTGCTGTCGGACTCGGGCATGCGC